>Ga0068859_100000712_pt1 | contig 33511 bp, 30 predicted proteins | sample KBSSwiS22_FD_66585 | JGI IMG/M metagenome (GOLD analysis project Ga0068859, IMG submission 66585) | Switchgrass rhizosphere microbial communities from Kellogg Biological Station, Michigan, USA - KBS Switchgrass S2-2 | ecosystem: Host-associated > Plants > Roots > Rhizosphere > Soil ...
TTCCCAATTCCCGATTTCCGATTCCCGTTTCCGGCTACTCCCAGTTGCCCTTGTCCTTGTTCAGGGCGTCGCCGCCCGGCGCGCCGTCCTTGCCGAGGAAGATGATGTCGAAGTCGCCGTGATCGCCCGGCGCCTTGTACTGGAACGGATGGCCGAACGGATCCTTCAGATCCGATTCCTTCGCGTACGGGCCCATCCAGTTCGATGCGTTGCCGGGCTTGCTGGTCAGATCCTCGAGCCGCGCCGGCGGCGAGCCGTTGTCGAGCGCGTATGCCTCGATCTTGCCCGAGAGCGCCTGTACCTGCGCCTTGCCGGCGCCGTACTTGCCCTTGTCGACGTTCTTGCCGACCTGCTGCACGACGATGCCGGCGACGATGCCGATCAGCACGATCACGGCCAGCATTTCGATAAGGCTGAAACCGGCCGAGCGCGGCAGGCGACGAATCCGACGTTGCGATGTGGTGTTCATTATTGTCCTCTTGTCCCGATTCCCAACCCGAAATCCAAACCGAAATCCACGCGGCGCGTCAGTGCACGGCGCCGGCGATGTTCATGATCGGCAGCACGATCGCCAGCATGATCATCGCAACGACGACTGTCATGACGATCGTCGTCGCCGGCACCAGTGCCGCCAGCAGGCGATCCAATGTGTTCTTGACCTCTATGTCGAACGTGTCGGCGACCTTCATCAGCATCGTGTCGAGCTCGCCCGATTCCTCGCCGACGCTGATCATCTGCAGCGCGAGCTTGGGAAATCGCTTGGATTGCGCGAGCGCGTAGCCGAGGCCGCCGCCGGTCTTCACCTCTTCCGCCGCCTGCTCGACCGACTGCGCGAGCACGGTGTTGGTCATGACGTTGCGCGCGGTCGCAAGACCCGTCAGCAGCGGCACGCCATTCTTGAGCAGCGTGCCGAGCGTGCGCGCGAGACGCGCGGTTTCGATCTTGCGCGTGACGTCGCCGATGATGCGCATCTTGAGAAGGCGCTCGTCAATGCGAAGCCGCGCGACCGGATCGGCCATCTGCCGGCGGAACCAGCCGACGCCGAGCACGATGAGGACGATGATCAGCCACCAGAAACTCTGCAGCGTCGATCCGACCGCGAGCACGACCTTCGTGATCAGCGGCATCTCGACGTTCATGTCGGCGAACATCGGCGCGAACTGCGGCACGACGTAGACGAGGAGGATCATCAGCGAGAACACGACCATGCCGACCAGGAACGCCGGATAGATCATCGCGTTGATGACGCTCGATTTGAGCTGGCGGCTCCGCTCCATGTAGTCGCCGAGGCGCGCCAACGTGTTGTCGAGCGAGCCGCCGGTCTCGCCGGCGCGCACCATGTTGACGTAGAGCTTGGAAAAGCTGCCGTGTTCGGCCTCGAGCGCATCCGACAGCGGCGTGCCGCCGCGCACCTGATCGCGCACGCGCTCGAGCAGGCGCTTGGCCTTGTCGCTTTCGGGAAGGTCCAGAAGAATCTGCAGCGCGCGATCAAGCGGCTGGCCCGCGCCGAGGAGCGTCGCGAGCTGCTGCGTGAACTGCACGACCTGCGCCTCGCGCAACGTCGCGCGCTTGAACAGCGCCGCGAACAGGCTGCCCGAATCGGCGCCGTCGGCTTCGCGCACTTCGAGCGGGATGTTGCCGGCATCCTGCAGCTTGCCGATGACATCGTCGCGCCCGGAGACATCCATCTGCCCGTCGAGCGTCTCGCCCGCCGGAGTGACGGCCTTGTAATAGAACAACGTCATCCGTCAGCTCTCCTGCGTCACGCGCAGCACTTCTTCGATGGTGGTCTGGCCTTGCAGCGCCTTGACCAAGCCGTCCTCGTACATCGTGCGCATGCCTTCCTTGCGTGCCGCTTCTTCCAAATCGCCCATGCCGGCGTGCTGCATGATCATGCGGCGCAGATTGTCGGTCATGACCAGGAACTCCATGATCGTCGTGCGTCCGAAGTAACCGGTCGGATTGGCCACGGAAGAGCCGGGTTTGTACAGTTTTATAGGTCGCTCGTCGGTGAATTTGTCCAGATTGAATTCCTTCACGACCTCCGGCAGCGGCTCGTACTGCTCCGCAGTCGTCAGATCGAGCCTGCGCACGAGACGCTGCGCCAGGATGCCGTTGACGGTCGAGGTCAGAAGATAATCCTCGACGCCCATGTCGAGCATGCGCGTGATGCCGCCCGCGGCGTTGTTCGTGTGCAACGTCGACAGCACCAAGTGGCCGGTCAGCGCGGACTGGATCGCGATGCGCGCGGTCTCGAGGTCGCGCATTTCGCCGATCATGATGATGTCCGGGTCCTGGCGCACGATCGAGCGCAGCGCGTGCGAGAAATCGAGGCCGATGGTCGGCTTGGCTTGGATCTGGTTGATGCCTTCGATCTGGTATTCGACCGGATCTTCGACCGTGATGATCTTGACGTCCGGCGTGTTGAGCTTGGAGAGCGCCGTGTACAGCGTCGTCGTCTTGCCCGAGCCGGTCGGGCCGGTGACGAGCATGATGCCGTGCGGCAGCTCCAGCACGTTGATGAATTTCTGCAGAAACTGATCGGTGAAGCCGAGCGAGTGGAAGTCGAACACGATCGCTTCGCGATCGAGGATACGCATGACCACCGACTCGCCGTGCGCGGTCGGCACCGTCGACACGCGAAGATCGAGCTCCTTGCCTTGCACGCGGATCATGATGCGGCCGTCCTGCGGCAGGCGGCGCTCGGCGATGTTGAGCTTGGCCATGATCTTGACGCGCGAGATCACCGCCGCGGTGGACGCGGCCGGCGGCGATTCGACTTCGTGCAGCACGCCGTCGATGCGATAGCGCACCTTGAGGCGATTCTCGAACGGCTCGACGTGGATATCCGACGCGCGCTGCTCGACCGCGCGCTGGATGATGAGATTGACCAAGCGGATGACCGGCGCTTCGGACGCGAGATCGCGCAGATGCTCGATGTCGTCCTCGCTGCGGTTGTTGTCGTCGGTCAGGTTCTCGACGATCGTGCCCATCGCCGAACGGCCCGAGCCGTAATAGCGTTCGATCAGATCGTCGATCTCGCTGCGCAAGCCGATGTTGAGCTTGACCTTGCGCCCGGTCTGGAGCTCGAGCGCCTGCACCGGAAAGCGATCGGCCGGATCGGCGACGAGCAAAGTGACTTCGTTGTCGTTCTCGCCGATCGGGCAGATGTGGTTGTGCTTCAAGAAGCGGATCGATGTCTGCAGGTTCGCCGGCGGCGAATCCGGGAATTCCTTGGCGGACAAGAGCGGCAGCTTCAGAAGCTCGGACACCGCTTCGGCCATCTCGCGCTCGGAGACGAGGCCAAGGCGCGTCAGCAACGAAACTAGACTGCCGGCGCCGGGATCTTCCTCGTGCAGACGGCGTCCACGAACCAAGTCCGTTTCCTTCAGGCGCCCACGCGCCACCAGGAACTGGCAGATGCGATCGTCGAGGCTGGCCTCGGCGGCGTGGCTTGCGGAAGGGGCGATCGGTGCGACGGCAGCCATGAATTTCCCGTTATGCAGTGCGGACTCGTCCGCTTGGTCCGGATTGTTCCATACCCGTCGCAAGGGCGCGCTGAAGCGCATCGCACCTGCCTCGCAGGCGCGCGCCAATCGCAAATCAGGCTCGGGCGCCCGCGCCGAGAAGTTCCCTTTGCCTTATCGGGCGCTCATCTGACCGCCATTACGACCGTCCGGTTCCCCGTCCGGCCAGACGAGTTGCTGGATGAACGCCCGGTTGAGCCCGATCCAGAGCCCCGCCGGGATCACCGCCGGCAGGATCAGGTAGCCGAACTGGTAGGCCAGTGCGATCGCACCCGATGGCGGCCCGGATCGCAGGATCGCGGCCACGCCCGGCGCGCCGGCGTCGAAAGCGACGAACTTGAGGCTCTCGCAGACGATGCCGAAGGCTTGAGCGATCCAGATGACCGCGAACGCGATCAGGATCTGAACGATCCGCCGCCGCGTCGTCAGCGGCGTCGCCATCGCCAGGCCGCAGAAGAGCGGCAGCGAATACGCGTACACCATCGGGTTGAGCGTAGGTTCGAGAAGTCCGACTCCGCCGGCGCCGCTCGCATCGGCCGGCACCGTCACCATCACCGACGTGTTGAGCGTCAGCAGGTAACCTGCGTGCGCAATGACGCGACCTGCGGCATCGAGCACGTCGCCGCCCTGGCTGAGCCCGTTGAAAAGCTCGGGCCACGCGCCGACCAGAACCATTCGCGCGATCGCCGCCGGCACCATCACCCACAGTGCCCCCAGCCAGAACCAGATCACGAAACAGAGCGGAAGCCACAGCGCGGCTTTCAGCGCGAACTCGCGGATCGGCGAGAGGCGCACTAGCCGACCCAGACGCGCGCGTTGCGGAACATCCGCATCCACGGCGAATCCTCGCCCCACTCGCGCGGACGCCAGCTCATCTGCACGCTGCGCGTCACGCGCTCGGGGTGCGGCATCAAAATCGTCACGCGACCGTCGTCGTTGGTGAAACCGGCGCGGCCTTCGGCCGATCCGTTCGAGTTCAGCGGAAAGCGCTCGGTTGCGTGGCCGTCGTTGTCGACGAATCGCACGCAGGCGCGCGCACGCCGCGCATCGTCGTAGTTCGCGAAGAGCGTGCGGCCTTCGCCGTGCGCGACGGCGACCGGAATTCTCGATCCCGCCATGCCACCCATGAAGATCGACGGCGATTCCAGCACTTCGAGCGTGACCAGCCGCGCCTCGTACTGCTCGCTCGCGTTGCGCACGAAACGCGGCCAATGCGCAGCGCCGGGAACGATGTCCTTCAAGGCCGCGAGCATCTGGCAGCCGTTGCAGACGCCGAGCGCGAATTTCGAGGTGTCGCCGAGGAACGCGGCGAACTCGTCGCGCAACGCATCGTTATAGAGAATCGATGCCGCCCAGCCGCGACCTGCGCCGAGCACGTCGCCGTAGCTGAAGCCGCCGCACGCCGCGAAACCCGCGAAATCCGCAAGCTTGCGCCGTCCGGTCTGAAGATCGGTCATGTGCACGTCGACGGCATCGAAACCGGCGCGCGCGAACGACGCCGCCATCTCGATCTGTCCGTTGACGCCTTGATCGCGCAGCACGGCGATGCGCGGACGCGCGCCTTTGCCGATGTATGGCGCCGCGATGTCCTGTGCCGGATCGAACGTCAGCGCAGGCGTGATGCCGGCGTCGTTCTCGTCCGCGCGCCACGCGAGCTCGGCATCAGCGTTCGCGGGATTGTCGCGCAGGCGCTGCATCGCGTGACTCGTCTCCGACCACAGCCGCATCAGATGCGACCATTCCCACTTCGCGATCGTCTCGCCGCCGAGATCGAGCTTGATGCGCATGCGCTCGCTCGGCTTGCCGACGCAGAACGCGATGTCGTCGAGATTCTGCGCGGCGAGGATCGCGCGGAACGCATCGCGATCTATGCTGCGAATCTGCACGATCGCGCCGAGCTCTTCGTTGAAGAGCGCACGCAACGCGATTTCGGCCCAGTCGTCGAGCTCGATGTCGAGTCCGCAATGCCCGGCGAGCGCCATTTCGATCAAAGCGACGATCGCGCCGCCGTCGGAACGATCGTGATACGCGAGCAGCAAGCCTTGATCGTTGGCTTCCTGGATCGCATCGAAGAACGCGCGGAACCGCGCGGGATCGTCGAGATCCGGAGCCAGCCCGCCGCCGCGGTTGAACGCCTGCAGCAGCATCGATCCGCCGAGCCGCGCCTTGCCGGCGCCAAGATCGAGCAGCCAAAGCTCGCTGTCGCCTTGATCCAGCACCAGCTGCGGCGTCAGCGCCTGCCGCGCATCGAGCGTGCGCGCGAACGCGGACACGATCAGCGACACCGGCGAAACGGTGCGCTGCTCGTTCGCAGCCCGCGCGCCGGAAGAAGTTTGCGCAGGATCAGCCCAGCGCACCTGCATCGACAGCGAATCCTTGCCGACTGGAATCGAAATGCCGAGCGCAGGACAAAGCTCCATTCCAACCGCGCGCACCGCGTCATACAGCGCCGCGTCTTCGCCGGCGTGTCCGACCGCCGCCATCCAGTTCGCCGACAGGCGCACTTCGTCGAGCTTGACGGCCGCGGATGCAAGATTCGTCAGCGCCTCGCCGACCGCCATGCGCGCCGATGCCGCCGCGTCGATCAGCGCGAGCGGCGTGCGCTCGCCCATCGCCATCGCTTCGCCGGCGTAATTGTCGAAATCCGAAAGCATCACGGCCGCGTCCGCGACCGGAACCTGCCACGGCCCGACCATCGGATCGCGCGAGCACAATCCGCCGACCGTGCGATCGCCGATCGTGATCAAGAACGATTTGCTACCGACGGCGGGCATGCGCAGCACGCGCTCGATCGCTTCGTCCACCGCAAGACCGTCGATATCCGGAACGACATCGATGCGCGGCGCGACATGACGCGCATCGCGATGCATGCGCGGCGGCTTGCCGAAGAGAACGTCGAGCGGAAGATCGATCACGGCCGAAGGCTGTGCGCCTCCGGCGGGCTTCGTGTCGGTGACGACAAGGCGCCGCTCTTTCGTCGCGGTGCCGACGACCGCGAACGGACAACGCTCGCGCGCGCAGAGCGACTCGAACAGCGCGACGTCCGCAGCACGAAGGCCGAGCACGTAGCGTTCCTGCGATTCGTTGCACCAGATCTGCATCGGCGAGAGATGCGGATCGTCGCTCGGAATAGCGCGCAGATCGATGCGTCCGCCGACACCGGAATCGTTGAGGATTTCCGGAATCGCGTTCGAGAGTCCTCCCGCGCCGACGTCGTGCACCGACACGATCGGATTGCTGTCGCCGCGCTGCCAGCACGCATCGATGACCTGCTGGCAACGCCGCTGCATCTCGGGGTTGTCGCGCTGCACCGAGGCGAAATCGAGATCTTCCGAGCTGGTGCCGGCCGCCATCGAAGACGCCGCGCCGCCACCGAGCCCGATCAGCATCGCTGGGCCGCCGAGCACGATGACCGCATCGCCATCCTGCAGCTCGCGCTTCTCGACATCAGGCTTGCGCAGGTTCGCAAGTCCGCCCGCGATCATGATCGGCTTGTCGTAGCCGCGGCGAAGACCGGTCTCACCGGTCTCCTGCTCGAACGTGCGGAAATACCCGCCGAGCGCCGGACGTCCGAATTCGTTGTTGAACGAGGCCGCGCCGATCGGACCGTCGCGCATGATCTCGAACGCGCTCGCGAAACGCGGCGGCAGAGGGCGATCTTTTTCCCACGGACGGGGCAAGCCCGGAATGCGCAGGTGCGAGACCGAGAATCCCGTCAATCCGGCTTTCGGCTTGCCGCCGCGGCCGGTCGCGCCTTCGTCGCGAATCTCGCCGCCCGATCCGGTCGAAGCGCCGGGAAACGGCGAGATCGCGGTCGGATGGTTGTGCGTCTCGACCTTGATCGCGAACGGCACGTCTTCGCGATGCACGGCGTAGACGTCATCGCTGGGATCGGCATAGAAGCGAAGCGCGGGATTGCCTTCGACGACCGCAGCGTTGTCCTTGTACGCCGACAACGTGTGCGCCGGCGCCTTCGCATGCGTGTTGCGGATCATCGCGAACAGCGACTTGTCCTGCGCAGCGCCGTCGACAGTGAAGTCGGCGTTGAAGACCTTGTGCCGGCAATGCTCGGAGTTAGCCTGCGCGAACATCATGAGCTCGGCATCGGACGGATCGCGGCCGAGCGCGGCGTAGTTGGTCGCGAGATAGTCGATCTCGTCGGCCGCGAGCGCGAGGCCGAGGCGAGTGTTCGCCGCGGCAAGCGCGGCGCGCGGATCGGCGCCGAGCGCGATGCGCTCGAGCGGCGCGGGTGCGCCGGCGTCGAACAGCGATTGCACGTCGTCGAGCGAGGCGACGACGGACTGTGTCATCGGATCGTGCAGCACGCGCGCGAGCGCGCGCCACGCATCGCTCGCAGGCTCAGGCGCGCCGTCGACATCGAACGCGGTGCCGCGCTCGATGCGCCGGACCGGAAAGCCGCAGCCTTGCAGGATGTCGGTCGCCTTGCTCGACCACGGCGATCGCGTGCCGAGCCTGGGCACGATCCAGAGTGCCGCAGCGGCAGGCGTACCGGGATTCGCTTCGATGACTTCGCAAAGGCGCTTAAGGTCGATCTCGCCGCTCGTCGCGACGAAATAAACGTGACGCGCCGCGCGCACGATGCAACCCGGCGCGTGTCGCGCCAGCTCGGCGTTGAGGCGATCGATGCGGAATGCGGAGAGAGCGGACTGTCCGTCGAGGACGATCATGGCCGGAAGCGGTCGTGACAGCCTCTCATGATACCAATAGGGTGAGCCTCGGCCCACCTTTTCGTCACGCTCGCCTCGGCAGGCCGAGGCACACCGGTGACGCTCAATTGCCGGCGAGCGTCGCCTTGCCGAGATTCTCGAGCTTGGACAGCATCTGATCGGGCGACAGATAGCCGCCGATCTTCGTGCCGTCCGCCGCGAACACCGTCGGCGTGCCGTCGACGCCGACCTGCGCGCCGAGCTTGTACTCGTCGGCGACCGGGTTTTCGCACTTGAGCGGATCGGGATTCTTGCCCGCTTTCGCCGCCGTGAACGCGGCATTGCGATCCTTCGCGCACCACACCGAAACGGCCTTGTCGTACGAAGGCGAATTGAGACCCGAGCGCGGGAAGAACAGATAGTCCACTTCGATGCCGCGCTTGTTGTACTCGGCGATCTGCGAGTGCAACTTGCGGCAATAGCCGCAGTCGATGTCGGTGAAGACCGTGATCTTGTGCTTGGGATTGGGCGGCGCGAACACGATGCGCTTGGACGCCGGCACGGCGTCGACCTTGCGCTTGTGATCGACCGCGAGGCGCTGGCCGGTCAGATCGATCTTGTTCTTCGAGTCGTACAGCGTTCCCTGCAGCATGTACTTGCCGTCGTCGCTGATATAGACCATCTGGCTGCCGACGATGACCTGGCGGTAGCCCGGCAGCGGCGCGGCTTCGACGGTGTCGATCTTGGCCTGCGGCACGAGCTCGCCGAGCGCCTTGCGCGCGGCGGCGTCCTGGGGCGTTTCGGCGGCGTGCGCGAGCGTGGCAGCGGCTATCAGCGCAAGAAGGCAGAGGCGGAGTTTCATCGGCGCGATCTCGTACGTTGCGTTATCAGTTGTGCGCGGCGCTGGCCGCGGCGAGGCGATCGAGCTCGGCGGCGAGCTGATCGGGCGACATCGCAATCTGCGAAGGAATCTGCGTGCCGTCGTCGGCGAGGATCGTCGGCGTGCCGCTGATGCCGAGCGACTGCGCGAGATGCGTCAGCTCCGGCACCGGATTCGGACAGGCGCCCTTGCCCGGGTCCTGGCCCGCCATCGCGGCCGTGAACGCGTTCGGGCGATCTTTCGAGCACCACACGGCCTCGGCCTTCTTGTCGGCGCCTGGGTGGATCGAGAGCGGATAGAAAAGATAGTCGACCGCGATGCCCTTGGCGTTGTACTGCGCGATCTGCTGATGGAAGCGGCGGCAGAACGGGCAATCGACGTCGGTGAAGACGACGACCTTGTGCTTGGTCGCGAGCGGCGCGCTCGGCAGGAACGTGATGCGCTTTTCCGGCCCGACCTTGTCGATCGCGACCTTGCGCACCTTGGCGCGTGCCGAGGCCGTGAGATCGCGCTTGTTGGCGACGTCGTAGGCGTTGCCGTCGATGACGTAGCGGCCGTCCTTGCTGACATAGACGAATTCTCCGCCCGCGATCGCTTCATAGAAGCCCGGAACGGCCGATTCCTGCACGACGTCGATCTTCACCTTCGGCGCCAGCGTCGCCATCGCCTGGCGCACGGTGTCTTCCGGCGCGCCCGCGAAAGCGTTGACGGCCAGCAGAAGGCCGGTGAAAAACAACGGAAGACGCATGCGAGACCTCGTCGGCAGAAGGGCGGGACATCACGACCGGCCGGATGTGGCGCAGCTTGCAAAGCCGTGGCGATCCGCCTGGACCGCGTGTTGACCGGCGCGCGCAAGGAATGGTTCCCGAAACACCCCGATTGTCGCACGCGGACCGGGCCGCCCGAAAGCGCAGAAGTCCCGGACTGCGGCGGCGCGCACGGAAATGCGGCCTCTTTACGCGTTCAGCCGCGTGGATGATGGCGCTCGTGCATGCGCTTCAACCCTTCCTTGGCGATCAGCGTGTAGATCTGGGTCGTCGACAGGGAGCTGTGGCCGAGCATCAGCTGCAGCGCGCGAAGGTCGGCACCGTGGTTCAGAAGATGCGTCGCGAACGAGTGCCTGAGGACGTGAGGAGAGATGCGCTTGGCAGGAATCCCGGCGCCGATCGCGTGCTTTTTCACCAGCGTCCAGAACATCTGCCGCGTCATCGCCACGCGCCGATTGCTGACGAAGAGCGCATCGCTGCGCCCGCCCTTCAGGATCGCAGGGCGCGCCTCGCCGACGTAGCGCGTCAGCCAGTGCGCGGCCTCGTCGCCGAGCGGAACCAGCCGCTCCTTGCCTCCCTTGCCGATCACGCGCAGCACGCCCTGTCGAAGATTCACCTGCGCGGCCGTAATCCCGACCAGCTCGCTGACGCGCAAGCCGGTCGCGTACATGAGCTCGAGCATGGCCCGATCGCGAAGACCGAGCGGCGTCTCCGCCGGCATTTTCAAGAGCGCCTCGATCTCAGCTTCCGACAATGCCTTGGGCAGACTGCGTGGAAGCTTGGGCGCGTCGAGCAGCAAGGTCGGATCGCTGCCGAGGCGACCGTCGCGCACCATCGAACGATAGAAATGTCGCAGCGTCGACAACAACCGTGCGTTCGAGCGCGCCTTGAAACCTTTGCCGCTCGCGCCGCCCTGCGCGCCGCGCTCGCCGAGATAGCGGAACAATTCCTCGCGTCCGCAGCGCGACAGCGACTGCCTGTGCTCGCCGAGCCAGCGCGAGAATCCTTCGAGATCGAGCCGATAGCTCGCCAGCGTGTTGTCGGCCAGACCAATCTCCGACCATGCGCGCTCGAGAAACGCGTCGATCAGCGCCTGATCCTCGCCCGAGACATCGCGCGCGTTCTGAGGTTGGGCAGAGACTTTCTTTTTCATCGCCTAGACCGAAAGGATGCGGCGAGCGGTCCCGAAAGCCGCCGACGCTTGCGCCGGCAAGCCTAAACCGTGACGCTTGCCGCCGTCACCGGATTTGCCGATCGCGATGCCCGCCACTCCCGCCCCGCTCTGGCTGCGCCTCGGCGCCGCCGTCTACGATCTCTTCCCACTGATCGCGTTGTGGATGCTGACCGCCGCGCTCTTCCTCTTCGCCGCGCGCGGCAGCGTCGACGTCGCGCATCCTCCGTTCGCGTATCACTTCGCGCTGCAGCTCGCGCTGCTCGCGGTCACCGCGGCGTACTTCGTGGTGTCGTGGACGCGCGGCGGACAGACGATCGGCATGCGCGCGTGGAAACTGCGCGTCGTCGATGCGCACGGCGCGACATTGCCGTGGCCGCGCGCGCTGTTTCGTTTCGCAGCCGCGATCGTCTCGCTCGCCGCTATCGGCCTTGGTTTCGTCTGGTGTCTCGTCGATCGCGATCGGCGCGCGTGGCACGATATCGCGGCGAAAAGCGTGCTGGTTCGATTGCAGTGATTCGAGCGAGGCCGGTCAGCTCTTGATCAGCCGGACCAACTCGGACTGATCATTCGAAACCGTCTTGGAACAACCACTCTACGATTCTCGGTTGGATGGAATATCCCAGCTCGCCATTGCCGAGGCGTCCGCGATAGCCGTTGCCCCAGCACCAGGTCTGCGTCGGAGAGCTCGCGCAGGTGAAATACTCGCCCGCAGTCAAGCCTGTAACGCCGCTATTCGGCGGCAACAACACCTGCACGGCGTAGCTCGAATTCTCGAACGTACCGGTGCCCAGCTGACCGTATAGATTGAAGCCCCAACACCACACGCTGCCGTCGTTGCGAAGCGCGCACGCATGGTAGTCGCTCGCTGCGACTGCGGTCGCGCCCGTCAATTCGTTCTGCGCATCCGTATGCACGACGATCGGAAGTGGGCGATTGGTATTCGTCCCGTCGCCAAGCTGACCGCCGCCGTTCAACCCCCAGCAGCGTACCTTGTTATCGCTCGATGTTGCGCAGTTGAAATCGTCGCCGGCCGCAAGTCCCAGGACGCCGCCGGCGAGTCCGACGACGCTCACTCCTCGCGACGAGAAGACATTGGTCCCGTCGCCGAGTTGACCGTAATCGTTTGCTCCCCAGCACTTCACGCCAGTCAAAACGACAGCGCACGAATGCGCTCGACCGGCATCGACAATTTGAGCGCCCGTGACCGGGATGTTGAACATGCCGCTCTCGTACACGACGGTGACCGGCATCCACGAGTCGTCGAACGCGAAATTGCCGAGCTGACCACTGTTACCTCGTCCCCAACATTGGACTTGGCTGTTGGCAAGAATGGCGCAGGTATGACTCTGCCCTGCGCCGAGACGGGCGACATTGCCTGCAAGGCCGTCGACGACAACGGGTGTTGAGGCCGCGGTGGGATCGTCGTTGCCCAGCTGGCCATAGTCGTTCGCGCCCCAGCAGTAAGCTTCCTGGGCGTTGGTGGCACAACTGTGCGCGCTGCCCGAAGCAACGTGAACCATAGTGGGAGCAAGGAAACTCACATAGTCCGGAAACGCATCGTCGGCGATGGTCCCGCGACCCAACTGTCCGGATTCATTCGCGCCCCAGCACAGAACGCTTTGGTTTCTCGCACCGCAGACGTGCGCCTTTCCGCCCGACAGCCCATCGATTCCGCTAAGCGCGGGCGAAACCGTCGGAACGGGCATGGGGTTAGGCAATCCGCCATCACCCAACTCTCCCGAGAAGTCGGCGCCCCAGCAATAGATGCGACCCGTGGAAAGTGCCGCGCAGGTATGCGCCCAGCCGGCTTCCAAGGCACGGATTTCATCGGCGAATATCGGTCCCACGACGGGAGTCGGCGAATCTTGCAGCGTGCCATCGCCAAGCTCGCCGTAAGCGTTCGCGCCCCAGCATCGCAACTCTCCATCGACCACGGCGCAGGTATGCGAAAGCCCGGAATTCCACAAGCCACCTGCCGCGAGCGCCGTGATGCGTCCGTTGAGTACGGACATCGGGCTGGGCCGATCGACGAGAGAGTCATCGCCCAGCTGGCCGTGATGGTTGTATCCCCAGCAGAACACGTGCTCGTCATTGACCACGGCGCAGGTGTGATACGAGCCCGCCGCGACGGCAGTCACGCCGCTGCTGAAACCAGGCACCGGCACGGGCACTGGAGGTTGCTGCGGATTCGTGTTTCCGACGCCGAGCTGGCCGTGATTGTTGGCGCCCCAGCACCAAAGGCCACCGTCGACGATGGCGCAGGTGTGCGCGTCGCCGGCCGCGACCGCCGTCACGCCGTCGGCGAGCGTGGCGACGGCGGCGGGAGTCGCCTCGGACCCGCCTGCCAAACCGTTGCCGATCTGGCCGGATTGATTGTCCCCCCAGCATTTCAAACCGCCGTTGACGATCGCGCAATTGTGTCCCGCTCCGGCAACGACCGTCGTAGCGCCGCTTTGGCCGCCGAGACCGAAGACAGGAACGGGTGTCGGCGAATCAGCGATGCCGCCGTTTCCCAACTGATGGACTGCGTTGTATCCCCAGCACGACACGCCTCCGTCGACCACGGCGCATGTGTGGTATCCACCGACCGCGACAGCCGTGACGCCTCTGCGAAGACCGATGACCGGAACCGGGATCAGCGAAGATTCCGTTGTTCCGTCACCGAGCTGGCCATAAAAATTCGAGCCCCAGCAATCGAGCGCGCCGTTGGCTATCGCACAGGTTTGCTCACCACCGGCGACGAGCTTGTTCGATGTGCCGGCACGTGCGGAGTTCTCCGCTGCGATCGTGAGGAGGGTTCCCAGCGCAAGGCCGATCGCCCGTCCTTTTGTCGTTGTTGCGCGCATCGCCGCTTTCCTCGAGTGATCAGAGGCCCGACGCTCGGGCCCTTGTTCTCCGATACGGAAAAGGCGGTGCATCCGCGCCACGCGAGGAGCGAACGTGCTGGCGACGCGACGAACGCGACGCCGACATCAAGGCACGGCGAGCCGCAATGGCGCCTCGCGCTGTCACGTCGGGCGGGAAAACCAGCCCTACGCGTCAGGCATGCCGCCTGAAATACGCGACCGCCATCAGCGCCAGCAATGTCGGCGGCATCAGGTTCGCGATCGCCGGATGGATGCCGTACACAGCACCCATATTCACGATCGCACGCTGGGCGAAGTAGAAGCATAGCGCCAGCACCATCCCGATGAAGAGGCGCTTGGCGAGGCCGCCGCTGCGCAGCGCGCCGAACGCGAACGGCACCGCGCAGAACGCGAGCGCGAGCACGCTGACCGGATAGAACAGGCGTTCCCAGTACGCCTGCCGGAAGCTCGACGCATCCTGCTTGTTGCGTTCGAGATAGAAGATGTTGCGGCTCAAGTCGCGCAGCGTCATGTATTGCGCCTGCACGATGCTGAGCGAGAGCAATGCGGGATCGAGGCCCGACTCCCAATGCTCCTCCGGTTCGATCGCGCTGCTCGCGTTGTCGATACCGAACTTCGTTCGGCGCACGTTGTAGAGCGTCCATTTTCCGGCGGTGTGAACGGCGCGCTCGGCGAGCGCGAGCGATGAAAGGCGCCCGTCCGGATCGAACTCGAATACGCGCACGCCGGAAAGATCGACTTCGCCGCTGCGCGCTCGTCCGCGCCGCGCGTTGATGACCGTGTCCCCATCGCGCGCCCACAGGCTGCCGCCTTTGGCGAGCGCGATGTCCTTGGATTTCGCGGCGAGCTGCAGCGCTTGCGCTTTCTGCTCGCCGTACGGGCCGATGGTTTCACCGACGATCATGACGATCGCAGTGAGCAGCGTCAGCGAAAACACGACCGACGCGCAGATGCGGAACTTGGAAAGACCCGCCGCGCGCAATGCCGTCAGCTCGCCGCTTCCGGCAAGGCCGCCGAGGCCCAGCAAACCGCCGATCAGCGCCGCATAGCTGAACATTTCATAGCAGCGCCGCGGCACGGTCAGCAGCACGTAGGCGATCGCTTTGGTCAGCGTGTACTGGCCCTGGCCGACGTCGTTCAATTCGCTCAAGAAAATGCGGAACGCATCGAAGCCGACGATCGTGAGCCAGGTCAATCCGACCGACGAAAGCACGGCCATCGCGACCAGCCGGTCGACGCGCTTGAGGGCAAAATTCCACATGCGCATCAGGCGGCGCTCCGTTTGACGCCCGCGCGCGGCATGCGCTGACTGCTCCAGATGAGCCACGCTGCCACGGCGATGGTTGGAATATAGACCCACCAGAATCCGAACGCGGGCGCGAGCTTGCCCTGGCTGATCCACGAACGCCCGAGCCCGAGCCCCGTGTTGAACACCCACCACGCCAGCACTGCGACGAGAAGACGCGCGTAACGCGGCTCGCGCGGGCTCGATTTCGACAGCGGCAACGCGAGCACCATCAGCACCAGCGCCGATAGCGGCGCGGCGAGGCGCCAATGCAACTCGGCCCGCATGACCGGATCGTCGCCGCCGCGCAGCAGAACGCCGGTCGGCGCGGAGCGCTTCACGGTCGTGTCGTTATCGTCGTTCTCGTTGTCCGGCAGCTTGATGTCGTTGCGCACGAAGCGCATCAGGCGGTAGTCGTCTTCGCCGAGCTTGCCTTCGACGCGGAATCCGTCCTGCAGCGCGAGATAGCGCCCGATGCCGTCGGCGTCGTGATAGAGGAATCCGTGCGTCGCCGTGATGACGTCGACGCGCGTCTTGCCGGTGTCCTTCTCGGCGCGCTCGGTCTCGACGAACATGCGCTTGAACGTGGTGCCGTCGCTCGACATCTCGCCGACATAGATTTCGCCGTCCTTGCCGGGAAGCTCGATGAAGCGCCCGGGTTCGAGGCCGGCGATGATCAGCGAACGGTTCGCCTCTTCGAGCAGCGTCTGCGAAAGGCGTTCGGCGGCAGGCGCGAGCCAGAACGAAATCGTGCCGAGCAACATCATCGTCGGCACGATCAGAAGAATCAGCGGACGCGCGAGCCCGCCAAGATCGAGCCCCGACGATTGCAGCACCGCCATCTCGCTGTCGCGCCAGAGACGCCCGTACGCGAGCAGCACGCCCAGGAACACCGCGAGCGGCATCAGCACCGTCAGCGCATCGACGCTGCGCAGCGCGATCAATGTGAAGAGCAGATCGGCCGGAATCCGCCCGCGCGCGATCTTGGCCAGAAGATCGGCGATCGCCGTGCCGACCACGATCAGCATCAGGATGAACGTCGCCGCCAGGAAGTTCGTCGCGAGCTCGCGCAAGAGGTACTTGTCGACGATGCGCAGGCGGAAATCGTCGAACCAGCGCAAGCCAGGGGGTTTTGGCCGCGGGCTCTGCGTTTGCCGTAAAATACTCAGTTTCGTGCTCCCGCTCCGGGCGGCCAGATCCGAAGTTTACCTGCGCGGCGCTTCCGGCCGCGCGATCGCCAAGGCTCGCCGGCGCGCTAGCGCTTAGAACTCTTTCGACATTCGCTGGACTACCCCATGACGCTGAAGTTCAACTCCGCCCCCGAAACGCCGGATGCCGCCGATTCTCCGTGCGTCGTCGTCGGCCTCTATGAAGACCGCGTGCTGACGCCCGCCGCGGCGCGCCTCGACGAGCGCTCGGAAGGCGCGTTGAAGCGGCTGATCGAGAGCGGCGATGCGACCGGCAAACTCGGCAGCACCACGCTCCTGCTCGGACTCTCCGGCGTCAAGGCGCCACGCGTGATCGTCGCCGGCCTCGGCGAGCAGAAAAAATTCGACGCCGCCGCGTTCTATCGCGCGGCCAACGAAACGGCGCGCGCGCTGAAAGGACTTCCGATCGCAGCGGCGGTTTCGTATCTGACCGACCTCGATGTTCCGGGCCGCGACATGGCGTGGAAGCTGCGCACCGCGGCGCTCGCCGCCGACGCGCAGGCGTATCGCTACACCGCGACGTTCAAGCCGAAGGAAAAATCGAAAGCCCCGTCGTTCGAGTCGCTCGGTTTCGCGACTGCCTCCGCGGCGAAGGACGGCTCGATCGACCGCGCGCTCGCGCAGGCGACCGCCATCGCCAACGGAGTGCGCTTCGCGCGCGAGCTCGGCAACTTGCCGCCGAATATCTGCAATCCTTCCTATCTCGCCGATCAGGCCAAGAAGCTCGCCGACGAGCATGCCGGCGTCACCGTCGAAGTGCTCGAGCGCGACGAGATGATGAAGCTCGGCATGGGCTCGCTGCTCGGCGTGTCGCAGGGTTCGGCCAATCCGCCCAAGCTCATCGTGTTGCGCTGGCAAGGCGGCAAGGAAAAGGAAAAACCTTACGCACTCGTCGGCAAGGGCATCACGTTCGATTCCGGCGGCATCTCGCTCAAGCCCGGCGCCGGCATGGAAGAAATGAAATTCGACATGTGCGGCGCGGCCGGCGTGCTCGGCGCGTTTCTCGCGGCGGTCGAGCTCAAGCTTGCGTTGAATCTCGTCTGCATCGTACCCGCGGTCGAGAACATGCCGGACGGCAACGCGTATCGGCCGAGCGACATCCTGACCAGCATGTCGGGACTCACGATCGAAGTGCTCAACACCGACGCGGAAGGCCGCCTCATTCTCTGCGATGCGCTGACCTACGCACAGAAATTCGATCCGCAGGTGATCATCGACGCGGCGACGCTGACCGGCGCCTGCGTCGTCGCGCTCGGCAAGCATGCATCCGGCCTCATGACCAAGGACGACGAGCTCGCCGATCAGCTGCTCGCCGCCGGCAACACGACGATGGATCGCGCCTGGCGCCTGCCGCTCTGGGACGATTATCAACAGCAGCTCGAATCGGGTTTCGCCGACGTCGCCAACATCGGCGGCAAGTACGCCGGCGCGATCACCGCCGGCTGTTTCCTGTCGCGCTTCGTCAATGGCGCGCGCTGGGCGCATCTGGATATCGCCGGCACCGCATGGGAAGAAGGCCGCAAGGGCCTCGCGACCGGCCGTCCGGTTCCGCTGCTGGCGCAATACCTGATCGATCGCTGCGCGTGAATCAACCGGCACCCGACTTCGCGCGGCAGAAGCAGATCGCGCTGATCACGCTCATCGGCGCTTCGCTTGCGCTCGGCATCGTCGATGCCGCGCTGAAGCTCGACAATTCCAGCGGCCTGACCGTGATCGCCAGCATCGCGATGCTGGTGATCGGCTTTCGCTGGCTGCAGCTCGATTCCGCGCAGCTCGACATCCGCCGGCCGATGTGGCTCAACGTCGGCATCGTCATGGCCGCCGCGATCTTCGTGCCGTACTACCTCTACAAAACGCGGCCGGCCGGACGCCGGCTGCCGGCGATCGTCGCGTTCTTCGGCATCGTGCTCGGCTGCGCGGTCGCATCGGGTTTCGGCGCCGCGCTGATGGCGTATTTTTCCGGCGAGATTCCGCCGGCGGGCGCATGACGCGATGGTGCGCGCGGATTTCTACCTGATCGACAAACCGCGGTTTCGCGACGATCCGCTGCTGCTCGTGTGCGAGCTGGTCAAGCGCGCGCACGCTGCCGGGCAGGCGACATTGATTCTCGCGCGCTCGCAAGAGCAAGCCGACGCGCTCGACGAGAAGCTCTGGGAATTCGACGATGCGAGCTTCATCCCGCATCAGCTCGCCGGCGACGACGACGATGCGATCACGCCGGTCGTCATCGCATCGCCCGGTGTCGAGACCGCGGACCGCCCGCTGGTCGTGAACCTGCGCGATGAATGCGCGCCCGGAACCTACGAGCGCGTGCTCGAAGTCGTCGCCGCCGATCCTGCCGAGCGCGACGGATCGCGCGTGCGCTGGACCGAATACAAGCAGCGCGGCTTCGAGCTCGCCAAGCACGATATGTAGAAAGCGCGATATTCGCGCCCTCGCCCCTACTCCCTCGCCTCTGATCCCCCCATGGAAAAAAGCTTCGAACCCGGCACGATAGAACCCAAGTGGTACGCGCGATGGGAAGCGAGCGGCCTCTTCGCGCCGCACGGCGAAGGCGAGCCGTATTGCATCCTGCTGCCGCCGCCGAACGTGACCGGCACGCTGCACATGGGCCACGCGTTCCAGCAGACGATCATGGATGCGCTGATCCGCTATCACCGCATGCGCGGCTTTCGCACGCTATGGCAGGGCGGCAACGATCACGCCGGCATCGCGACGCAGAAGATCGTCGAGAACCAGCTCGCCGCGCAAAGCAAGACGCGCCACGATCTCGGCCGCGAGAAGTTCATCGAGCGCGTGTGGCAATGGAAGGAAGAATCGGGCTCGACGATCAATCAGCAGATGCGCCGCCTCGGCGCGTCGGTCGACTGGTCGCGCGAGCGCTTCACGATGGACGAAGGCTTGTCCGCGGCGGTGCGGCGCGTGTTCGTCGAGTGGTATCGCGCCGGCCTTCTCTATCGCGGCAAGCGCCTGGTGCACTGGGATCCGGTGCTGATGACGGCCGTGTCCGATCTCGAAGTCAACAACGAAGAGCGCGACGGCTCGCTGTGGTCGATCCGTTATCCGGCGAGCGACGGCGGCGAAGGCATCGTCGTCGCGACGACGCGACCGGAGACGATGCTTGGCGACGTCGCGGTCGCCGTGCATCCGGATGACGAGCGCTACCAGCCGCTGATCGGGAAAAAACTGACGCTGCCGCTGACCGGCCGCGAGATTCCGGTGATCGCGGACGACTACGTCGATCGCGAGTTCGGCACCGGCGCGGTCAAGATCACGCCGGCGCACGACTTCAACGATGCGCAGCTCGGCGCGCGGCACAAACTCGCGCCGATCGTCGTGATGACGCTCGACGCGAAGATCAACGAGAACGCTCCGGAGAAATATCGCGGCATGGATCGCTTCGCCGCGCGCAAGGCCGTGCTCGTCGATCTCGAAACGCTCGGCCTTCTCGTCGAAACCAAGAAGCACAAGCTGCAGGTTCCGATCAGCCAGCGCTCCGACGCGGTCATCGAACCGATGCTGACGGACCAGTGGTTTCTCGACTTGACCAGCGATGTGCGCGTCGATGGCAAGCCCGGCCTCGGCGGACGCAAGGCGATCACGGAACCTGCGCTCGCCGCGGTGCGTGACGGCGACGTCAAGTTCGTGCCCGAGAACTGGGCCACGACGTACAACCAATGGCTCGAGAACATCCAGGACTGGTGCGTCAGCCGCCAGCTCTGGTGGGGCCACCAGATTCCGGCGTGGTACGACGAAGCCGGCAACATCTTCGTCGGCGAAAACGAGGACGACGCGATCGCGCACGCGACCACGAAACCCGTCGGCGCGCTGCGCCAGGACGAGGACGTGCTCGACACCTGGTTCTCATCGCAACTGTGGCCGTTCTCGACGCTCGGCTGGCCCGGCGAAACGCCCGAGCGCGCGGCGGAATGGGACGAGTTCAACGCGTTCCTACCGTCGAATGTGCTCGTCACCGGCTTCGACATCATCTTCTTCTGGGTCGCGCGCATGGTCATGGCGACCTTGTACTTCACCAAGCGCGTGCCGTTCCGCGAGGTCTACATCAACGCGATCGTGCGCGATGCGGAAGGCCAGAAGATGTCGAAGTCGAAAGGCAACACGATCGATCCGCTCGATCTGATCGACGGCATCGACCTCGAATCGCTGGTCAGAAAATCGACCGCGACGCTTCTGATTCCGCAAGTGCGCGAAAAAGTCGAGAAGCGCATTCGCAAGGATTATCCCGACGGCATCCCGGCCGTCGGTGCCGATGCGCTGCGCTTCACGTTCGCGGCGCTGGCGACGTACGGGCGCACGATCAATTTCGATCTGAAGCGCGCGGACGGCTACAAGAATTTCTGCAACAAGCTGTGGAACGCGGCGCGCTTCGTGCTGATGAATACGGAGAGCGACGAACACCATCCCCACCCAAACGCTCCCCTTGAAGGGAAAGGCTTAAGAGCGCAAACCGAAGCGGAGCGGTGGATTCTGACGCGCCTGCATCACACGCTTGCCGAGGTCGAGGCGCATTTCGTGAGCTATCGCTTCGATCTGCTCGCGCAGACGCTGTACGAATTCACCTGGAACGATTTCTGCGACTGGTTCGTCGAGCTCTCCAAGCCTGCCTTGAACGGCAGCGACGCCGACGCCGCGGAATCGACGCGGCGCACGCTGCTCGTCGTGCTCGAAACGCTGCTGCGCGCGCTGCATCCAATCATTCCGTTCATCACGGAAGAGATTTGGCACGAAGTCGCGCCGAAGCTCGGCATTGCGGGCGACACGATCTCGACGCAACGTTATCCGCAAGCCACCGATGTTCCGACCGACGCCACTGCCGAATCGGAAATCGAGTGGCTGAAGGCGGTGCTGACACAGGTGCGCCGCATCCGCAGTGAAATGAACATCGCGCCGAGCCGCACGATTCCGCTCGCGTTCGCCGCCGGCACCGCAAGCGATCGCGAGCGCACCGGAAAATTCGCGGATCAGATCGCGTTCCTTGCGCGCGCCGAGTCGCAGCGCTGGCTTCAAGCCGGCGAAACCGAACCGCCGGCGGCCGCGGCGATCGTCGGCGAGATGAAGCTCATGATTCCGCTCGCCGGTCTTATCGACGTCGAGGCCGAGAAAGCGCGGCTTTCGCGCGAGAGAAAGCGCATCGAAGGCGAGATCGAGAAATCCAACGCGAAGCTCGGCCGCTTCGGCCCGAACACGCCGGCGGCGGTCGTCGAGCAGGAAAATCAGCGTCTCAAGGAATTCACGACGACGCTCGATGCGCTGCGCAAGCAGCAGGATCAGCTCGATCGGATCTGAGACGACGGAGCGACATGCACCTCGCCGTCATCCCGGCGGAAGCCGGGATCCATTTGCTCTAGCGAAACCCCCAAATGGGTCCCGGCTTCCGCCGGGACGACGATGACGATCGCGTTTACGGCTCGAGCAACTCGATCGCCATCACGACCGCGTCTTCGCGCCCGCGCTTGGCCGGATAGTAATTCGGCCGCCGCCCGATCTCGTTGAAGCCCATTGAGTCGTACAGCGCGATCGCGCCCGGATTCGACGGACGCACTTCGAGGAACACACGCTCGGCATGATGCCAGCGCGCAAGATCCAAAAGGCGAAGCACGATACGCCGGCCGTGGCCCTGACGCTGCTCGCGCGGCGCGACGCAGACATTGAGGATGTGCGCTTCGCGCGCCGCGGCGGAAAGAATGCCGTAGCCGACGATCTCACCCGGCCGAGCCAACACCCAGCAGTCGTAGCCGGCGCGCAGGCAGTCGTTGAAGATGCCGTGCGTCCAGGGAAACGCGTACGCCGAAAGCTCGATCGCCGCGACGGCTTCGAGATCCTCCGCGCGCATGGGGCGGAAGTTCGGAAACGGCTCTTTCAGTATGGCAACCACGTTTGATTCAACGTCGCGAAAAATTGAAAACCGACCGTGTGGCGAGTTCCGTACGACACCCATCGAAACCGGCTGTACAAGCGATCTCCAAGCCAGCCATGTCTCTCAACTAGCTTAAGAACTCGCCTTATTCTCGTCCAGCGGCGCCGGCGCCGCTTATCGGAATTCCCGCACCAGCCGCCTCAACTCGCTCCACAGCGCGCGCTTGGCCCGCGCGTCGCCGGCTATCGCCGCGGCGTCCGCGCCGGCGACCCAGCCCAGCGTGCGCTGGCGTTCGGTCGTCAGCACGCTGCCCGCTTCGCGCGCGAGCGCTTCGCCGAAAACGATGATGCCGCGCGCCTCGGCGAGGCTGGATTCGTCCGCGCGATGCGTCGTCGTGCATTCGATGCGCGCGAACGCGAACGCGCGCGACACCTGCGCCAGCAACGCCTTCGCGCGTGCGTCGTCCGCGCGCGCGAGCAGCACGACGCGGGGCGATGCGCGATCGGATCGAGGTGCTGCCGAGGCAGTCATTGTTTCGGCCGCGCGCGCACTTGAAGTGATGCCGGCAGGACGCGTAACCGTGCGCGGCACGTACGCATCGATGCCCATCTCGGTCAGCCGGCGCAGATTGAGCTCATCCAGCATGCGTTTCTCCGCGCTTGCGCAAGTCCGCGTAGAACTGCGCGAAAATCTGATCGAGCGCCGCGCCGTAGGCTTCGACCGTCGACTTCACGTCGTTGCCGCCGGCGGCAAGCTCGGCGCGGTAGTAATCGTCGATCATCGGGAGGCCGCCGGCGTCGTCGGCGCGCATCTTGAGCGCGATGATCGCCTTGTAGCCGCCGCCCGCGACCGGCACGCGATCGAAACGCAAGATCACGCCGCCGATGCGCACCGCAGGATGGCTCGCCGGCAATTCGTCGATGACCTGGGAGGCGATCTTGGCCTGGCGCAGCTGCTCGATCATGCGACGCTGCAGGATGCGCGTCGGCGGATCGGTCCACAGCTGGTAGTGATATTGGCGAAGCTCGTCGGCGCTCGGATCGAGCGCGTAGACCAGCGCCTGATCCGCATAAAGCCCATCGGCGCCGAACGAGTCGACGACGATGTCGCCGAACAGCGGCGACGGCGCTTCGGCCAAAGGTTGCGGACGCGGCAGGCGGTAGTAGGTGAAATCCGGAACCGTCGGCACGCCGCAACCGGCGAGCGCCAGCGCCGCGATCGAAGCGGCCGCGATTATTGCGAGCCAGCGCGATGTCATTGCTGTTCTTCCTCGAGCTTGTCGGCTTTCGGCGCCAGGATCAGCCGGTTCGGATGCTTGCGGATCTCGCGGCTGAATTCGTCGAGATTGCGGCTCGACGATTCGAGATGATGCGTGATCACGTCCATGCGCGTCGACAAGGCTTCGAGCACGCTGGAAAGATCCTGCACGGAGCTGCGCAGCTCGGGCCGGTTTTCGGCGGCGATGCCTGCGATCTCGCCAAGCGCCTTGTCCAAAGTCTCGCGCGTCTTGCGCAGCTCCGTCGAGAGCTTGCTGACTTCGCCGAGGATCGCGCCGACGGCCGCGCGGTTCTCCGGCTTCAAGACATCGTTGAGCGAATCCGAGGCGTGATTCAATCGGTCGAGCAGCGCGCGCGTCTGCTCCATGACCGCCGGCGTCGTGCGGTCGATCGCTCCGGTGATCGAATCGACGCGCTGCGAAAGCGTATGGATCAGCGGCGTGATCTCGGTGCGCGTGAGCTCGCTGATCTGCGCCGCGAGCTCGTTCATCGCGGCGAAGATATCGGCGCCCTCCTCGCCCTTGAGCTCGCCGCCGGCCGCGAGCATCTCGCGGCTCGCGCCTTCGCGGATGCCGACCGAGACATCGGCGAGAAGCCCGGTCGACTGCAGGCGCGCGACGCTGTCCTTGGGAATCGGCCAGTCGCGGCGGATCGCGAGATTGATCTTGTAGCGCGTGCCTTCGGCGTTGCGCTCGGGATCGACGCCAACGACTTCGCCGACGCGATAGCCCTGATAGAAGATCGGCGCGCCGTAGCGAAGACCGGTGACGTTGCGGTAATGCACGGCATACGCCGTCGTCGCGCCGCTGCGGCCCGTGATCAGCGCGAGGCCGATCAGAAGCAGCGCGATCGCGGCCAGCACGACGGCACCGACCAGAGTGTAGTTGACGGTATCGCGTCTCACGGAGAACCCCCGGGCATCACTGTATCAGGCCTCTTCTTCGGTGAGACGTTTGAGATAGGCGTCCGCATCGACATGCACCTCGCGCGGACGCCGGTTCAGAAGATCCTGAATGCGCTCGTTGTCCGCCGCGCGCACCTCGGCGACGGTACCGGTCATCAGGATCTCGCCTTGATCGAGCACGGTGATCGTATCGGCGATCTTGAACGCGCTTTCGAGCTCGTGCGTGACCACGACGATCGTCATGCGCAGCGCATCGCGAAGGCGCAGGATCAATTCGTCGAGCTCAGCCGATACCACGGGATCGAGACCGGCCGAAGGCTCGTCGAAGAAGAGAAGCTTCGGATCCATCGCGATCGCTCGCGCCAGCGCCGCGCGCTTGACCATGCCGCCCGAGAGCTGGCTCGGCATCAAGTCCTGGAAGCCGCCGAGATTGACCACCTCGAGCTTGAGCCGGCTCATGATGCGGATCGTCGAGGGGTCGAGCGTCGTGTGCTCGCGCAGCGGCAGCGCGACGTTTTCGCCGACCGTCAGCGACGTCAGCAGCGCGCCGCTCTGGAACGAAACGCCGATGCGCCGATGCAGGTCGAGAAGCTCGCGCTCGCTCGCATCACGAAGGTTCACGCCGAGCATGCGCACCGTTCCGCTGCGCGGCCGCTGCAAGCCGAGGAGATGGCGCAGCAGCGTCGACTTGCCCGAGCCCGATCCGCCCATGATGACGCGGATCTCGCCGGCGTTGACCGAGAAGTCGACGCCGTGCAGCACGCGGCGGCGGCCGTACCAGGCTTCGAGTTTTTCGACTTCGATGAGGGGCGCGGCGACGGCGTTCACGCTGTCACCCTAAATGACCACATCGTCATCCCGGCGAAAGCCGGGATCCATTTTGCTTCGAACGCAAAACGAAAAAATGGATCCCGGCTTTCGCCGGGATGACGGTGATGGAATGTCCCGAGAATAGTCATCGATTCAGGAAAAACGAAAACACCATATCCGCCACGATGATCCAGCAGATCGACAACACCACCGACCGCGTCGTCGCGCGCCCGACGCCTTCCGCACCGCCGCTGACCGAGAATCCCGTGCTGACGCCGATCAGCGTGATCAGCACCGCGAACACGACGCTCTTGGCGAGGCCTTGCCAGAGATCGCCCGGCGACAATAGCGAGAGCGTCTGCAGGAGATACGCCATCGGCGTCACATTGAGCGCCGGTGCGCTGTAGACGGCGGCGCCGAAGATCGCGATGGCGTTGGCGAAGATCGTCAGCGCCGGCAGCATGACCAGCATCGCGATCAGCGCGGGCGCGACAAGGTAGCGCACCGGCTCGATGCCCATGACCGCGAGCGCGTCGACTTCCTGCGAGACGCTCATCGATCCGATGCGCGCGGCGAGCGCCGAGCCTGAGCGGCCCGCGACGAGGATCGCCGTGATCAGCGCGCCGAATTCGCGCGTGACCGATTTGGCAACCGCCAGCACGACCTGCGACTGCGCGCCGAACTCCGACAGCGCCGCGATGAACTGGATGCCGAGCATCAAACCGACCGTCATCGACAGGAGCGCGACGATCGGCAGCGCGTCGGCGCCAATCTCGCGCATCTGGCGAATGATCGACGCCAGACGCACCGGCTGACCTTGGCGCCACCCAAACAACGAGAGACGCAACGCGTCGACCAGCAGCATCGCCGCATAACCGACGCCGTTGACCGCGCCGGCCGTGGCGCGGCCGAGGTTGGCGAGCGGGCGCGTGATCGACGGCACCGGGATCAGGCTTCGCCGATCGCCGCGGGATCGGCGACGATCAGGAACACGCGATCGAGCCGCGCGAGCTCGAGCACTGCGCGCACCGCGTCGCTGATCGCGACGAGCGCGAAGCGGCTGCCGTGCGTGCGCGCGCTCTGGAAACCTTCGACCAATGCGGCGATGCCGGACGAGTCGATGTAGCTCACTTCCGAAAGCTCGACGCCGACCGCGGGACTATTCTCCAGCGCCGCCAGCACCGCATGCCGCACCTGCTGCGACCACGAAAGATCCACTTCTCCACGCAGACGGATCAGCACGATGCCGTCGACCTCTTCGCTTTCGATACCGCTCATCTCATATCCCCTTGTCTTCGATGCGCTTGCGCAGGATCAGCCGGTTGCCGCTTCGCCCCGGCGCCGGCTCCATATGCCACGCATCCATGACCGTATCGATCAACGCGACGCCGAGCCCGCCCGGCCTGCATTCGCCGAGCGGCTTGGGCCGCACCTTGCCCGGATCGATGCACGGCGCGTCGTCGGTCAACTCGAAGCTCAGCACGTCGTCGGCGCGGCTGACGCGAAGGCCGATGCCGCCGGCGCCATGCTCCCCATACGCATGACGGATGATATTCGTGCAGGCCTCGTCGACCGCAAGCACCAGCCGATCGCGAAGCGCAGGCTCGATGCCGAGATCATCGAGCATCTTGCGCAGCGCATTGCGCATTTCGCGCAGGCGATCCGCGCGCGCGGGCATGTGATGCTCGAGCAATACCTGCGCATCGTGTGCGCGCGGCTCTTCGATCAGGAGCAGCGTGGTGTCGTCGACCAGGCGCAGTCGCTTCAGGTCCGACAAGAGCGCACGCAGGCGCGTGTCCGGCGCCGCCGTCGCGTGGCGCGCGATCAGCGCGCGCACGCCATCGTTGCCCAGGCGCGTTCCCGTTGCGTCGCGCACGTCGGTCGCCCCGTCGGAAAACGCATAGAAGCCGCCGCCGTTGAGATCGACTTCGTGATCGTCGAACGTGATGCCGGCCATGATGCCGAGCGGCGGACCGCCCGACGCGTACTCGGCGAACGCGCCGCGCCGGTAGACCATCACCGGCGGAAAGCCCGCGCCCGCGAAGTGCACGTTGCGGCCGTTGCGATCGCAATAGCCGACCAGCGCGCAGACGAAGCGGCCGTCGTGCGTGGTTTCGCATAATTCTTCGTTCGCGCGCGCGAGCCACGCGGCCGGCGCGATGCCGTCCTTGCCCGCCCAACGCAAGAGGCTTGCTGCGCGAATCATCAAGAGCGCCGCGTCGAGCCCTTTGCCGGAGATGTCGCCGACGACGAAGCCGATGCGCCCGTCGGCAAGCTCGAAATAATCGTAAAAATCGCCCGAGATCTCGTGCGCAGGCAGGTTGACGCCGACGACCGGAAATCCGCCGCGGCGGCGCTTGGGCAGCAGCGATTTCTGCAGCCGGCGCGCGAGCTCGAACTCGCGCTTCATGCGCTGCTGCTCGATCAGGTCGTTGGCCATGCGCGCGTTGTTGATCGCAAGCGCAGTCGGCGCTGCGAGGAGACGCAACACCTGGGCGTCTTCCTCTCCGAACGCGCTGCCGTCGCGACGATTGACGATCTCGAGCGCGCCAATCGGACCCGCGGCGGTGCAGAGCGGCGCACAAAGAAGACTGCGCGTGACGAAACCGCTCGACTCGTCGCCGGCGCGCCATACGCGCTCGTCGGTCGCGGCGTCGGTGACGATCTGCGTCGCGTTCTCGGATACGGCGAGGCCGACGACGCCCTGCCCGATCGCGAGGCGCACGCCGGTGAGGTCGACCGGCCCGACGCAGATGCGGCATTCGAGCACGTTGGTCGCGGGATCGAGCAGGAACAGCGAAGCCGCTTCCGCCTGCATGAAATCGGCGATGCGGTTGACGGCTTCGGACAAGGTCTTGCGAAGATCCAGCGAGACGGCGAGCGTCTGCGAAAGATCGCCGAGGAACGCCAGCGTGCGCGCAGCGTTGGCGCCGGCCGACACCGGAAGCGGTGACGACGCGCGGCGCGCGAGGTTCATGTTTCTTTGCGCTCGACCGTGCGCGAGGCGCGCCGCCCGCGGTGACGCACGCGGCCCCACAAGGTCATGACCGGGCCGGAGACGACGTAGGTCACCGCGATCGCGAACAGCACGACGGGCGTGTTGACCGCCAGCGCAACGATGATCAGCACCACGGCGGGAATCCAGATGAACGGCACGCGGTCGGACTTCGGCCATGCCTTGAAGCTGAAGTAGCGCACGCGGCTCACCATGAGAAGCCCGGTGATCGCGGCGACGATCGGCGTGATGAACTGCACTTCGAAGCCGGAGCGCCCAAGGTCCTCCGTCATCCAGACGAACGACATGCACAAGCCCGCCGCCGCCGGGCTGGCTAGACCTTGAAAGTAACGCTTGTCGACGACGCCGACCTGCGTATTGAAACGCGCGAGCCGGAGCGCCGCGCACGCCGCGTAGATGAACGCCGCCGCCCAGCCGATCTTGCCCCAGGCCGATCCGTATTCCTTCAGCGAGGCCAGCGACCAGGTGTAGAGCACCAGAGCCGGTGCGAGGCCGAAGCTGACCATGTCCGAGAGCGAGTCGTACTGAACGCCGAATTCGCTCTGCGTGCCGGTCAGCCGCGCGACGCGTCCGTCGAGGCCGTCGAGGATGCCGGCGACGAACACCGCGATGGCGGCTTCGACGTAGCGTCCGCCGATCGCAGCCACGATCGCGTAGAAGCCGGCGAACATCGCGCCGGTCGTGAACAGGTTCGGCAGGAGGTAGATGCCGCGCGGCGGTTTGCGCGCGCCGCCGGTCGGAGTCGGGTCCATGCCGGTGATCCCACTGTGAAATTACGCAGCCGGAAGTGTACCTGATCGCCGTTTTGTGGCGGTTTTGCTTGTGTCGCACGACGACTGGTGTTATCCAGTGCGCCACGATTGCAAAGGCGCAGCCCCGAGCGCCGGACCGCGACAGCCGCGGAGGAAAATCATGAAATCGAGACTGCTTCTGCTGGTGCTGCTGGCGACCACGGCTCCTGCCATGGCCGCGCAGCAGGTCTATAGCTGGGTCGATGCCAACGGCACCAAGCACTTTTCCGATTCGCCGCCTCCGGCAAGCGTGACCAAAGCGCAAAAGCTCAAGGTCCAGGGCCAGCTGACGACGGCCGCGGCCGACGAGTCCGCGGCGCCCAAGGACGATGCAGCCAAGGACGAAACCGGCAAGTCGAACGGCCCGGCGCTCGCCGCTGCCGCCGGCTACGCGCCGGACGACATCAAGCGCAACTGCGAGATCGCGCGCAAGAATCTTTCGATCATCGAGGCGCAGGTCGTCTCGACCGATCCGCAGGGCAATCCGCTCGATCCCGAGCAGGCCAAGAGTCACGGGGCTCAGCTCGACAAGGCGAACCAGCAGATCAAGCTCTTCTGCACGGGGACCTGATCCAAGGCTGATTCCTCCGGTTCTCGCGCCATGCGCGCGTGGCAACTGGCGTGGCTTCTCCTCGCCATCGCCGCGGCCGCCGTCGGCGTGTGGCGCTGGTATCCCGAGCTTCTGCCCGCGAGCTGGACACACACGCTACCGGCCTCGCCGAAACTCGGCCCACCGCTCTACAAATGGCGCGACGCCAAGGGCCGCCTGAACGTGACTTCGACACCTCCGGCCGATCGGCCGTACGAAGTCGTCCGCTACGATCCGAATACGAACGTGGTGCCGAGCAAGCAGCCTTGAGCGGCAACTGATCGTCCGCCGATGCGCCGATTGGGACGAGCCCTCGAAACGCCCCTGCTAGAATCCGCGGCCCTCCCGTCGAGCCACGAGCCCATGCGTCTTTCGCGTTTCCATCTCGCGACCGTCAAGGAAGTCCCCGCCGATGCCGAGATCGCAAGCCATCGCCTGATGCTCCGTGCGGGCATGCTGCGCAAGCTCGCCGCCGGCATCTATACGTGGACGCCGCTTGGTCTTCGCGTGCTGCGCAAAGTCGAGTCGGTCGTGCGCGAGGAGATGAACCGCGCCGGCGCGATCGAGCTCTTGATGCCCTCGGTGCAGCCCAAGGAGCTCTGGGACGAAACCGGCCGCTGGGAGAAATTCGGCGGGCAGCTCCTCAAGATCAAGGATCGCAAGGACGCCTGGTACTGCTACGGACCCACGCATGAGGAAGTCATCACCGATTTCGCGCGCAACGAGCTCAAGAGCTACAAGCAGCTGCCGGTCAATTTCTACCAGATCCAGACCAAGTTCCGCGACGAGATCCGCCCGCGCTTCGGCGCGATGCGCGCACGCGAATTCCTGATGAAGGACGCGTACTCGTTCCATCTGACTCAGGACGATCTCGCGCGCGAATACCGCAACATGTACGACGCGTACGCGCGCATCTTCACGCGCCTGGGCCTCGGCTTTCGCGCCGTGCAAGCCGACACCGGCGCGATCGGCGGCAATGCGAGCCACGAATTCCAGGTGCTCGCCGATTCGGGCGAGGATGTGATCGCGTTCTCCAGCGCATCGGATTACGCGGCCAACATCGAGATGGCCGAAGCGATTGCGCCGTCTGCCGAACGCGCCGCGCCGACCGAAACGCTGGAGCGCATCGACACGCCGACGCAAAAAACCGTCGAGGAGGTTTCCTCGTTCGCCGGCATTGCGCCTTCGCGCTGCATCAAGACGATTCTCGTCCGCGGCAACGAAGGCCTGGTTGCCTTGTGCGTGCGCGGCGATCACGAGATCAACGAGGTCAAAGCGGCAAAACTCGCCGAATTGCCGGGCGAATCGGTATTGGCCGACGAAGCCGAGATCGTCAAGGCGACCGGCACGCGTCCGGGATTCATTGGTCCGGTTGGTCTCCCCGATTCGATTCCGATCATCGTCGACCGCAGCGCCGCGGTCGTCGCCGACTTCGTCTGCGGCGGCAATCGCGACGGCACACACTTTCGCGGCGCGAACTGGGAGCGCGACGCTCGCATCACGCGCATCGCGGACCTGCGCAAGGTCGTCGAAGGCGATCCTTCGCCGGACGGCAACGGCGACATCCGCATTGCACGCGGCATCGAAGTCGGCCACGTATTCCAACTTGGCCAAAAGTACGCCGAAGCGATGGGCGCGAGCGTCCTCGACGAAACCGGCAAAGCCGCCGTGATGCACATGGGTTGCTACGGCATCGGCGTCAGCCGCATCGTCGCCGCCGCGATCGAGCAGAAGCACGACGACGTCGGCATCGTCTGGCCCGAGCCGATGGCGCCGTGGAAAGTCGCGATCTGTCCGATTGCCTCGCACCAGAGCGCCGCAGTGCGCGACGAGGCGGAAAAGCTGTATCAGGAACTCGCGGCGGCCGGCGTCGACGTCGTGCTCGACGATCGCGGCCTTCGACCGGGCCCGATGTTCGCCGACATGGAGTTGATCGGCATCCCGCATCGCGTCGTCATCAGCGAGCGCGGTCTTTCGGCAGGCTCGTTCGAATATCGTCGTCGCGAGAAATCCGAGAACGAATTGCTCGACCGCGAAGCGCTGTTCGATCGCCTCAAGGCCTGCTGATAGAAAACGCCCGATTCACTTGCCGCGCCGGACCAGCCCGCGCAGCATCCCGAACGCCGCGAAATTCTTCAGCCGATCGAAAAACCCGCCGATCCGTCCGCGCGTGCTGTACTCACGCTTGAGCTCGGCGAGCTCCATCTCGCGGCTGTCGTGGATGCGCCGTTCCCAGCGTCGCTTGATTTCCTGCTGCTGCACCTTGCTGCGCAGGTGCTTGCGATACGCCTCGGGCAGATCCTCGCGCATCAGCGCGTTGGGCTCGCGCATCAGATAGCGGCCGATCTCGTCGTAGAGAGTCTCATCGACCTGCTCCGCAGGAACCGTCTTGACACCCGTGCCGAGGCCGTCGAAATTGACGAAACTCATGCGCAGCTGCGCCGTTTCGGCGTTGGCTTCGAAGGTGGCGCTGAGCGGGATGCGGCCCTTGGCCCGAAACATGGCGCCGACGATTTCGCCCGATGCGTCCTTGCGCGGGGCCAGCATGCCGCCGATGCGGTGCCGCTGGAATACTCCCGCCACCGCGCGCACGCGGCTCGCGCCTTCGACTTCGACCGAGGGACATTCTTCGGTCGCGATCGTGCACGGAAATGCGATCGTTATTTCGCGCGAAGAAGGCTGACGATCGTCCTTGAGCTCGTAATGATGCTCGATATATCCGACGATTTCGCCATAACCGGGAATCTCGTAGCGCATCGTCGTGCGCGGCTTGATCTCCTTCAGCTTAGTGATGAGCTCGCCGAGGAATTCGTGCAGCGCATCGCAAGCGGGATCGAGCCGCGTGCGATAAACCACTTCGCGCTCGGTTTTGCGGCGCGAGGATTCCTCGTCGTCGAGCTTGCGCCTGCGCGCTTCCTGTTCCAACTCGTCGAGCAACCCCACCGATCTCTCCCGCGCTTGGCTTCCGTCGCGGCCCGCCGCGGCGAATGCGTATACAAATAAACGACCGGCGTCGATTATGTCGGGAGGCCGGCAACGCATCGAACCGTTGCCGAACCGCTTTGCCGGATTCCCCCGAATCGGCCTGCACGCGACCTTAATATCCCGAGGGGTCGGCGGCAAGCGAAATGCTCATGCCGCACACGTTTTCGGTGACGAGCGGCACAAAGCCGAACACTGACGCTTGCTGTACGATATTCGAGCTGATTTTCTATTCGGCCGGAACATGAAGTTCCGTAATTGCTTCAACCCCCACGTACAGAGGCAACACTCGCATGGCGATCAATATTCGCAACCTGAATCACACTCAGCTGGAGGATTTGATCCAGCGCGCACGAGCGCGCCAGGAAGAGCTGGTGAAAGAGAAAGCATCCAAATTGCGCGAGAAGATCAGTGCGCTGGTCAAGGCCGAAGGCTTCGGACTCGACGACGTGTTCGGCGGTCCCGGCAAGCGCGGCGGCGTACGCCGCAAGGTCAAGCCGAAGTATCGCAACCCCGCCGACCCCGGCCAGACCTGGACCGGCCGCGGCAAGCGCCCGCGCTGGTACAGCGCCGCTCTCGCCGCGGGCAAGAAAGAAAAGGATCTCCTGATCGGTTGAATCGCATGCGTCCCTGATGAAAACGCCGGCCTAGCGCCGGCGTTTTCGTTTTTGCGACGGCGACAGTGCTCGCCCTGCGTGACGAGCCCGTATAATTTCTTCGATCCGTCGCTGCGCGCACGGCGCCGCGTCACCGGATGCGGCGGACGACGAGGGCTGCAATTCCGCATGAACAAGCCGATCTGGGAACCGGGCAACGAGCGTATCGAGCGCGCCAACATCAATCGCTTCATGCGGTTCGTGCGGGAGAGCATCGGCAACGAGGACATCCG
>Ga0068859_100000715_pt1 | contig 33463 bp, 31 predicted proteins | sample KBSSwiS22_FD_66585 | JGI IMG/M metagenome (GOLD analysis project Ga0068859, IMG submission 66585) | Switchgrass rhizosphere microbial communities from Kellogg Biological Station, Michigan, USA - KBS Switchgrass S2-2 | ecosystem: Host-associated > Plants > Roots > Rhizosphere > Soil ...
AACTACATCCATCACGTGTTGCATTCTACGCCACGTAGTGCGCTTCGCGCACCGCAATTCATCCCCTGACTGAAATCACGGGTTTCCTTGTGGAGAAACTATGACATTGAAGTTCTGTACGCTCGATGTCTTCACAGACCATCGGTTTGGAGGCAATCCACTGGCTGTGTTCACCGATGTGCCGGAACTGCCGACCGAGTTCATGCAGAACATTGCGCGTGAATTCAATCTGTCGGAGACGGTGTTCATCGTCAAACCGCGTGACCCGCGCGCGGTGCGCCGCTTACGCATTTTCACACCTGTTCGCGAGCTGCCTTTTGCAGGACATCCCACGATCGGCGCGGCTCACGTGTTGGTTGAAGAGGGCCTGGCTGGCGTCAGCGGCAACTCAGGCAGCTTTCTTCTCGAGGAAGGAGTCGGTCTCGTGCCGATCAATGTGACTCGGCAGGCGAACGGCGCCTGGTTCTTGCAGTTGACGGCGGCGAAGCTGCCGGAAGAGGCCCCGGCCGCTGCACCGTCGGTGCCGGAGCTGGCGAAGTTACTGGGCGTCGCCGAATCCGACATCCTGAAGGATGCCGATTTCGCGCAGTTCTACTCGTGCGGCGTCCCGTATCTGTTTGTGCCATTGCGTGATCGCAGCGTGTTGGGCCGTGTGAGCATCGATCCCGCCGCGATCCGCAAATTACACGCGACGGCAGGGATCTCGGACGTCTACGCCTTTTCGTACGATCCCGAGAGGGAGGACTCCGACATTCGTGCGCGGATGTTCGCGCAGGAATTTACGATGATCGAGGATGCGGCAACGGGAAGTGCCGCAGCCGCCTTCGCCGGCTACCTGGCGCGACGTTCCTGGCACAGGGAAGGAACGTTGCGATGGACCATCGAACAGGGATTCGAGATGAGACGCCCGAGCATCCTTTATCTGGAAGCCGATCTGGCAGATGGCGCCATCACCGCGGTTCGAGTGGGCGGGACGGCCATAAGGATGAGCGAAGGCCAACTGACATCGTTCTATTAAATTAGAGCGGCATCCGTCGCCACCACGCTTTCGGCGCCGCTCTGAACAACTCGCGCGAGCGCGAGGGCGTTGGGCAACACCTGGTCCGCGTAAAACCGCGCAGTGTGCAACTTTGACTCGTAGAAAGACCGATCCTGGCCTTGGAGATTCCGGGCCGCAAGGGCGGCTGCTTTCGCCGTGAGCCAACCACCGATCACATAGCCGCTCAGCATCAGGTAGGGGACCGACACGGCCATCGCGGTGTCGGGCCGCGACGCAAGTGCCTTCACAAGAGCGTTCGTCGAGTCCTTCAGCAGGCCAACCGCTTCCAGCGCGGCCTTGCGCGTGGCGCTTACGGCGGGTTCCGCAGTTTCGAGTCCCTGCAGCTCACCGGACATATCAGCTATCAGCTGATTCATGGTCGCGCCACCATCGCGCCCCATCTTGCGGCCGATGAGATCGTTCGACTGAATTCCAGTCGTGCCCTCATAGATGGTCGTAATGCGTGCATCCCGTATGTACTGGGCTGCACCCGTTTCTTCGATGAACCCCATTCCCCCATGTACCTGGACACCAACACCGGTGATCTGGTTGCCGGTCTCTGTGCACCAGCCTTTGACGATCGGGATCAGCAGATCAGCGCGTGCCTGTGCTGCCGTGCGCTGCTTCTCATCCGGATGATGACCCGCGATATCGAGTTGATAAGCGGCATACAGTGCGACGGCGCGGCACGCCTCCGTCGTCGACTTCATCACCAATAGCATGCGCTTGATATCGGGATGATGGATGATCGGCAAGGGCCCCTCGCCCTGGGCGACAGGTGGCTTGCCCTGGATGCGGGTCCGGGCCCACTCTGCCGCGTGTTGATACGATCGCTCGCCGATTGCGTATCCCTCCAGCCCCACAGACAGCCGCGCGGCATTCATCATGACAAACATGTATTCCAAGCCGCGGTTGGGCTCGCCGACCAGGTACCCAACAGCGCCATCACGGTCACCGAAGGCAAGCACACAGGTTGGGCTCGCATGGATGCCCAGCTTGTGCTCGATCGATACGCAACGCACCTCGTTGGGTTTGCCCAGCGAGCCATCCTCGTTCACCAGCACCTTGGGCACGATGAACAGGGAGATGCCGCGCACACCGGCCGGCGCGCCTTCGACTCTGCCGAGCACCATATGAATGATGTTGCTCGTGCAGTCGTGATCGCCCCATGTGATGAAGATCTTCTGCCCGAACACCCGGTAGTGATCACCCTCGGGCACCGCGCGCGTGCGGATCTGCGCAAGGTCGGAGCCCGCCTGGGGCTCAGTAAGAACCATGGTACCGGTCCATTCGCCGTTGATCATCTTCGGCAGGAACTTCTGCTTCTGTGCTTTCGACCCACAGAGCTCCAGCGCGTGCACGGCACCGTGCGTGAGCATCGGACAGAGCTTGAATGCGAGATTGGCCGAAGCCCAGATTTCCTGGACTGCAGTGACCAGGACCTGCGGCACGGCCTGGCCGCCATACTCAGGATCCGTCCCCAGCTGCGACCAGCCACCTTCCGCGAATTGACGATAGGCCTCGCGGAACCCCGGCGCCGCGACAACACCCTCGGGCGTCCAACGCGCTCCGTGCTCGTCACCCGAGCGGTTGATGGGATCGAGCACGGTTTCAGCGAACCGGCCCGCCTCGCCGAGAATCGCTTCGGCGACGTCGCTCGAGTAATCCGTGAGGCCTGGATACTGGGTCAACGTCTGGGACTGCAGCAGCTCGTCGAGTACGAAACGCAGTTCCCGCAGCGGAGCTCGGTACATGGGGCATTCCTCGTATTGGGCTGTTATCTTACCCGCCGGTAACCCCGTTGTCCTACTCGCCGGTAACCCCGAGCGCCGGGACTATGTTCGCGGCCAGAAAGTCAACGAACCGCTGTACACGCAGGTCTGCCTCGAGCGCGGCAGGGTAGACCGCGTACAGCGCGGCCGCCGGCGGCACGGTCCATTCCGGCAACACCTGCTTGAGGCGGGCGGTGGCCAATCCCGAGCGGCACATGAACTGTGGCAGCAGCCCTATCCCCAAGCCCGCTGCAGTAGCCGCATGAAGAACGGCCGGATCATTTACCGCGAGCTTGGGTGACAGCAGTACTTCGGCGCGCTGCGAACCGCGCTCGAGACGCAGGCGAAACTGCGGTGGGTCCGTCGCTTCGGGTGTGAGCAGCTCGTGCGTACGAAGGTCTTCGGGACGGTCCGGAACCCCGCGTTGCTGCAGGTACGTCGGGGTCGCACACAGCAACGCCGGCGGAGCACCGAGCAAGCGATGCGCAAATGCACCTTCGGCCGACGAGCGGGTTCGAATAGCAACATCCCAGCCTTCGGCACCTTCCGGCGCGTCCATGGCCACCTCCAGCGGCACATCGGGGAAACTCTCGAGGAAGCGTGGAACCAATGGAGTCAGAAGCACGCGCCCGTATGTTGGATCCGCTACGACCCGCAGAGGTCCGCTGATCGGGGCATTCAGCTTGCCGATGACCACGCGCGCAGCGTCCGCTTCATCGACGATGCGTTTCGCGTGCGGATATAAAAGTCGGCCGGCATGCGTCAACGAAATACGGCGCGTGGTCCGCTCGAGTACTTTCACCCCGAGCGATTTTTCCAGGTCGGCCACCGCCCGGCTCACGGCGGCTTTGGGAACACCCAGGGCACGCGCCGCGGCCGAGAAGCCATTCAAATCCACGACTTTCGCGAGGACGGCCAGCTGTGCGGGGGTCCAAAGTAGACTCAAGAGCGTCTCAATCTTCGTTTCATAGGCCGCTATTGTTTCACCCTGGGCTCATCGCGGCCAAGCTGTGGAAGAGTAGAATGCGCGTCCCCCGCAAAATACCCCCTGGGAGCCCGCATGAAGATCTCGGTACACGCCCTGTCAATAGACATATTCGCGACCGCGCTCGGCAATCTGTCCGCCATCCTCGAGAAGGGGGTGGCGCACGCCACCGCCAAGAAATTTGATTCCAATGTACTGGTCGCCTCGCGTCTTGCGCCGGACATGCTGCCGTTGTCACGGCAGGTGCAGATTGCGTGCGATCTGGCAAAGAATTCGGCCGCGCGCCTGGCTGGAATCGAGCCGCCACGCTTCGAAGACACTGAGAAGACGATCGATGAGCTGCGCTCGCGTATTGCCCGGACCATCGACTACCTGAAGAGCATTCCCGCGGCCTCCCTGGAAGGCTCGGAGGAGCGGGACATCAAGGTACCTGCCGGCGAGCGCACGATTGAATTCAAAGGCCTCGCATTCCTGCAGCGCTGGGCGATTCCCAATGTGTTCTTCCACGTCACCACCGCATATAACATCCTGCGGCATAACGGGGTGGACATCGGAAAACGAGATTTTCTCGGCGGTCTATAGGGCTTTGGGCGAGGTGCCGCGCGGTGTCGATTTAACTCAATACCGCGCGGCACCGAGTTGAATATGACAAACCACGCCCGCACGCGTTGCAAACTCCTGCGCGAGCTTCCTTAAGAACGCGAGCGAAGTCACGGCAAGGCAGTGACAGTCCTGAGAATCTAGCGGCCAGCGTCGGCAGATCTTCCGCCAACGCTGTGCGCTTTGGATGGGGAAGTCCTTGCAGCCACTGAAAGCTATCGACGTGCGTCAGCCCGCCAACACTCCACCTGCGGCAGGTTCGCCTGTAGCAAGCCCAGCTCCGAACGAACCGGTCACCGCCGAATCGTTGGGATGGCAACTGCGGGCGGCTTTGCCACCACTGCGCCTGCACTCCGTTTCACTCTACGACGAACAAGCCAACGTACTTTGGCTCAGTGAGGGTGCTCTCGGTCCCGATGAGCACAATGTTGTTGTAGAGGCCATCGATGCACTCGGCAACGACAGCGCGCTGAACTGCTACGAAACCGGATTGGAAGACGGGCGCGTAGCGCTCTTCCTGCCGGTGCGCTCGCCGCACGGTGGCCTCGTCGGTCTCGCGATGATTCTCGCTGACATCAAGTCGGTCGGGGACGGTGTGATCGAGCGGCTGGTCACGCCGCAGATTCGCACCATCATGCAAAGGGTTGCGGTTCTTTTACGTCCGGCCCAGGCGCGTACTGCAAACGTACATGGCGAATCGCCGCTGCAGATTCTCGAGCTGGCGCCTGATGTCGCCGATGTGCCTGCACCTGTGCCGGTGGTAGCAGCTCCGAAAGGCGCTGCGCTCAAGCCGGCCGGACCCGTGACGCCACCGGGCGCGCGCACTGCCCCGGTAGCGCCTGCCGCACCGAAGTCGCCGCCTGTGCTTTCTCCGCAAGCGGTCGATGACATTCTGGAATTCGAGCTGACTCCCGATCCACCAGCGCCGGTACGGAATTCTCAAACGCAGCGTCTGCCGACTCTGGCCGCACTCAACGGCGTGGATCTGAGTCTGGACCTGCCGTCGTTCGAAAAGCCCCCTGCGAAGCCAGTGGCCGTTACGCCTGTCCCCGCCGCAGCACCCACGACGACAGCGCGTTCGGCGCCGCTAGCCGTCATAGATGATTCGCTCGACCTGAGCCTTCCCTCTTTGGAGCCGGCAGCGCCAGCGTCCACCGCGTTTGGTGGCAACGTGGCGCCGTTCCCGTCCCCAAGCTCAGCTCCCCCGCCAGTTGCTCTGGCAGCCACAATCCCGACCGTGGGAGCCGCTCCAACCGTTAGCGCTCCGGTTGCGAGCACGCCACCAGCCTTGGCCGCGATTCCAACACTCGGGGCGTCGCCACGAGCTGTACCAACAGCTCCTGCCGCACCCGTTCCGCCCCCCAGCCTCAATGCAACAACCCCGCCCAAGGCACTGAGCACGTCGGCGACCAGCACCGGCAAAGTACTTGCAGCGACAACCGACAGCTCCAAAGCCTTGGGCGCGACGAGCACCTCGCGCGTACTGGCGCTTCCCGAAGGAATGAGCCTGGTTCTCGAAGTGCAGCCATTCAGCAAGCTGCGCGCGGGTGGCCGCACGCGACGTTATGAAGTGCTCGCTCGCCCATCACAACCGAACCGGGTACCACCCGGGCTCGACAAGATCGCCCTGCAGCAACTGTTGGCCTGGATGGGATCCAACCGCTCTGCGTGGAACCTCGAGCCGACCAGCTTTACGCTCAATCTGTCCATCGCGACGCTGGAAGATGAGCGCTTCCCGCAGTTCGTGGCATCCAACCTCAAGACCAACGGCATTGCGCCGGACAATATCGGCTTCGAAATTGCCGAGCCGCTGTGCCTGCAGCGCCGCGCCCAGGTCGAGCGCTTCATCACCTTGTGCGACAAGCTCGGCTGCTTCGTGGTGATCGACGACTTCTCGTTGGATTCCTCGATTGTCAATCTGCTCAGGTCGAAGGCTTTGCGGTTGGTGAAAATCGATCCGAAGCTGACCTCGGTGGCGTTGAAGGACAAGCTCGCACAGGCGATGGTGGTCGCCATTGCCCAGGCGGTGAAGGTTCTCGGCATTCATTGCGCCGCCAAGCGTGTTGAATCCCAGGCCGCCATGCAGTGGCTCACCGCCATCGGGTGCGACTTTGCGCAGGGAGCCGTCTTGGCCCCGGTGCAGCCGCTCGAGTCGCTGGGTATGCCACCCGCTCCGACTCCGGGTCAGTCCGCATAACGGAAGCTGCTCGTCGCGAAGGGGTCTATGGAGGGGCAGTGCCCGCACCCATGGCCTCGAATTCCTCCTTACTCAGATAACCGTCCTTGTCCTTATCAGCCAGGGTGAAGGCCGCGGCTAAGCGCGGGTTGTCCGCCGCTTCCAGTGCGGAGATGCGTCCGTCGTTGTCCTTATCGAGCTTTCGAAACGCAGCTGGCGATGTGTCCATTCGCGCCAAGCGAAGCTTGGTGCCTTGGTCAGGTTGCGACGCAGTCCTCGCGGTGGCTTCGGCGGAGTTCTGATCAGATGAGGGTGGCGCCTGATCCTGAGGGGAGGCCTGAGCTGTCACAATTCCGGCAATACAGATCAGCGCGAGGGCGCCGATCCCCAAAAACACCTTTCGCATGACTCGTCCTCTGTTCCGCACACTGCGAATTGACGCAAGCCCCGTACCTCGAAAACCTGCTTCTTATAAATCATGGGCTTATGTATAGGGGCTTGCCTAAGGCGCCGCCCCGGCGCTGAAATGGTGCGACAAGACGAGCGTGGCGCGCGGTTGCCGCTTCCGCATTCGGACGCAAGGTGGCCTAAGCTCCCCTTCAACTCAATACGTCCCCAGAACTCAATACGCAGCCGACGCCTGCATGCTGACCCTCGACCTACTGCGGACAAACCGCAATCTGCTCTTCTGGACGCTGCATGCGGCCGGCTGGGGCGCGTACGGAGTAACCCAGTATTTCGGGGCGCTGCTCTATGAAAAACCCGCGAGCTACGGCCATGTGATTGTGATCGCAGCGGCCGCCGGCTTCGTGCTCTCGATGCCGATGCGGTTTATCTATCGGAAGCTGTGGACCCGCTCTCCTCGCGCGATAGTCCTCGGCGTATTACTCACCTGCTATGGGACCGCACTCGCTCTGCGCCTGGTGATCAACCTGGCCTATAAACAGATCGTGCAGCCGGACTGGGAGTTCAAGGCTCTGTTCGAGTTGTTCGGGGGCGCCCTGTCCACGTTCTACATACTTCTGTGCTGGACAGCCCTGTATTTCAGCATCAAGCAGTACGAGGCGCAGCAGATGCAACAGGCAGCGGCGTTGAAAGCGGCTGCGCTCGCGCAGGAAGCGCAGCTCAAGATGCTGCGCTATCAGTTGAACCCTCACTTTCTATTCAACACGCTGAACGCCATCTCTACCCTGATTCTCGACAATCAGAACCGTACGGCCAACAACGCTGTAACACGGCTGTCAGAGTTTCTGCGCTATACCCTCGATCAGGATCCGGTGAAGAAAGTCACGCTCCGCCAGGAGATCGAGGCGTTGGATTTGTATTTGGGAACCGAACGGCTACGGTTCGGCGAACGGTTGCGGCTGGAATACGCCATTGATGGGCCCGCGCTGGACGCGCTCGTGCCCAGTCTTCTATTGCAACCGCTGCTCGAGAACTCGCTGAAATATGCCGTGTCGGCGCGCGAGCAAGGCGGGTCAATTCGCATTGAAGGGCGCACTCGGGGTGCAATGCTCGAGGTGAGCGTAATTGATGACGGACCTGGGTTGCGCGATGGCGCCCCCACGAGTGAGCGGCGGGGCGTAGGGTTACGAAACACTCGCGAGCGTCTGGCCGTCCTGTATGGTGAGCACCATCGGTTTGCTGTGCTAAATAGTCATCCGGGATTGCGGGTAGATATGGCGTTGCCTCTTGAACTGGTGGCGGAATCGAGTCCAGAGTCAGCATCACGACCGGCGGCATCTGAGGTAGCGCGTGCGTGAAGATCTCGACGATCATCGTGGATGATGAAGCGTTGTCCAGGCGGGGCATCGAGATCCGCCTGCTGTCCGCGCCAGACTTCGAGGTCGTTGCCCAGTGCTCAAATGGACGTGAGGCAATGGCGGCCGTTACAAAACACAAGCCCGACGTCGTGTTCCTCGACATCCAAATGCCTGGCATGTCGGGGTTCGAAGTGTTGGCGCAATTGCCACAAGAGTCCCTTCCCGTCATCGTATTTGTGACGGCCTACGACCAATACGCCATTCGTGCATTCGAGGCGCGCGCAGTCGACTACTTGCTCAAGCCCGTAGACGACGTGCGGTTCGCAACCGCTCTGGAGCGCGTCCGGAACCAGGTGCAGTCACGAACGGCAGCAAACCAACGCGATCGGCTCGTCCAGATCATTGCCGAGATCACTGGGTCAGGCGAACTGGCTCTCGAGGAATTGCTCACGCACGGCCCTAAGGCTGCGGAACCGCGCCGTCCTGAAATACTCCCCATTCGGCAGGGTCGCGAGACAGTGCGGGTGACGATCGCATCGATCGAGTGGATCGACGCCGCCGGCGACTACATGTGTATCCACGCAAGCGGAAACACACACATCCTGCGCGGAACGATGAAGGAACTCGAAGAAGTCCTCGACCCGAAGCTATTCCAAAGGGTTCATCGCTCGACCATCGTGAATCTGAGTCTGGTGAAGAGTCTGCGTGCACACATGAACGGTGAATACTTCCTCACCCTGGAAGGCGGGCATGAGCTGAAGCTCTCGCGCACTTATCGCGACAAGGTCGAATACTTTCTTAAGGGCGCGCGCGCCTGAGAGTGGGTCAAGCGGTGCGTCGAAACGCGCCCGTAGATAAGAGCATCTGGTCGCAGTCGGCTACGTTGACGCAGTTCCGACCGGATCGTTTTGCGCTGTAGAGAGCTTCGTCCGCCACTTGTACGGCGCCCTCCGGGCTGCGTCCAATCCTCGGTCCAACGATCGCGACCCCAATGCTTGCCGTGACGAACGATGCAGTAGGTGAGTCTTCGTGCGTGATACTCAGCGCATGAATAGATTTACGCAGCTGATCGGACATGTCCCTGACGCTGTCGCCACTGAGGTCGAACAGTCCAAGCACAAACTCCTCACCGCCATACCGGGCGGCGATGTCCAGAGGACGGCGTGCAAATCCTTGCACGACCTGCGCAACGCGTCGAAGCGCCTGATCGCCCGCCTGGTGGCCATATCTGTCGTTGTAGGCTTTGAAATGGTCGACATCGATCAGCAGCAGCGCGAGTGAACGTCGATCCCGAAGCGCCTGCTGCCACATGCGCGGGAAGTAGTCATCGAACGCCCCGCGGTTCTTGAGCCCGGTAAGACCATCACGCGCAACCATCTCGCCCATCAGGCCGCGCTCGAGAAATGAAATACGCAGCTGCCGCTCGACGCCGCGATAGACAAACGCACCGACTGCACCGGTTATCGTCAGTACAACTACGTGATACACAATCGACGCGGATGGCTCGCCGACATAAGCGAGCGTCGCCCCATGCGCAATGATCATCGCACCGGTTGCGAGCAGCGCTTCACGAAACAGCTGACCACCGAGGAAGAACAGCGCGATGCTGTAAGTAGTCAGGAAATAGAGCGGGTCTGGATGACCCGCTATTGCTCTATTCGCAACTCCTATTGCAGACGCAATGGCGAACACCGGTACCGCCACACGGGCCAGCGGCAGGTAAATTTGCTCGTAGTAGTTGCTCCAGGATGCCCATACGAGAAAGAGGCACGTCGGAACGACCACGCCGAGCCAGCCGTAGACCACGTCATTGACGGACAAGCCGTCCATGAAGATCAAGTGCACCGCTGATGTCATGGCGAGCGCGCAAATCGCAAGCTGAAAGAAACGCACGCGCGCGCGTACCCGCTCCAGATGGAATGTCTGGAATTCTTTTTCGAGCTCGGGCGAGAAGCGCAGGTCGGGAAAATCCCGGCGCAGCTCGCTTGCATAGGGTGAGTCTGGAAAATTTTCCAGATCGAGAGCTGCGTGCATCTGCATCGGAGCGGAAATTTATCTCACCCCCATTCCATAAAGTGTGATGCAGGTCCGAGGTACGCAGCCTCATTCCAACATCGGTTACCAACTGTAACGAACCCTGTAGCGGACTAAAGTCTCGCCATCTTTGGGCACGTCAACCGGGAACGTGATCGTGCGGGCGTCTTCTTTGGTGAATTCATGTGTCTTGGTGAGAATCTTCCAATTGCTCCAGCGATACAGATTTTCCTTCACGAGCACGCGCACCGGCTGCTCCTTGTGGTTGCGCAGCTTGATTTCGATCTGCTCTTCCATCCATTGCGCCTTGCTGTCCACGCTGAAGTCAGTCTGCTTGCGCTCGCCAACCACATCGAACGCGGATCCCAGCTTCACGCGCACTTCCTCATCCTTCGGCGTGTGGTCGATCCGATCCTCGCCGATGAATTCCAGGCTGCCGTCGGCGGCGTCCAGTTTTGATACTCTGATGCGGCCCGCGGGCAACGGAACGCCTAAGCCGTACTGCTTGTCGTTGCGAAACTCGAGGTAGACGTCCACCTTCTTGTTCGATTGAACGCCGAAGTTGCGGTCCGTCATGGGGGTTGGATAGAAGTACGGCTGGCCCAGCCCGTAATAGAGAAGAACCTTCTTGGCGGGTACCTGCCGCGCCTGATCGAACAGCTCGATCTGCTTGGTCGAATTGTTGGCCAGCGTGGTGGGGCGCTCGAGCGTATAGAGGTGGAATTCGAAGAAGGACTTCTCCGAAAATCCGGTAGCGCTCGGGGCTGCAGCGTCGGCCAAGACCATTGCACGTTTGGCCATCATCGGACGTGCTTCCGGCTCTGCGCGGTGCACATCGCCAGCGATCAGCTTCAGACGGGCATTGGGGTAGGCGGCGCCAGACTGATTGATGATGCTGACCCACGCCGATAGATCGAGCACACCGCTGTTCGCGTCCTTACCCTCATTAAAGATGAGGTTGTAATCCGCCCACCAGGTCACGCCGCCTGTTTGATAGGTGACACGGCTGCGCTGATCGCCAGCGCGTGGCGATGCGACATCCCAGACTAAAGTCGGCCTCGTGTCGAGGCCGCCGGGCAATTCAGGGAAGCGAACCGACGAGTAGTCGCGCAGTGACTGAATCGTCCCATCATTGGTACGCAGCAGTAACCCGTCGGTGGATGACAGGAGAGTTCCTGTAACGGTCTCGACGCGATCACCTATATGGCGCTCGACCGAGATCGAACGGTCGATGTATTTCTGGAGCAGCTTATCGGTGCTCACAAGATCGAATTGGTAGCTCTGTTCGAGCACGCGGGTTCGAGGTTCCGTCAACGACGTGAAAGTGACGGTAGTTGGATCAATTAAAGCCGCTACGTCGGCGAACTTGAGCGTAGAGCGGCCGCTCGCAAGCTTTACGTCGCGCTCCTGGCGAATCATCGCGTAACCCGGGACGCTCGATGCATTTGGGACTCCCGCTCCTGGAACCGGCCGGTACTGGTCAGGGGAAATTGCGCCGGGCTCCGCTGAGCTATAAATCGTAATTGCGGTGTCTTGTGCGGCAGCGTGAGTCAGGGTTCCGGCTGCGCCCAGCAGCGAGCCGAGGGCGATGGCGACAGCCTGGCGAATGGCAAATCTTCCGTTGAGCATGGTCGGTGTGGCCTCTAAGTAGGAGTGTCTACCCCAGACTTGAACGTCCGTCCTCGGCGGTTCGGGTCAAGGGTTGGCAATTGTCCGCTGGTGGATCGGATGCCGTGGCAAAATACTCGACAGCTCGTCACTCTTCTGAAGAGTGGAAACGGTCATCGTTTGACCGCCAAATGTGACGGACGTCACGAACCCGGGCCAGGCCCGCCGATCTGTGAGCCAGCGCCTAGGTACCTCGGCGCCGGCACTGCAGGATACGTTCAGGATTGATCGCCCGAGTCCGGCTCGAAAACTATGGAAGCAGCTTCTCGACCTGCCCTTGAGCCCCTGGCCGACCTTCCGGTCGAGGAGCCATTTGGGTTGAATGGAACCGCGTCGCGGGTGGGGGGTGGACGTCCTCCAGTGTCTACGGCAACCGCGTCCCCGCCGCCAACGCCGGCAAAGGGTCCAATAAGCCCCGACGAAGATTTGCTGGCTTACGGTGTACTGCTGGACTCCGGTACCGAGCCTTCCCCGGGTTCGCCACCCAGCTCGACGCCGGCGGCGGCTTCGAGCAAGACTGTGTCGGAGGCTCCTTCCGACTCAGGACTGATACCGACATTGTTGATGTCATCGGCGGAACTGCTGGATCCAGAGATTTTGCTGGGTGCCGCCGAGCTGAACGCTTCCGGCAGCACTCCGCGTGCGGTTGGTAAGGCACCTGCCAAGGCGGCATCGCCATTTGCCAACGCGCCGCCCGCTGCGGCAGGAGCGAGTGCAGCCGTTAAGCGCAGCGCGCCCGTCGGCGTTCAGAAGCAAGGGATCGCGTCTTCACCGTCGGGAACTACCCAAGTGAGCGCTTCTCGACCTGTGGGAGTTTCGATGGGTGCCAGTTCTTCCAGGCCACCAGGGGCCGCAAGTGCGGCACCTCGCGGCACGTCCACCTCTGATGCTTCGGGGCTTGCTGCCAAGAAGGTTTCCAGGCCCGTTGGTGTGACTCCGAGTGGAGCCCCGCCCCCGGGGAAGACCGCGACGGCGGGAGCCACCAGTGCTGTTCGCGCGAGCGCGGCCCCGGCGACGACTGGAGCATCGTTAGGTACATCAACGGCGCCGGGTGCGTCGGTAGGCGCACCGACTGCTTCGGTACCCACCTTACCGGGCGCCTCAGTGGCGGCTCCAACTGCTGCTGCTGCGACCCCGGGTACATTTAAGGCGCCGGGTGCATCGTTGGGCGCATCCACTGCGCCGCGCCCCGCTCTGGCGGGCGCCCCAGCCAGCACATCGGCGCCCCCGATCTCATCGGCGAGCGCGGCGGCTCCGTCCACGAAATCGCCTCGCCCCCCGACGGCTGTCGCGCCCGGCAGATCGACGAGTACATCGGCAACACCCACGGCAACGGCGGCCGCACCCGCGGCAACGGCGGCGGCACCCGCGACAACGGCAGCACCCGCGGCAACGGCGGCGGCACCCGCGGCAATGGCGGCGGCACCCTCGGCAACGGCAACACCCGCGGACACTCCGACGCAAGCAGCTTCAGCTGCGGCAACGTCGTCCAACAGTGGCACGCCCCACGCTGCGTCACCGACGGCATCCAAGGCGTCGCCTGTCCCCGCAACCTCGCGTGTCGCTACCATGACGGCATCGCATGCGCAGTCGGCGTTTCAAGCGCCACCGGCGCCAGCGATCACGCCCGCTTCGCCACCAACGATAAATTCCACCTTGCCCAGCGGCATGTCTGTTTCTCCGTTTGAGGAGCAGCTACCCGATTTACCGCTCGAACTGATGGACGACCCGCTCGCAGTGGCGGCACCGCCCCCGGGGATCACCGCTCCACCTGCGGCAGGCGCGTCAACGACGCCCGCCGGACTAGCCGAGTCGATGCCGTCTGCTATGTCGGCACCGATCTCATCGCCCGCGCCGGCCACACCGGTTGTGCCGTACCCCTCCACCGTCAGCACCCCAGGTTCCAACGCCGCGGGCGCCGCCAACGCCGCGAGCGCCGCCAACGCAGCGGCAGCCGCAGCCGCAGCCGCAGCAGCAGCAGCCGCAAACCCGGCAATGGACCGAGACTTCATCGCCCGGAATCAGATAGTCGAGCGCTACCTGTCCGGCCGATTGCCCATGAAAGGTGCAACCGACTTCGAGCGCTTCTGCAAAGACAACCCCAAGGTGCTCGATGAGCTCGGCCTGCCAGAGCGCGTCAACGCCGGTCTGCGCCTGCTGGAAGTGAGCGGCAAGCCCGAGCCGTGGCAGGACAAGCCGCAACGCTTCTGGAGCAAACCTCAGTTCGTGTTAGGTGTGCTGGGTGTCGCGTTGTTGCTGGGTGTGGGACTCGCGGTGGTGGCGAGTGACAATGCCGCCAAGAGCCAGAAAATCGCGAAGTTGCAGCGACAGGCCGCCGAGCGGCCGCTCGATCCGGCGACCAATACCCGCAGCATTCGCCTCGTACCCAGTCACGAAGCCGCATCGAATACCCCGGCGGTCATCATCGGCGGCGCGGCCGCGGAGTTGGTTGATTTCAAGATCGATGAAACGCGGTCCGCATACAAGACCTTCCGTATCACCATCGATCGCATCGACCAGGGCCGTGTCGAGGTGCTGCACAACCTCGTGAAGGACTCCAACGGACACCTGCGCGTTGCCCTGAACAGTTCCGCCCTCGGCCCCGGCAACTACCTGCTCACCATCGAAGGTTTGTCGTGGCGCGGTGATCCCGAGCCGGACTCCTGGGTCACGATCGGAATTCAACGCTAGGTCGCAGGCGCGCAACAGGGCGCCTGGTCGGGACGCGCGTATCCGGCGCGGGACGCGGCCCGCCGGCCCTCCATGCACTGTGACCTGCGTCGCGGTTTGCAATCGCTGCGACCGACATTACCCGCCGAACTGGCCACCAAAGGCCGATCCTGACACGGAACCGTCTCAACCGCTGCCGTAGAGTCCACGCCAACCGCAGGATCCGCGGACCTTGAGGGCACATGGCAACGATAGAAGACCGCCGCCGGACAGCCGCCCCGGCGACGCCGGGGACGCAGACCGACGTATTCGTTGCGCGCCAACCGATTTACGACTCTGCCATGGCGGTCATGGCATTCGAGCTTCTGTACAGGCCTTCCCCCAGCGAGACCAAGGCGCGGATCATCGACCCGCGTCAGGCCACCCTGGAGGTCATTTCGAGCGCTGCTCTGGAAATTGGCCTCGACCGTCTCTCGGGCGGGCAGCCTGTCCACATCAACTTCCCGATGGAATTGCTGGTGGACGTGCCGGATCTGCCACTGCCTCCCAACCTCGTCGTCATCGAGGTGCTGGAGGATGTCCGAGCTGAGCCGGCGGTCGTGGCGGGTATCCGGAAATTGCGTGCCCGGGGGCACCGCATCGCCCTGGACGACTACTCTCCCCAAATCAGCGACCCGCGCTTGCTCGATTTCGCCGACATCGTGAAGTTGGAGATTACGCATCCGCCCGCGGGCGACCTGGCGAAACTGGTCAAGGAGCTGAAACCCCGCGGCGTGCAGTTGATCGCCGAGAACGTCGAGACGCCCGAGGACTTTGAATCCTGCGTAGCGCTGGGATTCACTGGATTCCAGGGTTACTTCCTGCAACACCCGCAGACCTTCCGCGCCAAGCGCGTACCCTCCAGCCGGCTGAGCACCCTGCGCCTGGTGGCCTCGCTTTCCAACGAACAGTATTCCATCGACGAAGTTGAGATGCTGATCAGTCAGAACGTGTCGATGTCGTACCACGTCCTGCGCTGCATCAACTCGAGCTACTACAGCCTGCCGCGCAAGATCGACTCGATCCGCCAGGCAATCGTAATCCTCGGCATAGATCATCTGCGCCAGCTGTGCTCGTTGTTGTGTCTACAGGGGTTCGACGACCGGCCCCCCAGCCTGTTCGTCAATGCCATGACCCGCGCCCGCATGTGCGAGCAGCTCGGCCGGCTCGGGGGTGCCAAGGACACGGGACCGTTTTTCATCACCGGCCTGTTTTCGCTGCTCAATGCGATGGTGGGCATGCCGACTCAGAAGATTGTCGAGGAGCTGCCGCTGTCACCAGCCATTGCCCGCGCGTTGGTTGCGGGAGAGGGCGATCTGGGGAAGGCGCTCAAGTGCACGCGCGCGTACGAACGTGCTGCCTGGGATCATGTCACGTACGGAAATCTGCCGCCTGCCCTCATCCGCGCCGCGTACGTCGATGCATTGTTCTGGGCCGAGCAGGCCCGCTCACTGCTCGCGAAGTAGTTACGGGCCGCGCGCCCCCGTCACGCCCGCAACGTCTTCAACGGTGGTTGATTGACGACCGAGCGCGTTGCCAGCCAGCCGGTGCCAGCCACCAGCAAGGCACCCCCAACCAGCCCCTCGACGAAAATCAACCAATCAAACGTGTAGTGCAGCTGAAGCACGTGCGTGTCGATGAAGTATGCAGCAACCGAGGCGCCGGCCGCCGCCAGCAGACCTGACAGCAGGCCAAGCGTCGTAAACTCCGACAGCACGCCCTGCAGCACGGTAGCCCTGCGTGCCCCGAGGGTACGCAACATGGCGCTCTCATAGCGCCGCTCATCCCGGCTGGACTGCACAGCGGCCAACAGAACTGTCAGGCCGGCAAACAACGTAAACACGAATACGCTCTGCACGGCGAGAATGGCCTTGTCGAGGACCGAGCGTACCTGTGCCAACAAGTCATCTATGTCGAAGATGGAAACGCTCGGGAACCGCCGGGCGAGCTGCGACAGCGAGCGGGCGTCGCCGGCTTTGAGATTGGCGCTCGTGATGTAGGTCCCGGCGGTCTTCTCGAGCACGCCGGGCGCAAACACGACAAAGAAGTTGGGCTGAAAGCTGTCCCACTTCACTTTGCGAATACTGGCGACCTGCACATCGAAGGACTCGCCCGCGATGTCGAATGCCAGCCGGTCACCGACATTCACGCCCAGGGACTCCTGGAATTCGGTTGACAGTGACACCAGCGGCTTGCCGTAGTCTGCCGGCTGCCACCATTCGCCCGCGACGAGTCGATTGTCCGCGCCCGGCTCGCTGGCCCAGGTGAGGTTCTGTTCGCGCGTGGCGAAGTTTTCGCCCTCCTCACCGGAGAACTTGAGGTCCTCCACCGAGCGGCCTTTGATGTGGGTCAGCCGGCCCCGGATCATGGGCAGGACACGGGCGGTTTTCGCGCCTCGATCCTTCAAGAACTGGACGAACGCGTCGCGATCGTTTGGCGGGATGTTGATGAAGAAATAATTGGGAATGTCCGCCGGCAGAGTTCGCCGCCAATCGCTGTTGAGATCGTCGCGGACGATGCCCAGCAGTAAGAGCACCATGATACCCGTGCCAAACGCGACGATCTGTACGATGCTTTCACTGCGGCGCCGGCTCAAGTTGGCAACACCGAATCGCCAGGCGACTCCCACGCGCCCCCGTAATCTGCCCGCGAGAAACACCAGCAGCGCGCCGGTGAGAGTCAGGACGAGCAGGAAACCGGCCAGTCCCCCGGTGAAGCCGAGGAACAATTTCCAATCGCGCACCACCCAGTAAACGAGAAAAACGACGACCGCTACAGCTGGTCCGAAGGCCAGTATGGTGAGCAGCGGTGGCGGGCCCACATCGCGGCGCAGGACGCGCAGCGCCGGTGTGCGCGATAGCTGCAGAAGGGGCGGCAGCGCAAATCCAATGAGCACGGCGATGGCCGTCATGAACCCAATCGCCGCGGGGGCGAGGCTGGCGGGTGGCAGATCAACAGCCAACAAGCCGCGGAGCGTGCGCAAGAGCCACTCCTGCGCGAGAAATCCAACAGCGCAACCCACCACCGCCGCCACCATTGCCACAGCCAGGAGTTGCAGGACATGCACCGACAATGTGAACGCTCGGGATGCTCCGAGTGTCTTCAGCAACGCCACCGTGTCCAGGTGGCGGTGGACATAACGGCGGGCTGACATTGCGACTGCGATCGCACACAGGAGGACGCTCACCAGGCTTGCGAGACTCAGGAAACGGCCGGCGCGTTCCACGGCGTTTCTGATTTGCGGACTTGCGTCGGTGATATCGTGGACCCGCTCGCCTTGCTTCTTGTGTGCCGAAAGCCATGTCTTGAATTCGTCAATGCGGGCGCGTTCGCCAGCGAAGAGGGCGCGGTAACTGACGCGGCTGCCCGGCTGGATGAGCTGGGTCGCAGCCAGGTCGGCGTCGTTCATCAGAAGCGTTGGGGCAAGCTCTGCGAAAGTGCCACTTTGGTCGGGTCGGGATATGAGTACGTGGCCGACACGGAAGCTGGCGGCGCCGATGGATACTTGCGACCCGACGTGCAAATCGATTGCAGTCAGCAGCTTCGAATCGGGCCAGATCTCACCGGGTGGCGGAATGGCGTGAGCCTGCCGTCCCACCGCAAAAGCTTCATCTGCAATCAGTACGCGCCCGCGTAAGGGATAGCCGTCAGTAACAGCACGCAGGTTGGTCAACTGGCTCCGTTCGCCGTTGAAAACTACACTGAGGAGCGCTGTGCTGCTTGCGGTTGAAAGGCCACGGCGCTTCGCCTCTTCGAAATACTGTTTGTTGACGGGTTGCGGCGACCCGAGACGAACGTCCGCCGCGAGCACCTCACTCGCCTGGAGAGCGACGGCAGTACTGATGCGACTCACCAGGAATCCCACGCCCGTCAGGGCGGCCACCGCAACTGAAAGCGCCAGCAGCAGCACTCCGAGCTCACCGGAACGCCATTCGCGCGCAAGGGATCGAAGTGCCAGGGACAGTGCGCGCATTTTCAGTGCCTATACAACGCGTCCCGCTTCCATACGGATAGTGCGGGCGCAGCGTGCAGAGAGACTCAGGTCATGCGTTACTAGGACAAGGGTAGTATGGGAGCTCGCGTTGAGTTCGAAGAGGAGCTCGCCAACGCGTGCACCCGTGACGGTATCCAAGTTACCCGTGGGCTCGTCGGCAAACAGGACCGCAGGCTGAGTAACGAACGCACGCGCAAGCGCGACCCGCTGCTGTTCGCCGCCCGACAGCTGCCGCGGATAGTGTCCTGTGCGGGCTCTCAGCCCGACGCGCTCGAGGGAATCCAGAGCCGCGCGGCGAGCCTCGGAGCTACCACCAGACAGCTCCAGAGGAAGCATGACGTTTTCGAGGGCGGTGAGGGCTGGGATGAGATGAAACGACTGGAACACGAACCCGACGCGCTGCGCTCTGAGGCGGGCACGGCCATCTTCGTCCAACCGTGCGAGGTCCTGCCCTTCGAGGAGCACGCGCCCGCTGCTGGGCAGATCCAGGCCAGCCAGCAACGCAAGCAGCGTCGATTTGCCCGCTCCGGAGGCCCCGACGATTGCCACCGACTCGCCGAGAGCGATGTCGAACGACACGTCGTGCACAATAGTGAGCGAACCTTCTGGACTGCTAACCCGCTTGGTGAGGTTTTCGGCCTTGAGAACGCTTTCACGGATCATCGGCGCCTGCGCGCTCAGCATCGGATTTTGGGTCATCGCGCTCCAGAACGCCGCGGCAGCCGATCGAACAATCCTCGTCTTCGGCGACAGTCTCAGTGCCGCGCACGGCCTCAGACCTGAACAAGGGTGGGTAGCACTGCTGGACAAGCGGCTACGAGCCCAAGGTTACGGATACACCGTCGTTAATGCCAGCGTAAGCGGCGAAACGACGAGCGGCGGTCTGCAACGACTGCCACGTGCGCTCGAGCTGAACAAGCCGCAAATCCTCATATTGGAACTCGGACCGAACGATGCGCTACGAGGGTTACCACTCGCCAACGCGAAAGACAATCTGTCAAAGATGGTAGAGCTGGCCGAGAAGGTGGGTGCGCGCGTACTGCTCGTCGGAATGCGTATCCCGCCAAACTATGGGCCGAAATACACCGCAGAATTTGTGCAGATGTATGCGGACCTCAGCGCACGGTACCACCTGCGTCTGGTGCCCTTCTTGCTCGAATCCGTGGCTTTGGACAGTTCGCGAATGCAGGAAGATGGGTTGCACCCAAATGCGTTGGGCGAGCCAGCCGTGCTTGATACGCTCTGGCCGCAGCTCGTGCCGTTGCTGACAAAGGCTCATTGAGGGGGGTAGTGATGGACAGAATCTGGCTCAAGTCGTACCCCGAAGGCGTGCCCGCGGACGTCAATCTCGGGAAATTGCGCACCCTGGTTCAATTGATCGACGAAGCGTGCACCGGCTACGCCGACTCGCCCGCTTATGTGCAGATGGGCCGCACGCTCACCTACCGGGAAATGGATCAGTTGTCCCGGCAATTTGCAGCCTATCTGCAGAAGACCTGCCGGCTCGCGCGGGGCGAGCGGATCGCGATCATGCTGCCGAACGTGCTGCAGTATCCCATCGCGATGTTTGCCGCGTTGCGCAGCGGACTTGCGGTGGTCAACACGAATCCGTTGTATACGGCGCCGGAGCTGGAACACCAGCTCGTGGACTCAGGCGCCACCGCGATAGTGGTGCTCGAGAATTTCGCGCATGTCGTGGCGAAGGTGCTGCCGCGGACGAATCTGAAACACGTGTTCGTGACTGCCGTCGGTGATCTGTTGGGATTCCCGAAGTCAGCCATCGTCAATTTCGTCGTGCGCAAGCGGCGCAAGCAGGTGCCGCCCTGGCACATCAGCGGTGCCATCAGTTTCAAAACAGCGCTCACGCAGGGCGAAGGCCTGAGCTTCGAGCCGGTGGACGTTCAGCCCGAAGATGTTGCCTTCCTGCAGTACACCGGCGGCACCACAGGGGTCGCGAAAGGCGCGATGCTGACTCATGCGAATGTCAGCGCCAACATCCTGCAGTCAGAGGCGTGGATCAGGCCGCATTTCAAGCAACAGGCAACCCTGATCACCCCGATTCCCCTGTACCACATCTTCGCACTGACAGCGAACTGCCTGCTGTTCGTCCGCCTGGGGTGGCGGAACATACTCATCATCAACCCGCGCGACTTCCCCGCCGTGATCAAGGAGTTGAAGAAGTATCCGTTCACGTTCATCTCGGGCGTCAACACGTTGTTCAATGCCTTGTTGAACACCCCAGGCTTCGACACGGTCGACTTCAGCAGTTTGCGGATAACGCTCGGCGGCGGAATGGCCGTACAGGGCTCGGTCGCCAAGCGTTGGAAAGAGGTCACCGGCAAGATCCTGACACAGGCCTGGGGGCTCACCGAAACCTCACCGGCTGCGTGTATCAACCCACCGCTGGAAGACTTCAACGGCGCGATCGGCTTGCCTATCCCATCGACCCGCGTCGCCATCAAGGATGACAGCGGCAACGACCTGCCGGTCGGGGAGATCGGGGAGATCTGTGTGCAGGGCCCACAAGTGACCGTGGGTTACTGGAACCGGCCCGATGAAACCGCCAAGGTAATGCTGCCAGGCGGCTGGCTGCGGACCGGCGATATCGGCCGGATGGACGAGCGTGGTTACGTATTCATCGAGGACCGCAAGAAGGACATGATCCTCGTATCAGGTTTCAACGTGTATCCGAACGAGGTGGAAGCGATCGCCGCTACCCACCCCGGGATTCTGGAGGCCGCCGCGGTTGCACAGCCCGATGAGCATTCGGGCGAGGTCGTAGCGCTGTTCGTAGTGCGCAAGGACCCCTCCCTGACGGAGCGCGCGGTGACCGATTTCTGCCGCCAGTCCCTGGCCGCCTACAAGGCGCCGCGCCATGTTTACTTCCGCCAGGAGTTACCCAAGACCAATGTAGGGAAGATTCTGCGCAAGGCATTGCGCGAGGAGTTGGTCAACGAACACCCCGCCGAAGTGCGCAAGGCGGCCAAGTGAGCAACCGCTACATCCGCTTGTTGGATCTACTTCGCCGGCCCGAGGGTTGTAGTGTTCTGGAGGCCGCTCAAGCCCTCGGCGTCACTGCCGCGGGCTGCAGGGGCATGATCCGCGACCTGCGTGCAGTAGTAACTGTGGAGAGCGTTTACGAAGCCCCGGGAGGACGTGGTAAAGGGCAACGTGCGATTCACTTCGTGCGTGACGCCCGAGCCGGCGCCACTCGTCCGTTCAGCTAAGCGGCTCGCTCAATCCCCTCGAACTTGCGCGGCTGGTGAGCTTCCGGAGCAGGCGGCAGTGCGTCGTCGATCTTTGCGCAAATCTCCGCGACGTCATCGCGCAGGTCCACCCCGTCGAACAGATAGCGCTCGAGGACGCTGCGCGCCTGCTGAAGCAGTGCCATTGACTCGGCAGTAATCATGACCCTTCCCCGCAGCTGTATATTGTTCCAGCTACTATATCTAGGGCCCGATTGCACAGCAAGCCAAGGAGAACACAATCCCTAGTGGATGTCCGGCTGCGCAAGGTGATTTTTCAGAGCACTCCAGACCAGGCTGCGCGTGTCCGGCGACTCCTCCGGACCGCTTTGGGGACCGGATTCCTCCCACCAGATCCAATGACACTGCATGTGAGCTATAAAGCTTCGCCCCGTCTCGGTGACTGATGCGGCGAACTGGACCTCGTACTCGATGTCATCGCGCTTGATGGTCTGACCGCAGCAGTCGCAGGCCGTGTTACTCCCGCGGCCACCGAATGTCCTGCCATCGAGGACGGGCGGAAGTTGTCCCGTACGCACACGCTCGCGGATGAGCGCGCGCAATTCTTTTTGGTCCATGACCCCTCCCTCCATAAGAAGTCTGACAATGGCGCCTTGCGCCCGTTCCACACAATAACGCAGGTTAAGTCCGTTATATCCTTTCTGATCAAGCGAAATCGCACCCGCACGTGCTGGTGCGACTTCGTGGTTTTGAATTAAACTGCGATGTTACTGCCGCTGCTGCTTATTTCGCGTTTTCCGCCACCACTTTGCAAAGCGCATCGATCGCCGCACGCCGCGCACTGGTCTTGCGCCAGACACCGCCAACATGCCGCACCGGCGCGGGCCGCGTGAAGGGCCGGATCACAACACCACGCGCGTTGCCGTAAGCGCCACGACTAGCCAACTCCGGTAACAACGTAACCCCCGCTCCAGTCGCAACCATCTGCCGCAAGGTCTCCAGGCTCGTCGCCCGAAAGTCCTGCTTCTCATGAAGATCCACGCGGCTGCAAACCTCCAGCGCCTGGTCGCGTAGGCAATGCCCGTCCTCGAGCAGTAACAACGTTTCTCCGTTCAGGTCATCCAGCCGAACACTGTCTTTTTTAGCGAGGCGATGCTGGTCTGGCACGGCAACGGTGAAGGGCTCCGTGTACAACTCCCGAGTCTCGAAACCCTCCACATCCACGGGCAGCGCAAGGACCCCGAGATCGATCTCGCCGGCCTCGAGTTTCTGTAGCATCTGTGCCGTTTGGTACTCATAGAGACGCAGCTCCAGCCGCGGCAACGACTTGCGTATTGGCTGCGAGACACGCGGTAACAGGTACGGCCCGATTGTGGGCAATAGCGCCAGGCGCAGTCTCCCTGCGAGCGGATCCCTGTGCGCTCGGGCGAGCGTAACCACCTCTTCACTGGCTTCGAGCATCCGCCTCGCGCGCGCAACGATCTGCTCACCGGCCTCGGTCAGTGTGACGTTCTTGGGCTGGCGTTCGATCAGTTGTACCCCCAGGTAGTCCTCCAGCTTCTTGAGCTGCGCCGACAAGGTCGGCTGGCTGACGAAGCACTTCTCGGCCGCACGGCCAAAATGCCGCGTGTCCGCCACCGCGACCAGGTAACGCAGGTCCTTCAGCTTGATGTCCACCCCGTCGCTCATGCTGCGCTCCGATATACGAAATCTATCGAGATTATAATATCAATCGATTGGAACTATACAGTATGCGCCGGCATGATACTGCTCATCCCAAGGGGGAGAACCCGTCAACTGATTTTCAGGAGCTTTTCGACATGTTAGGTATTGGACAGAAATTTCCGCAGTTTTCCCTCACGGGCGTGGTCTCGAGCGATCTGAAGAGCGCCTTCCAGCCCTTCACCCAGGACAGCTTCCCGGGCAAGTGGCAGGTCGTATTCTTCTGGCCCAAGGATTTCACGTTCGTGTGTCCCACCGAGATTGCCGCCTTCGGCAAGCTCGATAAGGAGTTCAAGGCCCGTGACGCGCAGATTCTCGGTGTCAGCATCGACAGCGAGTTCGTGCACCTGGCCTGGCGCCGCGACAAGGACGAGTTGAAGAACCTGCCGTTCCCGATGCTCGCTGACATCAAGCGCGAACTGACCACCCAGCTCGGCATTCTCGACCCCGAAGCCGGCGTGGCACAGCGCGCGACCTATATCGTTGATCCGCAGGGTGTCGTCCGCTTCGTCTACGTGACCGACCTCAACGTCGGCCGTAATCCTGAGGAAGTGCTGCGCGTGTTGGACGCGCTGCAGACAGACGAGCTCTGCCCATGCAACTGGAAGCAGGGTGAGGACACTTTGAAGGCCGCCTGAACCCGGTAACTCGAGCGGGGGCGCCTGACCGGCGCCCCTAGCCGGGCGCCCCTGGCCGGGCGCCCTAACTTAAGGATGCAAATATGACCACTCTCGACACCATCCGCGATGCAATCCCCGATTACGCTCGCGATCTCAAACTGAATCTCGGGAGCGTACTCACCACCACCGGCGCTCCGGGGCTGACTGACAAACAGATCTGGGCCGTCGCGCTGGCCTCCGCAATCGCTTCCCGCAACCTGGCCTTCACCCGCGAAATGGAGTTGCTTGCGGCTGCGCACCTCGACGCTGCCTCCATCAACGGCGCGCGGGCCGCTGCCGCTATCATGGGCATGAACAACATCTATTACCGGTTCCTGCACCTCGTCGAGGACCCGGAGTACGCCCAGATGCCGGCTCGGTTGCGCATGAACGTCATTGGCAATCCAGGCATCGACAAGCAGGACTTCGAGCTGCTGTCACTGGCCGTTTCGGCGATCAATGGCTGCGGGACCTGTGTTGCCTCCCATGAGCGCACGCTGCGCAAACATGAATTGGGACGCGAAGCCGTGCAGAGTGCAGTGCGCATCGCGGCAACTGTCCACGCAGTGGCAAGAGTCCTCGAAGACGCGAGGGATTACCAGGCTGCGCAGGCCGCCGCCGGCGAGGCACAGGCAGCCGCCTGAATTGGCGCCCCAACTCCCGCCGGTGCGCTATCCTGAGTCATGTCGACCAGGTTATCGGCGGGAGTCGTGGTCGTCAGGAACCTGAAAGGGTCCTGGCTCTTCCTGATGTTGCGCGCCTATCGCAACTGGGATTTCCCCAAGGGAGTGGTTGAGCCGGCCGAGGAGCCACTGGCTGCAGCCATCCGCGAAGTGCAGGAAGAAACCCTGATTGATGATCTGCAATTCACCTGGGGCGAGGTCTATCGGCAGACTGCGCCCTACAGCCACAAGAAAGTCGCGCGTTACTACATCGCCCAGACAACGACAGAAGCCGTGACACTGCCGGTGCGTCCGGAGCTGGGTCGCCCGGAGCACAACGAGTGGCGCTGGGTCACGTTCGAGCAGGGCCTGGCCCTGTGCTCACCCCGTCTGGATCCCATCATGCGCTGGGCCGGCGAGACACTCGGTCTGCTGCCCCCGCCGTAACGCGGCTGGGCGCCTGCTCGCCTATTCAACTGTCTGCGGCGGGATCAGCTTATACATAACCGGCGTCACCAACCGCGCCAGCAACGTGGAGGAGAGCAGTCCCCCGATGATGACCCACGCCATGGGTGAATAAAGGCCCACGTTCTCAATGGCGAGCGGCAGCAAGCCCCCAATCGCGGTTGCCGAGGTCAACAGGATGGGCAGGAACCGAATCTCGCCCGCGCGCTCGATCGCCGTGTCGATCGGCACACCCTGCGCCCTGAGTTGATTCGTAAAATCCACCAGCAGGATGGAGTTCTTGATCTCGATACCAATCAGGGCAATGAACCCGATCCCCGCCGTGAACGACACCGAGTTCCCCGTGGCGAGCAGCATCAACAGACCCCCGAACACCCCGAGCGGAACGACCGTGAGTACGATCAAGGTGGACTTGAAGTTGCCGAACTCCAGCACCAGGATCGCGAAAATCCCGAACACCGCGACAATGATCGCCGTTCCCATGCCACCGAAGGCCTCCGCGCTCGACTGTGCCTCGCCGCCGAGCGCAAAGCGATAGCCGCGCGGCCAGCTCATCTTGCCGAGCCGTCGCGTCACCTCGGCGGTCACTTTCGCCGTGTTATATCCGTCCACAACCTCGGAGTTGACGCTCACCATGCGCTCGCGGTTGTAGCGGGCGATTTGCGTGGGAGCCTTCTCGAACTGCAATGTCGCAAGCTGCGAGACCGGTAACACCGCCCCGCCTGCCGAAGGTACCCGCACCTCCTGCAGCGCATCGAGATCCGCCCGCGCCCCGATCGGAGTGCGCACCACGATGTCATATTGCTCGCCCGACTGTTCCTTGTATGTTCCGGCGGGCACCCCCGCAACCGACAACCGCACAGCGCGATCGAACTCGACCGTCGGCACGCCCAACAGGCTCGCCTTCAGCGTGTCCACGTCCAACTTCAAATTGGTGCGCGCCACCTTCAGAGGATTGTTGACATCACGCGTGCCGGGAGTATCTGTCATGATCCGTTCCACACGCCGTGCCAGCGACTCGATGACGTCCAAATCAGGCCCAATCACGCGAATGGCGATGGGCGCCGCAATGGCCGGGCCGTTGACGAATTCCTTTACGTAAATATGAGCGCTGGGATACCGCGCCAGCTGCGCTCGCAACTCATCCAGCCGCCTGGGCGTACGGTGTGTGCTGTACTCCTTCAGTTGCACGAACACCTCAGCGTAGTTCAGCGAGTCGGCATGGGCGACGACGTTGTAGTACACCTGCGGGTTGCCCCGCCCGAGATTTGCAAACCAGCTTTTCACCTCGGGCATGCGCCGCAGCGTGTCCTCGACGAAGCGCAGTGCCCGGTCGGTTTCCGCAAAGCTCGTGCCATTGGGTGCTTCGACAGTGACGAGAAACTGCGGCGTATCTGCTTTGGGAAACAAGCTGCTGCCAATCACCGGGACCAGCGCCGCCGACAACAGCAGCGATCCACCGATTGCCGCCACCGCTGTGGTCTTGGGCCGCGCCAGGCAGAAATGCAGGGCGGGCCTATAGGTATGGTGAATCACATCCATCAGCCGCTGAAGCAGGGGGCTTCCGTGGGGATCCTCGCGCTCGCTCAGCACGCGGCTGGCCAGGAACGGAATGATGAATATGGCGATGAAGAGTGAGCCGATGACGGTCGCAACCACCGTCACCGGCAACACACGGATGAACTTGCCAGGGTTGCCGGGCAACGCCATGAGCGGCAGGAAGGCAAAGACCAATGTTGCCGTACAACCCATGATGGCAACGAAAATCTGCTTGGTGCCGGCTACGGCCGCTGCGCCGCGGGAAGCGCCTTCGCGCAGGTGCCGCGCAATGTTCTCAGTGACGACGATCGAGTCGTCCACCAGCAGCCCGAGCGCTACGACAAAGGCTGCTATTGAAATCTGATTGAGCGAGTAGTCCAGAAAAAAGAGCGCGATCAAGCCAACGGCCAGGGACAGAGGAATCGACACCATGACGATGCTGGCGGCCCGCCAGCCGAGTGGCAGCAGCGTGAGCAACACCAACCCGATCGCGATTGCGAAGTCGCGGTACAGATGATTCAGCCGGCTGGATACATTGCGCGCCTGCTCGAATCCGCGCTCGAGCTTGATCCGTCTGGGCAGATCCTTCTCGAAGCGCTCCAGCGCCGTCTCCATACGGGCGTTCACATCCAGGATATTGAAGCCTTCCTTCTGATTCGCCGTCACGAAGACAGCCCGCTTACCGTTGAAGCGCCCGATATAACTTAGTGGCTGGTTCTGCCAGCTGACGTCCGCAACCTCGCGCACCCGCACGATTCTTCCGCCAACCGCGGCGACCACGGTGTCCTTTACCTGTTCCAATGAGCTGTAGCTGCCCGAGGTCTTCAGGCTGAAACTGCGGGCGCCAACGTCTACAAAGCCGCCGGGGACATTGGCGTTACCGCTCTGCAGAGCCTGTGTCACCTGGATGGGTTTTATGCCGAGCTCCGCCATGCGCTTCAGGTCCACGGCAATCCGCAGTTCGCGCGCCGGATAGGCCCACGCCTCTGCCGTCCGGACCCCGTCAACTGCCTTCAATACGTCCTTCAGCTCGCGCGCGTAATCTTCCAGTTCCCGATAGGGTGCGTCCGCGGATACCAGGGCAAGTTGCAGTATGTTTACCAACCCGGGACTCAACTTGCGCACCTCGAGCCGGACAATCTCCACAGGTAGCTCGGGTCGCAGCGCATTCACCTCCCGCGTCACCTCGTCATACTTCTTCTCGGCATCGGTCCGCGCATTGAATTCAATCGCAACAATCGCCGTACCATCGGTAATGACAGTGTCTATTTTGTACACGTCATCGAGCTCAGCCAGCCGATCCTCGATCGGCTTCGCCACGAGCCGCTCCAGGTCCTTCGGGTCGGCGCCTGGATTCACGGCCGTGATGATGAAGCCGGAAAACTTCAGATACGGGTCTTCCGCGCGCGGCACGGCTGTGAATGCAAACCAGCCCAACACCACTAGGCACAGAAAGACGACCAGGGTGAAGGGGTAGCGCTTGATGGGGAATTCGAGGAGTGTCATGGTGATTGAACCTCGATCTGCTCCTGGTCCTCGAGGTACAGAGCGCCGTCCGTCACGACGTGCTCGCCTGGCTGGAGGCCGGAAGTGAGCGCAACGCCGGCGGGTTCGATGAAGGCAACGCGAACTTCGCGGCGTTTAACCCGATCCCCGTTGACCACGAACACACTGGCGCGATCGTGATCGCCTTCCACAACCGCACTGACCGGCACATACGTCAACGTGGCTTCGCGCGATGAGGCCGGCCAGATGCGCAACTTCGCAACCAGGCCGCTTGCTAACGGCACGGGCGTTGACCCAAAGCGAACTTCCACAGGAAACATGCCACTCTTGTCGTCCGCGGCATTGGCTATCTCGGTGATCGTGCCGTCGATCGCCTGACCTGGGTACGCATCCATGAGAATCTCGGCGGCGTCGCCGAGTTTCAACTGAACAACCTCGCGGTCGGACAGCGCCGCGCGAACCACGTATCCCCGATTGCGGGCCCCCAACACTACGATGGCTTGCCCTGCTGGAACGAGCTCGCGCTCCTGCGATAGCTTTCGCAACACCACCCCATCTTGAGGCGCGGTGATCACGGAATATCCCAGGTTGAACTCAACACCCTGCAACTGGGCCTTCTGCAGTGACGCCTGTGTGCGCAGGTCCTGGAGTTGCTCCAGGCTGATAACCTGGTCGGCATACAACCGCTCGCCGCGATCGAGGTCCCGCTGGGCCTTCTCAGTCAGCGCACGCACCTGGGCAACCTGCGCATTGATCTCCGTCAACTCGATCTCGGCAAGCCGCTCGCCTTGACGTACGGTCTGACCTTCCTCCACGTAGATCTTCTTGATGACACCGGCGACCTTGAACGACAGGCGCATCTCGTCCTTGGTCGCTACGATCCCGTTGGTCGTAATAGCAGGCTTCGCCGGCCCCGCAATCGCGAGCTGCACTCTAACCGGTGTCGCCCGGTGAGCCTCCGGTTGAGCGTGCGAGGAGCAGGCTGCTGCGCCGATCGCCACAGTCCCTGCAAGGACCGCCACCCCCGCCGTGGCCGACGCCCGCAAACCCGCCGCCGAGGCCCGCACGGCCGCAAGCGTCCGCATGATGGCGCGGCGGCCACGTCCCAATTCATCCAATCGCTTGTCGAGATTGCTCATGTTATTTCCCCAGATCCAGCGGCAGCGTTCCCGCGGCCGTCGCGTAATCGAGCTCCGCCTCGCGCGCCAGCAGATCAAAGCGCGTCACGTTCAGATTCAGCTCGGCGCTCGTGAGCGCACTGCGCGCATCGATGAATTCAACCTGGTTGATCACACCTTCGTCGCGTTTGCGGCTCGCAATGCGAAATGCAGCCTGTGCTGCCTCGGCACGTGCCGCTGCAGTGGTCAGTGAATCCGCTGTGGTGTTCAACTCGTCGAGTGCCTGCTGCACTTCCAGTTGAATCTGCTGTTCGATCTCGTCGCGCTGAGTCGCCGCGCGGCGTACCACAGCCCGCGCGCTGCTTGCCTGTGCTCGCGTCGCACCGCCGTCGAAGAACTGCCAATGCAGCAGCAAGGACACTGTCCCGAAGTTGCTGCCGTGTCCGAAGTCATACGTCTCATCCTGAATTCCAGCATCGACGCCGAGTGACAGCGAGGGCTTCAGATCGGCGCGGGCGACTTGAACCTGCGATTCCGCGGCCTTGACGGTCCGGTCCAACTGCGCAATCTCGGGTCGATTCTCCAGAGCGGCAGTGCGCAACGTTGCCAAGTCATGTGCCGTGTGGCCGACCTGTCCGTCGATGCCCGCGGCCTCGAGCGGCTCATCCAGCGAGCGATTCAGCAGGAAGTTCACGAAGCTGCGGGTCTGCGACTGTCCGTTTTGAGCTTCCCTCAACTGTTGCACCACAGCCAGTTGCTCCGCACGGGCGCGAAGCACCTGGTCCTGCGTAATCTTGCCGTTGCGGAACAGTGATTCGTTGACACGCAGGTTCTCGTTCAGGAGGGCAACGCTCGCCTCGACGATCCCAACTGTCCGCCGCGCCTTCAGCCAGTTGAGATACGCCACCGTGACATCGCGCTTCAGACGTCGAGCAACAGCAACGCGATTGAATTGCGAGGCCTCGAGTTGTGCGCGCTGCGCACGTACGGCTGCCGGTATCGCTGGCGCATACAACGGCTGTCGCACCGTAAACCGCGTGTCCTGCTCGCGTTTTCGCTGAAACAAGATCGTCTGATCCGGGACGGAGCTGAACGCAGCAGGCTTTCCCTGCGCTGCCAATAGTTGGTTCAGTGTGCTGTAAACCGGATTGACGAGCGTGCCGACGGGGATATCAATCTCCCGTCCACCTTCTGCCCGCGTATAGCGGGCTTGCAGCGCAACCGTCGGCAGAAAGTGCGCCCGGGCCGCGTCGAGCGCTGCCATGTTCCGCTCCACCTCGAGCGATTCCGAGCGCAAGGAGAGATTCGACCGCAACGCCTCGCGGACGTAGTCATCAATGATCTGAGCCACCGGCCGCGCATCAGGGCTGACCATCTCGTCGGTTTCAGCCGCTGCGGCGGCACTTGGCGCGGCAGTGACAACCCACGCCACCGCGAGCCACACCAGGCCACCTTTTGCTATTCTCCCTCGGCTTTGAATCATGTGTTTACTCATTAGACACCTGTCAAACGTCGGGCAAAAAAAGGGCGATCCTCAACCTGGATTCGTCAAAGAGCGGGTCATCATCAACATGGCCTGTTCCAGCAACCGCTGCGGCTGCAACCCATCGTGCGCAAGCAGATTCGCCCGCGTCGACGCCAGCTGGAGGGCACCGTGCGTGAATGCCCACAAGCACATGCTCACCGCTTTCAAATCACCGACATCGGCACGAACAGACCTGTCCCGTACCCCAAGGTCCAACGCCTGCCGCATCAACTGATGAACAGCCTGCCCCTGGAGCAGGCATGCCCGCTCGTTCGGCTGCAAGTTGGCTGTATCGGGTGAGACCAACTCGCAGCGCGCCATCACCTCGAAATACACAGGCTGCTCGCGTGAATACGCGATATACGCATGTCCGACCGCAACCAACTGATCGAGACCGCGGGTATGCTTCGCGACGGCATCGACGAAGTACTGGCGAAGAGTCACCAGCGCCCGTTCCCCGATGCCAAACATCAAATCAGTCTTGTCCTTGAAGTAGACATACACGAGCGCCCGCGACAGACGGGCCTTGCGGGCTACCTGATCCATCGTCATGGCGTCCCACCCGACACTGGCCGTTACCGCCTCCGCGGCATCGAGGATCTCCGCCCTCCGGCGCTCTTTCTCTTCGAGCCGACGCTCAGCGATGTAGCTCATGGGATGTACGATAATCTCGTATTGACACTACGTCAATAATTAAATTGTTGTCTATAGCTAGGACTGGTCGTGGCCGGCGACAATGGCATTCCGGGGTTTGGAGCGTGATTGAATGGAGTATCGACCGTTGGCGCTAGCTTGGCTGCTAGCCGGGCTCTTGCTTTGCGCATCGGTCGCGGGTGCTGCTGCCCAGAGCGTGTCCGACGATAGCGGACACACCCTGACTCTGCCTGCCACCCCGACCCGCATCATCAGCTTGGCCCCCGGCGCAACGGAGATGCTCTTCGCCGCCGGCGCAGGCCAGCGCGTGATTGCAACCGTTCAATATGCCGACGAGCCAGCCGCCGCAAAACAGGTACCCCGTATCGGCGACGTCGTCGCGGTCGACATGGAAAAACTGGTGGCCCTGAGGCCGGAGGTGGTGGTTGTCTGGCCTGGCGGCGGCAATCCCGCGCAGATCGAGGAGATCGGCCGCTTGGGCATTCCGCTCTATAGACAGCAGGTCAACGCTCTCGCGGACATTCCCGCATCAATACGCCGCCTGGGAGCACTCGCAGGCACAGCCGCCACAGCCGAACAGGCGGCGCGTAATATCGAGGCGAGGCTCGCCGCCCTCTCGCATATGTACGAAGGAGGCCGCCACCCAAGCGTCCTGCTGCAGGTGTGGAATCACCCGATCTACACTGTTGGTGGTACGCATCTGATAAGCGATGCGCTGAGATTATGCGGCGCCAGAAATGTGTTTGGTGATCTGCGCGATTTGGGCCCCGCGGTCGATATTGAAGCCGTAGTAGCCCGCAATCCCGACATCATTGTTGCCGCCGCACCGCCCGGAGCCGGACCCGAATGGCTCGCCGACTGGCGGCGCTTCACCACGCTCCGCGCCGTGCGCAACGACAATCTCATTACTTTCGACGACCAACGGCTCACCCGCCTTGGTCCCAGTGTTGTCTCTGCCACCGAAGCACTTTGCAAGGTGTTGGCCGCGGCGCACTGATAGCGTCCGTTGGGGGCGGGCCAACAGATTCCCGCGCCCTGTTGCCCGACACCCACCAGTCACGAGCCGCCCGCACCCCTCGGTGAAATCGCGGCGGCAGCTATTTTCAATTTATTTTCAACCACTTGCCCGACCTTCGCAGGCTCGCGAACGGCAGCTGGCACGGCGCTCGCACTATAGATCAGCGAGCAGAAGCTCAAAATTTTAACCCAACTCTCAAACCTTACACTTTTTCGGAGAACTCACATGTTGATCCAAGACCTGAGCAAAGAACTCGACACCAAGACGATGAGCGCGGTGCGCGGCGGCGACAACGGCAATTCCGCCAACAACACGATCGGCCAGGCGATGAACCTGTCCGTACCGGTCGCGGTTGGCGCCTACGGTCCCTCGAACACGAACGTGCACGTGAACGGCACGCAGGATGCGTCGATCTACAACGAGCAGTTCGCGGGCGATGCCTTCTTCGCGCTGTTCCCCGTGCCGTACTCGGTCATTCGCTAATCGGCTGTAACGTCACAACCTTACACTTTCTGGAGAACTGAAATGTTGATTCAAGATCTGAGCAAAGAGCTCGACACGAAGGCCATGAGCGCAGTGCGCGGCGGCGACAACGGCGACTCGGCTGCCTCGAGCATCCTGCAGGCCATGGGGATCTCCGCACCCGTCA
>Ga0068859_100000716_pt1 | contig 33426 bp, 22 predicted proteins | sample KBSSwiS22_FD_66585 | JGI IMG/M metagenome (GOLD analysis project Ga0068859, IMG submission 66585) | Switchgrass rhizosphere microbial communities from Kellogg Biological Station, Michigan, USA - KBS Switchgrass S2-2 | ecosystem: Host-associated > Plants > Roots > Rhizosphere > Soil ...
TCGCGGCGGCCGAGAGCGTCTCCGCGTCGAGCACGCGATTCGACGGCGTCCTCGTGGCGCGCTTCACCGCGAGCGAGAAATTAGTGAGCTCGCCCGCGGAGAATACCGCAGGGTGGCTGGACAGGATGCGCTCGACGAGCGTCGTGCCCGTTCGCGGCATGCCGACAATGAAGATCGGCTCCTTGGAATCGAAGCCTAGCCCCTCCGCCGCGAGCGGCGCGGTCAATGCCGCGGCGTCGAACAGCGCCTCGTGCGCGGCAAACGACCGCGCAGCGGAGGCGCGCCTATATCGCTTGCCTCGCTCGAGATAGCGAAACGCATCGGCGTAGAGGCCGACGTCCTCGGCCTGTTTCGCGAGCGCGTGATCGAGATGCAGCTCGGCGTCTTCGCTTGGGCTCGCCGCGAGCAGGCGCTCGATCGCGGCGGTCTCGTCGCGCGTGAACGGCGCCTTCGAGACCTGGGCCAGCGCAGACCACGCGCGATGGTGCTTCGGATCGATCGCGAGCGCGCGACGATAGGCCTGCGCCGCGCGCGCGAAATCACCGACGAACTGCTCCGAAGCGCCGAGGTTGTAGTGGTACTGCGCCTTGCTCGGATCATGCGCGACGGCGCGGCGAAACGGCTCGAGCGCTTCGGCGTGCGCGCCGGCGTGCGTGAGCGCGACGCCGATCGTGTCGAGGGTGAGCGCGGCTTGCGGGTCCAGCGCGAGCGCAAGCTGCGCGGACTCGAACGCGTCGCGAGGCCGGTGCAGCGCGATCAGGCAACGCGCGCGCTGGGCGTAGTACTCCGGTCTCGTCGTGTCGCGCGCGAGCGCGAGATCGATGACCTCGAGCGCCTTGCCGAAGTTGCCGTGCTCGGCCGCGATCATCGCGAGCAGGAACAGCGCGGCTGCGCGGCTCCGATCGGCCGCGAGAATTTCGATGCAGATCTCGTGCGCGCGCTTGAAGTCGCGTCGATCGAAGGCGAGCTCGGCCTCGCGTTGGAGCGCGGAGAGGTCGGGAGCAATCCCGCTAGCGGTCATGCCCCCGAATCATAGCCGACGTCACTCGCCGAGCGAGTAGGTGAACTTCAGGCCGAGCTCGCGAGGCCGGAGGATCTCTTCGGCGTAGCTGCGCACGTGCACGGGATCGCCGTTGATGTCGGTGACCGTTTGCACGAACGCCTGTCGCGAGCGGATGCCCGTGACAGCAAACTTGTTGAGCAAGTTCTGCGCGTAGAAGCCCGCGGTCCAGCGGTTGCCGTGCAGGACTGCAGAGGCCGTGTGCACGGCATAGCCGCCGAGACGCTGGCCGCCCGCGCGCTCGCCAATCGTCGTGAGCACGTCGCCGATCGCGGAGACACCGTAGTTGAAGTCGATGTTGCGGCCGGCGCTGAGCGGCAGGTTATAGCCGAACCTGAGCGTGCCCTGATCCTGCGGCGAGCCCGGCAGGCGATCTCCGGGCTGGCCATCGATGGTCCCCGTGGGAGAGAAACCTGGCGGCTCGTACACCCGCAGCACCGACGGCGCGATGGCGGAGAGCTCGGCCGTCGTGTGCGAGTAGCTGGCGCCCACGGTCATCCGCGCCGTGACCTTGGCGTCGAACGAGAGCTCGATGCCCTTGCTTCGTGCACCGTCACCGTTCGTGACCATCGGAAGGGCGCCGTTCTGTGTGACGGTCGCGAGCTGCGGGTGCTTCCAGTCGATGTAATAGAGCGCACCGTTGAACGTGAGGCGGCGGTCGAGCCATTGGCTCCGGACGCCGAGCTCGTAGTTCGTCGTCGTGTCGGGGAAGTATTGGACCTCGCCCGGCAGCGCGCAGAGCACCTGCGCGCCGTTGTTGATGTCGTCGAGGTCTTGCGCGCTGCAGGCCGCGATGCCGTTCGACCCGCCGATTCGGAAACCCTCACTGATCGTGACGTAGCCCATCAAGTCGTCTGTGAAGTGATAGGACGTATTGATCTTGTAGAGGGAGCCGCTGTCGCTTTGCGCGTCGTGTGACGGGTTGAAGTTGATCGAATCCGGAGGTGCGCCGAACGCGGTATCGAACAAAGGCGTGGCGTAGCCGCTGTCGATCGAGAGATCGTATTTGTACCAGCGCCCGCCCACGGTGACCTGCCATTTGTCCGTGATGTCGTAGCCCACCTCGCCGAACGCGGCCTTCTCGGTCAAGTCGTCTTCCTCATGGGCGACGTATTCGAGCGAGTCGGGGCGGGAGAAGCCGTTGAACTCGTCGTAGTGGGGCGTGAACTCCTCACTGAGCTTGCGCAGGTTTCGGGAGTAGTAGAACAGCCCGCCGATCCAGTTCAGCGGTCCTTTGGAGTTCGAGACCAGCCGCAGCTCCTGGCTGAAGTTGCGGTCCTCCTGGGTATCGTGCGTGTAGGCGGTGAAGCTCGGGAACGCTTCGTAACTGAACTCGAGCGTGATCAGCAAGTCGGTCTGGTCGCGTTGGCCTACCTCGTTGAACGTCGAGTAACCGGTCGCCGAGGTGAGCGTCGCGAAGCCGAGGTCGGCATTGACCTCGAGCGCCGCGAGCTTGTTCGTGCGCTCGTTGGGCTCGAGAACGCGATTCGCTTCCTGGTACTTGCCGGTGCCGAACGCGAGCACGTGGTTCTCCGTGCGGCCGCCGACATCCATGTCTTGGTAGTAGTAAGAGAGATTCGCGTCGATCGAATCGGTCGGGCGCCAGCGCAAAGCCACGCGGCCCGACGCTGTCTCCTCGGTGTTCACGTCGTTCTTGCGATACAAGTTCGCGGCCACGGCGGCCGGATCCGCGAAATTCGGCTCGGGGTCCGATACGCCGACTTGCCGCACGAGATACGGGCTGTCGATGAACCCAGGATCGTCGTAGTAGTCGGCGTTGACGCGCAGCGCGAGCTTGTCGCTGATGGGCACGTTCGCGGTCACGCCGCTGCGGTAACCAAAGCTTCCGCTGTCCGCAAGATCGAACGTACTCGCGCGGAAGTCGAACGAACTCTGCTCGAGCTCGGGCCGGTTCGGCAAGTAGCGAACCGCGCCGCCTAGCGTTCCGGAGCCGTACAGGGTGCCCTGCGGCCCGAGCAGCACTTCGACCCGCTGCATGTCGTTGAGCGACAGATCGACGTAGAGCGGTATGTCGCCGACGTACGTCGAAACGACGTTGCCGCCGTTGTTGCCCATGACGTCGGGCTTGTCGATCGTGGTGAGGCTCAATCCCCGCACGACGATCTGATTCGGCGACCGCTTCCCTTGATCGACGACGTAGAGCCCAGGCACGCTGCGGCCGAGATCGACGAGGTCCGTGATCTGGCGCGTCTCGAGCGCGTTGCCGTCGAAGCTCGCGATGTTGATCGGAATGTCTTGGATGTTCTGCTCGCGCCGCGTGGCGGTCACGACGATTTCTTCGACCGCGATCTGATCGTCTTGCGCGAATGCGGCGACGGGCAGCGCGGCCGCCGCGAACACGCCGGAAACCGCGATGGCGAGCCGCGTCCGGTGCAACGGCAAGCTCGATCGCCGAGATTTGAGTCGATTACGCTCGTGCACGATGTCTCTCCCTAAGGGCCCGCGCGCATGATTGCCCCGAAATGGTGCAATCCGGATGTACGACATAATAATCCCGAAGCCACCGGCTCCAACCGTGCGCAAGTCTCAGTACTAGCCGTGCGCGCGTCTCAGAACTCGTTAGCTGCCCGACATATCTCCAGGACTCGGGGAATCGCCGCCAGCAGCGCTGCGAGATCGCCCGGCTCGATCACGAGCGACGGCATCAGGTAGACGACGTCGCCGAACGGTCGGATCCAGACGCCGTGCTCGACGAACCGGCGCCGTAGCGCCTCGAGCCGCGCCGGCGCACGCTCGAGCTGCACGACGCCGATGGCACCCAGCACGCGCACATCGCGAACGCCGGCTAGCCGCCGGCACGGTTCGAGGCCGTCGAGCAGCTGGGCGCCGATCGCGGCCGTTTGGTCGAGGCGCGGCTCGCGCTCGAACAGATCGAGCGACGCGTTCGCGGCCGCGCAAGCGAGCGGGTTGCCCGCGAATGTCGGCCCGTGCATCAACGCGAGCGCGGGATCGTCGCTCAAGAAAGCGCCGTAAACGTGCGTCGAGGCTACCGTCGCAGCGAGCGGCAGAGTACCGCCCGTGAGCGCTTTCGACAGCGTGATGAGGTCGGGCACGACGTCGGCTTGCTCGCAAGCGAACAGCGTGCCGGTGCGGCCGAAGCCCGTCGCGATCTCGTCGAGGATCAGGAGCAAGTCGTAGCGGCGCGCGATCGCAGCAATCTGCGCAAGCGTTTCGGGCGAGTGGAATTTCATGCCGCCCGCCGCCTGCACCAGCGGCTCGACGATCACGGCCGTGAGCTCGGACGCGTGCGCGGCCACCAAACGCTCGAAACGCGACGCGCTCTCGCGGTCCGCCGGTAGCGGCGCGATGACCTGGCGAGCGAGCGCCTCGCCGAACAAGCGATGCATGCCCTCCTCCGGATCGCAGACCGACATCGCGGCGAGCGTGTCGCCGTGATACGCGTGCTCGAACGCAACGAAGCGGCTTCGCGTACGCTCGCCGCGATTGAAGCGAAACTGCAGCGCGATCTTCATCGCGACTTCCACGGCGACCGACCCCGACTCAGTGAAGAAGACGTGCTCGAGCTCGCCGGGCAGGAGGCCCGCGAGCCGGCGCGCGAGGTTCAGCGCGGGCGCGTGTGCAAGGCCGCCGAGCATCACGTGCGGCATGCGCTCGAGCTGCGCCTGCACGGCCGCACGGATGTGCGGGTGGTTGTAGCCGTGACACGCCGTCCACCACGACGCGATGCCGTCGATCAGCGTGCGGCCGTCCGCTAGGTGCAGCCGCACGCCGTCCGTCCGCTCGACGAGCAGCGGCTCGGGCGCGGTCTGCATCTGGCTGTACGGCAGCCAAAGGTGCTGCGTGCTCATCCCGTCCCCGTCCGGATGAATGGCCGCATGGTATGCGAATGCGTTTCGCGCCGCCGCGCCGCGAGCGCTCGAGACGACTGTGGAGATCAGGTCGCGCCGCGCTCGGTATACTGGGCTGTCTGCCAGACCCGCTTCAAGATGAAAAACATCACTTGCTTCAAGGCCTACGACGTCCGCGGCCGCGTCCCGTCGGAGCTCGACGAGGACATCGCCTATCGCATCGGTCGCGGCTACGCGGCTTTCGTGGAACCGAAAACCGTCGCGGTCGGCCGCGACATCCGCTTATCGAGCCCCGCTCTCGCGGCAGCAGTCGCGCGTGGTCTCACCGATGCCGGCGTCGACGTGCTCGACATCGGCCTCGGCGGCACGGAGCTGGCCTACTTCGCGACATTCAGCCGCAAGCTCGATGGCGGCATCATGGTGACCGCGAGCCACAATCCGCCCGACTACAACGGCATGAAGATGGTCCGCGAGGAGTCGCGGCCACTGAGCTCCGCGACGGGGCTAAAAGACATCCGCGCGCTCGCCGAGCGCGGCGAGTTCGCGCCGGCAAAGCGACGGGGCTCCGTGCGCCCGGTCGACATCAAACCCGACTACGTCGCGCATCTCTTGTCCTACGTCGATCGCGCCGAGCTCGCGCCTCTCAAGATCGTCGTGAATGCGGGCAACGGCGGGGCCGGGCCGATCATCGATCTGCTCGAGCCGCACCTCCCGTTCGAGTTCGTGAAGATCTTCCATGAGCCGGACGGCAAGTTTCCGAACGGCGTGCCGAACCCGATGATCGAGGAGAATCGGACCGTCACGATGGAGCGCGTGCGCGCGGAGCGCGCCGATTTGGGTCTCGCGTGGGACGGCGACTACGACCGCTGCTTCTTCTTTGATGCACGCGGCGACTTCATCGAGGGCTACTACATCGTCGGGTTGCTCGCGCAGAGTTTTTTGAAGAAGCACCCCGGCGATCGGATCGTGCACGACCCGCGGCTCACTTGGAACACGCTCGACATCGTCAAGGCAGCGGGCGGCGAGCCGGTGCAGAGCAAGTCGGGCCATGCGTTCATCAAGCAGAAGATGCGCGAGGTCGACGCGATCTATGGCGGCGAGATGAGCGCGCATCATTATTTCCGCAAGTTTTCCTACGCCGACAGCGGCATGATCCCGTGGCTCCTCGTGGCCGAGATCATGAGCCGTCACAAGAAGTCCCTCGCGGAGCTCGTCGGCGACCGAATGCGGCGCTTCCCCGCGAGCGGCGAGATCAATCGCAAGGTGACCGACGCGCAGGCCGCGATCGAAAAGGCCGAGGCGCGCTATGGCGCCGGCGCGCTGGCGATCGATCGTACCGACGGTCTCGGCATCGACTTCGCGGACTGGCGCTTCAACTTGCGCGCGTCGAACACGGAGCCGCTGCTGCGGCTGAACGTCGAAAGCCGGGGCGACGAGCAGCTGATGCGCCGGCGCACCGAGGAGCTGCTCGGGCTGCTCGGCGGCGAGCCCGGATGAGCGAGCGATGCCGCGCAACCGAGCGACACGGACGAGACGCGCACGCACGCCTTCGCTCGTCGCGGCGCTCGCTCGGCCCGCCGCGTACGACCACGAGGTCGAATCCGTGCGCGTGGCCGAGACGCACATCTCTTGGGTGTTCTTGACCGGCGAGTACGCGTACAAGGTCAAGAAGCCGGTCAAGTTCCCGTTCCTCGACTTCAGCACGCTCGAGCGCCGGCAACGCTTCTGCGAAGAGGAGCTCAGGCTCAACCGGCGCCTGGCGCCGCAGCTCTATCTCGCCGTCGTGCCGATCGGCGGAAACGACAGGGCGCCGCGCGTCGGCGTCGAGCCTGCGATCGAGTACGCCGTGAAGATGCGCGAGTTTCCCGAGGAAGCGAGGCTCGACCGGGTTGTCGTGGCCGGCGCGCTCGCGCCCGAGCCGCTGCGCGCGTTCGGCGAGCGGCTCGCGCGCTTCCACGCCGAGCAGGCGCCGCTCGACCCGAGCCAGGCCGCGGCGAGCGCGCTCGCGGGCGCGCTCGAGAACTTCGACGAGCTCCGGGCGGCCCTCCCGGCACGGGAGCTGCACGAGCTTGCGGCGCTGCGCAACTGGACCGAGGAGCGGGCCGCGTCGATTGCGCCGACGATCGAGCGCCGCGCCGCGCTCGGCCGGTACCGCGAGTGCCATGGCGATCTGCATCTCGAGAATCTGTTGATGTATGACGGGAAGATCCTCGCGTTCGACGCGCTCGAGTTCGACCCGCGGCTGCGCGAAACCGACGTCGTGAGCGAAGCGAGCTTCCTCGCGATGGACCTCGCGGCGCACGGTCGCGCGGATCTCGGCTACGAGTTTCTCACCGCCTATCTCGAGGCGAGCGGCGATTACGACGGGCTCGACGTCCTTCGCTTCTATGCCGTACATCTCGCGCTCGTGCGAACCAAAGTGCGGGCGCTAAAAGCAGCGCAGAAATCCGGGACGGCCGGCCACTCGGCGCTCGCGCCGTACCTCGAGACTGCGCGCGATTTCGTCGCGCACCGCACGCCGCTGCTCATCATCACTCACGGGCTCTCAGGTAGCGGGAAGACACACGTAACGCAGGCGCTGATCGGCGGCTTGCGCGCCGTGCGTGTGCGCTCGGATCTCGAGCGCAAGCGCCTGCATGGCCTCGACGCGAGCGCGCGCTCGGGCTCTGCGGTCGGCAGCGGCCTCTACGACTCGGGCTCGACCGCGCGTACTTACTCGCGGCTCGCGGAAGTCGCGGCCGCCGCAGTGCGCAACGGTTTCGACGCGATCGTCGACGCCACGTTCTTGCGCCGAACCGAGCGCGACGCACTTTCGCGGATCGCGAGGGAGCACGACGCGCGCTTCGCGATCCTCGACTGCGTCGCGCCCGAGGAGGTGCTCCGAGGCCGGGTCGCCGCGCGCGCGGCGGAGAGCCGCGATGCCTCCGAGGCGAGCGTCGCGGTGCTCGACCATCAGCTCGCCGAGCAGGATCCGCTCGGCGGCGACGAGCAGCGCGCGACGATAAGTGTGCCGACCGACGCACCGCTCGACGTCCCGAAGCTGCTCGCCGCTCTCCGCCGCTTGAACTAGGCCAGCGGGCGTTCTGACCGCAACGCATTTCCACCATGGCGGTCGAAACTAGAGACTGCGCGGCCTCGGCCCGCGTCGACGCTTGAAACACCGCGCCGGGACCCAAGATACCGGCCACTCTCATTTAGGGGCACCCGCACAATGAACGACCCGAATCCGGTCTCCCCGAACCCCGCCGAGGCGTCGTCGGCGGCGCCCGCGTTGCCCGAGGACGTGCTCCTCGTCGTGCCCGTGCGCAACGTCGTGATGTTCCCTGGCGCCGTCACGCAGGTCGCGCTCGCGCGCGAGATTTCGATGCGCGCCGTTCAGGAAGCCGTCACGCACGGCCACAAGCTCGGGATCGTGCTGCAGAAGGACCCGAGCGTCGACGAGCCGGGCCCCGACGATTTGCACAAGATCGGCACGACGGTCACCGTCGTCCGTTACATCAAGGCGCCGAACGGCGTTCATCACCTGATCTGCCAGGGCGAGCAGCGCTTCCGCGTGGTCGACTATTTGAACGGGTTGCCGTTCCTGGCCGCGCGCTTCGACCTGATCGCCGACCAGCCGTCGACGGACCCGGCGGTCGAGGCTCGCGCCGCCGTGCTCAAGCAGAAGGCCGTCGAGGCGATCGAGCTCTTGCCGGCCGTGCCGCCGGAGCTCGCGCCCGCGCTTCAGAACGTCGAGTCGGCCGGCGCGCTCGCCGACATGGTTGCGAGCTTGATCGACATCAAGCCGGCCGAGAAGCAGACGATCCTCGAGTCGCTCAAGGTCCGCGAGCGTCTCGACCGTGTGATCGAGTTCCTGACCCATCGCGTCGAAGTGCTCAAGCTCTCGAAGGAGATCGGCGAGCAGACGCAGGGCAAGATCGACGAGCGGCAGCGCGAGTACATCCTTCGCGAGCAGCTCAAGACGATCAAGAAGGAGCTCGGCGAGGACGAGAGCGAGGACGAGCTCGATGAGCTTCGCAAGGCGATCAAGGACGCCGAGATGCCCGAGGAAGTCGCGCTAGCTGCCGCGAAGGAGCTGCGCCGACTCGAGAACATGCCCGAGGCGTCGACCGAGCACTCGATGGTGCGCACGTACCTCGATTGGCTCGTCGCGTTGCCGTGGTCGAAGCTCGACGAGGAGAACATCGACATCGCGAAAGCGCGCGAGATCCTCGACGCAGATCACTACGGCCTCGACAAGGTGAAGCGCCGGATCTTGGAATACCTCGCGGTGCGCAAGCTAAACGCGAAGGGCCGCAGCCCAATCCTGTGCTTCGTCGGGCCGCCCGGCGTCGGCAAGACCTCGCTCGGCCAGAGCATCGCGCGCGCGCTCGGGCTCAAGTTCGTGCGCTCGAGCTTGGGCGGCGTGCATGACGAGTCCGAGATTCGCGGCCACCGGCGCACGTACATCGGCTCGTTGCCGGGCAACATCATGCAGAGCCTGCGCAAGGCCGGCACGCGCAACCCGGTGTTCATGCTCGACGAGATGGACAAGCTCGGCATCGGCTTCCATGGCGATCCGTCGGCGGCGTTGCTCGAGGTGCTCGATCCGGAGCAGAACTCGACGTTCCGCGACCACTACCTCGACGTGCCGTTCGATCTCAGCAAGGTGCTGTTCGTCGGCACGGCGAACATGCTCGAGAACATCCCCGGCCCGCTCCGCGACCGGATGGAGATCATCGAGCTGCCGGGCTACACGCAGGAGGAGAAGCTCGCGATCGCGACGCGCTACCTCGTGCAGCGCCAGCTCGAGGCGAACGGGCTCAAGCCCGAGCAGGTGTCGGTGACCGAGGGCGCGATCGCGGCCGTGATCGACGGCTACACGCGCGAAGCGGGCGTCCGCAACCTCGAGCGCCACATCGGCGCGCTGCTGCGCCATGCCGCGATGAAGATCGCGGAAGGCACGGCTGAGAACGTCGTGGTCGACACGGACGATGTGGCGACGATCCTCGGCGCGCGACGCTTCGAGAACGAGGTGGCGCTGCGCACGAGCGTGCCCGGCGTCGCGACGGGTCTCGCGTGGACGCCGGTCGGCGGCGACATTCTGTTCATCGAGGCGAGCCTCGTGCCGGGCGGCAAGGGTCATTTGATCCTGACGGGCCAGCTCGGCGACGTGATGAAGGAGAGTGCGCAGGCCGCAGTGAGCCTTGCGAAGATGCGGATGGACAAGCTCGGCGTCGAGCCCTCGGTGCTCGAGAAGAACGACTTGCACATTCACTTCCCGGCGGGTGCGATCCCGAAGGACGGCCCGAGCGCGGGCGTCGCGACGTTCCTCGCGGTCGCGTCGCTCCTGACCGGCCGCACGGTGCGTGCCGACGTCGCGATGACGGGCGAGATCAGCCTGCGCGGCCTCGTGCTTCCGATCGGCGGCGTGAAGGAGAAGACGCTCGCGGCGCTGCGCGCGGGCATCGAGACCGTGATGCTGCCGGCGCGCAACCGCAAGGACCTCGAGGAGGTCCCGGAGCGCGCGCGTAAGCAGCTCAAGTTCATCTGGCTCGACGACGTCGACGACGCGCTCGCGGCTGCGCTCGAGGCGCCCAAGACCGCGGCGGACGGCGACGCGCCGCGGCGCGACCGCGCGAGCGACGGTAAGAAGAGCCAGCCGACCGCGCACTAACCGGCCGTAAGACGGCCCGCGGCGGCGCCGAGCGCGCCGCCGCGGCATAATGCGCCGCGTGGACACGCGGCCGCTCGATCACACCTCGCCGCACCGCCCGGCGCACGCACGCTGGGTCCGTCTCTGTCACTGGCTACTCGCCGCGAGCGTGCTCGCGCTCGGCGTCAGCGGCTTCGTCGTGTTGATGGCGCACCCGCGACTCTACTGGGGCGAAGCCGGCAACGACCTCACGCCCGCGCTGCTCGAGCTGCCGATAAGCCGGAACTTCAGGCACGGCGGCTGGCAGCAAACGGTCGTGTTCTCACCCGACGGCTCAGGCGGCGATGCGCGTGTCGACGGTCGAGCGCGACCCGTCGTCAGCGCGAGCCGAACCTACGAGATCTACAACGAGAACGGCTGGGCTCGGAGCCTTCACTTCCTCGCGGCGTGGCTGCTCGTTGCAACGGGCGCCGCCTACGCACTCGCCGGCGCGCTGACGGGTCACGCCGCGCGCGATCTCTTGCCGCGCGCCCGCGACCTCGCGCCACAGGCGCTCTGGGCCGACTTGGTTGCGCGTCTCGGTAGGCGCGGAGAGGCCGTTTCGCCGGGACCGCCGTATGGACCGCTGCAGCGCTGCGCATACTTCGGCGTCGCGTTCCTCGCGCTGCCGGTGCTCGTCGTCACAGGCCTCGCGATGTCGCCCGCGATCACGGCGGCTTACCCGTTCGTCGCGAGCGTCTGGGGTGGAGCGCAATCGGCGCGCACGATCCACTTCTTCGCCTTCGCGCTCGTCGCGGCATTCGCCATCGGCCACGTGCTGATGGCCGCGCGCGCCGGCTTCGGCCGGCAACTTCGCGCGTTGACGATCGGAGAGCGCTCTGCGGAGCCGCGGTCGCCATGACTTCGACGAAGCTCATCACCCGCCGCCAAGCGTTGATCACGGGTGTCTCGTCACTTGGCGGGCTCGCGCTCGCGGGCTGCTCCGACGAGCTGCCGCCGACCTACGGAAACTTGCTCCGAATCGGCGACGTGCTCACGTACAAGGCGCATCGGCTCCTGCTGCCCGAGCGCACACTCGCGAAGGAATACGCGCGCAGCGAGATCACGTCGATCGCCGCGATCGGCACGACGGACCCCGGCGACGCGCGCCAGGAGCTCTTCACTCCGGACTACGGCGAGGACTACGCGCGCTTGCGCGGCGACGACTTCGCCGACTGGCGGCTCGAGGTGGAAGGCAGCGTCGCGCGGCCGGGGAGCTATTCGCTCGCCGATCTCAAGCGATTCCCCTCGCGCACACAGATCACGAGACACCAGTGCGAGGAAGGCTGGTCCGCGATCGCCGAGTGGACCGGCGTGCCGCTGCGCACCGTGCTCGAGGCGTCGGGCGTGAACGCCAGCGCGCGCTTCGTGCAGTTCTATTGTTACGACATCGTGGCGGACGGCATCGACATGCTCGACGCGCTGCACCCGCAGACGATCCTCGCCTACGGAATGAACGGCCGCGACCTCCCCGTCGCGCACGGAGCGCCGCTGCGCGCCCGCGTCGAGACGCAGCTCGGCTACAAGAGCATGAAGTACCTGCGCAAGATCGTCGTAACCGACGAATTCGACGACCTCGGTCCCTACGGGCCGCTGCGCAACGGCTGGGCGTGGTACGCGGGCATCTGAGCCGCGGTCGGAGGAAGGCATGTTGCGCCACTATGTCTTCACCACCCTTCGCGGTTGGCGGCACGCACCGTGGGCAACCGTCGTCAACGTCCTCACACTCGCGCTCGGTCTCGGCTGCTTCGTCGTGGCTTACGCGGTCACCGACTACCTGGGCTCGGCGGACCGACAGTTCGCGAACGCGGATCGCACGCTCGTCGTCACGACACGGATCCGAGCCCGCGAAGGCGCTTTCGACAGCGGCGTGCGCCCGCTGAGCAACCGGCGGCTCGCACAGTATCTCGCGACCGACTATCCGCAGATCGAAGCCGTCGCCCGCGTCGTGCTGCCGAGGAAGCAAGCGGAGGAAGACTCGGCCGTGCACGCCGGCGATAGATCGGCCCGCTTGCGCGGCTTCGTGGCGGACGCCGCATTTCTCGACATCTTCGACCTGCCTTTCGTCGTGGGCGACGCGCGTACAGCATTGCGCACGCCAAGCAGCGTCGTGCTCACGAAGGCGGCAGCGGAGATGCTCTTCGGCTTGGACCGAGCGGTGGGACAGACCGTCGTCGTGGACGGCGCGATCGAAGGCACAGTGAGTGGCGTGATCGACAAGATTCCGGAGCCGTCGCACATGGGCGCGTCGTCGTTCGCGCCGATGCGATTCGACATGCTGCTGTCACAGGATTTCGCGGATCGAATGTATCTGCAGCAGTTCGGCAGAGAGCTCGCGAATGAGCCGGAGAACTGGCTGAACGTGAGCGACACGACGTATGTGCTGCTGCCCACGGACGGCTCGCTCACTCGCGCCGACTTGCACCGGCAGCTGCCCGCGTTCATTGCGCGGCACGTCCCACCCGAGCAGCGTCGCGACTTCGACCTGGAGCTCGATATCGTTCCGGTCCGAACTCTGCTCGGGATGGCCGTGAGCGGGACGATGTTCCCGCGCCAAAGCGGGCTATCGATCACCGTTATCGCGCTCGTGCTCGGCGTGCTGGTGCTCGGTGTCGCTTGCACGAACTTCATAAACCTCGCGACCGCGCGGGCAGCCGTCCGCGCGCGCGAAATCGGCGTGCGCAAGACGCTCGGCGCTTCGGCGCGTCAGATCGCGATCCAGTATCTGCTCGAGGTCTGCGCGCTGACCACGCTCGCGCTCGGGCTCGCGTTCGCACTTGTCGCGGCCGCGGTGCCGGCGCTCGAAATCGAGCTCGACATGCAGATCGGCGCGGTGCTCATCGCCTCGACTCCTTGGCTTGCTCTGTTTCTTTTGGTCGTCGTCGTGACGCTCGTGGCGGGCGCGTACCCGGCACTATTGCTCTCACGGACCACGCCGATGGCGGCGCTACGCGCCGGCCATTCGCGCGCCGGCCCGCGCTTCGTCGGGACTTGGCTCGTCGGCGCCCAGTTCGCGGTTGTGTCGTTTCTGTTCGTCGCGGTGGCAGTTGTCTACTCGCAAAACCGCGAGCTGCTGCGGACCGGGCTCGGTCTATCCACCGAGCCGCTGCTCGTAATCCACAACGACCCGCGAGTGACCGGAATCGCTCAGCAGACACTGCGCGACGAGCTGCTCCGGGTTCCGAGCGTCGTCTCGACCACGATGATGGTGACGCCACCCTGGACCGACCCGTGTTGCGTACTGCCATTTCGTACCGAGCAGACCCAGTCCGCGCCGCAGAGCACCGCGCTGATGTATCTCGTCGGCGACGATTTCTTACGAACCCTGGGACTTCGTCTGGTCGCCGGCCGCGACTTCGACGCGCGGCGCGCGCAAGACATCGCGGCGGTGGGACAAGCTCCGACCGGCACACAGAGCGTCGTGATTTCCGCGAAGCTCGCGGAGGAGCTCGGCGCTTCGCCGGACGCGATCATCGGCCGGCAAATCTACAATCCCGCGGGTCTGCCGTTCGAGATCATCGGCGTGGCCGAAAACAGCGTGCTCAGCATCTCGGCAACCGCGGGTCCGCGGCCGCGCGTCTATCTCTTCAATCCGACCGAAACCAGCTTCCACGTCGTCCGCCTGTCGTCACGGGAGGTGTCGGGCTCAGTCGCGACGATCGACGCGCTATGGAACCGCCTAGCCCCGAGCTTTGCGATCGCGCGCCGCTTCGCGGACGACTACTTCGACTCGAGCTACGCGAGCTTCGCGAGGATCAACGACGCGTTCACCGCGTTCGCGGCCGTCGCCGTTGCGATCGCGACCATCGGCCTCGGCGCAATCGCGCTCGCCGTAGCGAATCGACGGCGCGCCGAAATCGGCGTGCGCAAGATACTCGGCGGTAGTACGCGACAAATGGCGTTCGTGCTGATCGGTGCTTTCGGCTGGCCCGTCGTCGTCGCCAACCTGATTGGGTGGCCGCTAGCCTACGTGGCCGCTCGCGCATACTTGAACGTGTTCATTCAGCCGATCGCGCTAGGGGTGCTGCCCTTCCTGAGCAGCTTGGTGCTTACGCTGCTCATTGCGGGCGTCGCGGTGGCTCGGCAGACCTGGCGCACGGCACACGTGAAGCCCGCGGCCGTTCTGCGGTACCAGTGAGCAGTTCGCGGCCCGGAGATTTCTTTATCGAAGCCTCGGCAGGCGCCACCGCGATGGAAAGGCCCGGGCACGTCGGCCAGAATGCCGCATGCCAATTCGAGACCGTGACGATGACGGATCTCAGCGCCGATAGCGCTGTGCGTGCGGCTCGGTCTCTCGACGAAGTCGCCGAGGCGAAACTCGCGGCGCTCGACCGGCGGCGCTTACGACGTCGCCTAGCGACGACCGAGCGCACGAGCGCGACGGGCGCCGCGCAACACGGGCGCGAGCTCGAGTCGTTCTCGTGCAACGACTATCTCGGCCTCTCTCAGCATCCCGACGTGATCGCCGCGAGCGTCGAGGCGACGCGCCGCTACGGCGTCGGCGCGGGCTCGTCGCGCCTCGTGAACGGCAACCATCCGCTCTACGCGGAGCTCGAGCGCAAGCTCGCCACGCTCAAGGGCACGGACGACGCGATCGTGTTCGGCAGCGGCTATCTCACCAACGTCGGCACGATCCCCGCGCTCGTGGGCAACGCGGACCTGATCCTGCTCGACGGGCTCTGCCACAGCTGCCTGCTCGCGGGCGCCGAGCTCAGCGGCGCGCGCGTCGTCGAGTTCCGTCACAACGACGTCGAGCACGCGAGTGCCTTGCTCCGCGAGCAGCGCGCGCGGCACCGGCACTGCCTCGTAGTGACCGACGGCGTGTTCAGCATGGAGGGCGACTTGGCTCCGTTGCCCGACCTCGCGGCGCTCGGCCTCGAGCATGATGCGTGGCTCATGAGCGACGACGCGCACGGGCTCGGCGTCGTCGGTGACGGCCGCGGGTCGAGCTGCGCGCACGGCGCGCGAGTCGACGTGCCGCTGCAGATGGGCACGCTGTCGAAGGCCGCGGGCGCGTACGGCGGCTATCTCTGCGCGAGCGCGAGCGTCATCGAGCTCGTGCGCAACCGCGCGCGCAGCTTCGTCTACTCGACTGGTTTGCCGCCGGGCACGATCGCCGCCGCGAGCCGCGCGCTCGACATCATCGGGTCGGATCTCGAGCTCGTGCGCCGGCCCGTCGCGCTCGCACGCTTGTTCACGACCGAGCTCGGCTTGCGCGAAGCAGAGAGCCCGATCGTCTCCGTGGTGCTCGGCAGCGCCGAGCGCGCGCTGCGCGCGAGCGACGAGCTCAAGCTCGCAGGCTTCCTCGTCCCGGCGATCCGGCCACCGACCGTGCCAGCCGGCACGTCGCGGTTGCGGTTCACGTTCTCGGCCGCGCATCGCGAGGACCGCGTGCGCGCGCTCGCGGCCGCCGTGCGGCCGATCGTCGCGGAGCTGCTCGAGCAGAGCGACGGGAACGGCGAATGATTCCTCGACTCGCGAGGAGTAGGAGTAACCGCCGATGACCACAGTGTTCGTGACCGCGACCGGCACGGACGTCGGCAAGACATTCGTCGTCGCGAGGCTCGTCGCGGAGCTCCGCGCGGCGCACCGCAGCGTGGTCGCGCTGAAGCCGGTGGCATCCGGTTTCGACGCGGACTACATCGAGGCGACGGACACGGGCGTGCTCCTCGATGCGCTCGACCTGCCCACAACGCCCGCGAACCTCGACGCCGTGTCGCCATGGCGCTTCGCCGCGCCGCTCTCGCCGGACATGGCCGCCGCGCGCGAGCGACGCGCCGTCCCGTTCGACGAGCTGCTCGAGTTCTGCCGAACGCCGCGCCCCGTGGACATCACGTTGATAGAAGGAATCGGCGGCGTGATGGTGCCGCTCGACGATGTGCACACGGTGCTCGACTGGATCGCCGAGCTCGGAGCGCCCGCGCTCGTCGTCGCCGGAAGTTACCTCGGCACGCTGAGCCACACCCTGACCGCCGTCGCGGCACTGCGCGCGCGCGGTGTGGAACCTGCCGCGATCATCGTGAGCGAATCAGAGGAGCAACCCGTGCCGCTCGAAGAGACGACGCAGGCCATTCGCCGTTTCGTCGGGCCGGTCTCGATTACCGCGCTGCCGCGGCACGCGTCGGGATCGACGAGGCTACTGCCGCTGCTCGCGCCGCTGGTTCAAGCCGGGCTGCGCGACCCTAGCGCGATCTAGAAAAGGCATGGCCGGAGGCCACCGCGCTTCCATCTGCGGCGGCCCCCGGCCACGAACGGCCGCTCTCGCGGCCGGGGGAGCGGGAACTAGTGCGTCTCGGCCGCGACGCGGCTCGCGTCGTCGAGACCGACGACCGTGACCGCCACGCGCCGGTCGAGCGCCATGCCGTCGACGTCTTGATCGGTCGCTGTCGCGTCGACCGAGCCCTCGCCCGTCACGACGATCCGCTCGACCGGCATGCCCGCGCGCACGAGAGCGTCGCGCACGGATTCGGCGCGCGTGGTCGATAGCGCGTCGTTGTATTTGTGCGTGCCGCGGACGTCCGTGTGGCCGTCGAGGCGGATCACGGTGCCGTCGAGCGGCGCAACGAACGAAGCGAGCTCCGCGAGCCGCTGCTCGTCGCCCGCATCGATCGTGCTGTCCTCGGTGCGGAAGTGCACGTCGAGTGCGACCGCGCGCTCGATGTCGTCGCGATGCGCGTTGCGCTCGCTCTGGAGCTCGGCTTGGCTCGACGCGAGCTGCTGCTCCGTGCCGCTCAAGCGCTGCTCGAGCGATTCTGCGTGCGCCTGGGCTTGGTTCGCCTGCTGCCGAGCCTGGCTCGACTGCTGCTCGGACTCGGCGCGGGCCACGCGCTCATGATGGAATCGGTCGCCGAGCCAGCCGCCCATCGCGGCGCCGATGATCAGGCCGACCGGGCCGCCCGCAATCGCGCCAATCGCGGCGCCGCTGCCGAGACCGATCGATTGCTCCTTGTCGGGATGGGCCTTCGGGTCTGCGCTCTTGTCACGGGTCCAGCCCGTCTGCGCGAGCAGCGCGCCGACGGCCAGGACGATAATCTGCTTTCTCATGGTTCGCTCCTCGAAGCGTGTTAGGACACGCTTGCATTACAGCGAACCGCGCTGACGCGCCCGCGACCGATCTCGCACGAGCGCTAGCGAACCTCTGACGAATTATGGCGCCGCTTCGCCCGCGCCCTCAGCGCACGAAGATCAGTAACGCGGCACCGAGCGCGATCCGGTACCACGCGAACACCGTGAACCGATGCGAGCGGATGTAGACGAGCAGCCACTTCACGGACGCGAATGCAACCACGGCCGACGCGACGAACGCAACCGCGAGCCCGGCCCAGTCTTCGCCGCCGCCGACTCCGCCGGCGTGCAGCGCTTTGAGGAGCTCGTAGCCCGCAGCCGCGAACATCGTCGGGATCCCGACGAGGAATGCGAACTCGGCCGCGGCCGGTCGCGACGTTTGGCCCGCGAGCATCGCGGCGAAGATCGCGGCCGCGGAGCGCGAAGTACCGGGGAACACGGCGGCGACGATCTGGCCGATCGCGACCCAGATCGCGACCTTCCAGGTCAGCGCCTCGTTCGGGACTGCCGACGCTAGCCGTCGCTCGATCACGAGGATCAGCACGCCGCCGATCGCGAGCGCCCACGCGACCGGAGCGATCGTCTCGGGCAGCTCCACGCCGAGCTTCTTTGCCGCGAAGCCGCCGGCGCCCGTGATCAGGAACGAGGCTGCGAGCTTGAGGAAATAATCGCGATTCTCGGGCCGGCTGAAGCGCAACACGAGGTCGAGCAGGCGCTGCCAATAGATCACGACGACGCCGAGGATCGCGCCGACCTGGATCGCGACGGTGAAGAGCTCGGATCGCGCGCCGAGCCAATGTTCCGCGATGAGCAGATGGCCGGTGCTCGAGATCGGTAGGAACTCGGTGATGCCTTCGATGACGCCGAGCAGGAGATTCTCGAGTGTGTCGTTCAAGACGCGTTGTGCTCCGGTAACGATCGCTGGTTAGGCTTGTCCAACGAGCGGCTTTCCGGCGGCGACGTGCCGACGAATCCAATGCGTTCCACTCGACGACAAAACGGCGCCAATGATACACAGAACGCCGAGCATGCTCGTGCGCTGCGTATACGTTCCCCGCGTCCACACCCAAGGCCAGTCTCTTGAGCGCCACGCGAGAAGTCGACTTCTTCGGCCTGCGGCGGCTCAACGCGACGCCATGGGACTTGGTCGCGATCGTGCTCGTCATCGGCCTCGTCGCATTCCTCGCGCGCACGAGCCGCGAGCTGCTCGAGCCGCTCGCGCATCTCGAGGCGATCCCTCTGTCGCTCGACCCGATTCACCTGCCCGAGTACGCCGCGCGCACGACGTTGCGCATGCTAGCGGCTCTCGCCGTGTCCTTGGTGTTCGCGTTGAGCTACGCGACCTGGGCGGCGAAGAACGCGCGCGCCGGCAAGCTGCTCGTGCCAATCCTCGACGTGCTCCAGTCGGTGCCAATCTTGGGCTTCATCTCGATCACGGTCGTTTTCTTTTTGACTCTCGGGCGCGGCCGTGTGATCGGCGCCGAGCTCGTCGCGATCTTCGCGATCTTCACGAGCCAGGCGTGGAACATGGCGTTCAGCGTCTACCAATCCCTGCGCACGGTGCCTACGGAGCTCCGCGAGGCCGCAGATTCGTTTCATCTCACGCCGTGGATGCGCTTCTGGCAGCTCGAGGTGCCGTTCGCGATGCCCGCGCTCGTCTGGAACATGATGATGTCGATGTCGGGCGGCTGGTTCTTCGTCGTCGCTGCGGAGGCGATCACCGTGGGCAACACGACCTTCGCGCTGCCAGGAGTGGGCTCGTATATCGCGCTCGCGATCGAGCACCGCGACCTCGCGGCGATTGGCTGGGCGATCGCCGCGATGCTCGTTGTGATCCTGCTCTACGACCAGCTCTTGTTCCGGCCGCTCGTCGCGTGGATGGATCGCTTTCGCGTCGACCAAGACCCGGGCCGCGAAGCTCCGCGCTCGTGGGTGCTTGCGGTGCTGCGCCGCTCGCGGCTAGCGGGTGGCGTACGCGGTGCGTTCGGCGCGCTGTTGAGGGGGTCCTCGCGGACGCGGGCCGCGCCGGCCCCCCGCGCAGCCGCCGAGCCGCTGCGCACGCGGCGCGGCGGCTTGCTCGCGCTCGTGCTCGTGCTCGTCGCTCTCGCGTTCTCGCTGCGGCACATCGCCGCCATGCTGATAGAGGAGACGTCGCTCGCCGCAGCGCTCGAGGTCAGCCGGCTCGCGCTGCTCACAATGACGCGCCTGTTGGTCCTGATCGCGCTCGCGAGCGTTGTCTGGGTGCCGGTCGGCGTCTGGGTCGGACTCAGGCCGCGCGCGGCCGCGATCGTGCAACCCGTCGCGCAGTTCCTCGCCGCGTTCCCGGCGAACCTGCTGTTCCCAATTGCGGTCTACGGCATCGTCTCGTGGCGTCTCGACCCGAACATCTGGCTTAGCCCGCTGATGATCCTCGGCACGCAGTGGTACATCCTGTTCAATGTGATCGTCGGTGCGAGCGCGATGCCGAACGAGCTGCGCTACGCGGCGGAGAACCTGCACGTCGGCGGCTGGCTCTGGTGGCGCAAGGTCGCGCTGCCCGGCGTGTTTCCTTACTACGTAACCGGCGTGATCACCGCCTCCGGCGGCTCGTGGAACGCGTCGATCGTCGCCGAGGTCGCGACCTGGGGCGACATGAAGCTCGAGGCCCGCGGTCTCGGCGCATACATCGCAGATGCGACGGCGGCCGGCGACCTGCATCGCGTGGCTCTCGGCATCGCGACGATGTGCATCTTCGTCGTCGTGATCAACCGCGTGCTGTGGACACCGTTGTACGATTACGCCGAACGCAAGTTCCGGCTCACGTGAGGAACACGCGATGAGCGCCGTGCCGGTACCTCTGCTCGAGATCGACAACGTCCGTAAGACGTTTCCGCGCACCGACGGCGGCGAGCTGCTCGTGCTCGACGGCGTGAGCCTGCACATGAAAGACGGCGAGATCGTAGGCCTTCTCGGCCGTTCAGGTTCCGGCAAGTCCACGCTACTTCGGCTGATCGCCGGTCTGTCGAGGCCGAGCGCGGGCAACCTCGCGTACCGAGGTGACCCGATCGACGGGCCGCCGCTCGGCATCGCGATGGTGTTCCAGAGCTTCGCGCTGTTTCCGTGGCTCACCGTCTACGACAATGTCGCGCTCGGTCTCGAGGCGCAGCAAGTGCCGCGAGCCGACATCCGCCGGCGCTCGCTCGCGGCGATCGACCTGATCGGCCTCGACGGCTACGAGTCGGCGTATCCGCGCGAGCTCTCGGGCGGCATGCGCCAGCGGGTCGGGTTCGCACGCGCGCTCGTCGTTCATCCGCAGATCCTGCTGATGGACGAGCCTTTCTCGGCACTCGACGTGCTCACCGCGGAGACGCTGCGCACGGATTTTCTCGATCTCTGGTCCGACGGGCGGACGCCTATCAAAGGCGTGCTGCTCGTGACTCACAACATCGAGGAGGCCGTCCTGATGTGTGATCGGATCATGATCTTCGGCTCGAACCCCGGGCGCATCTTGACCGAGATCCCGGTGACGCTGCCCCAGCCTCGCAATCGACTCGACCCGAGCTTCGCCGCGCTCGTCGAGCGCATCTATGTCGAGATGACGTTGCGCCGACCCGCGACCGACGCAAAGGTCGAAGGGCTGCCGGGCCAAGGGCTCGGCACGATCCTGCCGCGTGTCTCGTCGAACTTGCTGTCGGGCCTCATGGAGACGCTCGCGAGCGAGCCGTTCAACGGCAAGGCCGACCTTCCCGAGATGGCTTCTCTGCTTCAGATGGAGATCGACGAGCTGTTCCCGGTCGCCGAGACGCTGCAAATGCTGCGCTTCGCGCAGCTCGAGGGCGGCGACATCCGCCTGCTCGACGCGGGCGCCGCGTTCGCTCGCGCGACCGTCGACGAGCGCAAAAAGATCTTCGCGCGCCAGCTGGTCGCGTATGTGCCGCTCGCAGCGCACGTGCGCCGGGTGCTCGACGAGCGCGCGTCGCACGTCGCGCCGATGAGCCGCTTCTCCGACGAGATCGAGGACTACATGACGCCCGAAGCCGCCGAGGGTACGCTGCGTGCCGTGATCAGCTGGGGCCGCTACGCGGAGCTATTCGCGTACGACGACGAGAAGGCGCGCTTCAGCCTCGAGAACCCGACCTAGTGCAGCCGCCGACGACTCCGCTCCACGCACGATGATTGGCGCGTACACCAACCGGTGCCGGCGCGCAGCAGTCTATCTGTCGCTTCGCGCCTGGCGCCACGTCGGCAACGCGACGAACGTGCCGCCGTTGCGCTGGCAGATCGCGCGCATCAGCACGGCGAAGTCCGCTTCCGTGTACATGTCTCCGCCGGTCGCCGTGTAGATCGTCGGGAACGCGACCGCGTGGATCCGCACGAGCCGCTTGCCGTTCGCGTCCGGTTTGTTGCGCCGATCGATCTCCCGCACGATCGAGTTCACCTTACCGACTGCGAGATCGTCGCTGTAGACGTAGAGCGAGATCTTCTTCTGGCCGTCGGCGAACACGTCGATCGCCGCGAGGATGCCCTCGCGCGGGCTCGAGTCGGAGTACGAGTGCCAGTTCTTCATCGCATCGATGATCGCTTGGCGGCGGCTCGGCGTATCCGGGATCCATTCGTTGCGGTAGCTCTTGAAGAGATACGCGCCCTCGTCGTCCATCACCTGGATGCCCTTGACGGTCGGATAGACCTGGAGCGTCTGCCTCACCTCCTCGAGCATCTGCTCCCAGGCGTATTGCTGCATGCTTCCCGAGGTATCGACGAGGAACACGATGTACTCGCTGTCGACGGGGATGCCGCCGACCTTGTACTCCTCGAGCGGCGGTTTGTAGTCGGCGAGCAGCTTCTTCATCTCGTCGCTGAGGCTCTGCTTCGCCGACGCGAGCTTGCCCTCGATCTCGTTCGCGAACGCGGTGTCTTTCGTGGTCGAGAGCACCTCGGTTCGAACCTTGTCGAGCTGGGCCTTCAAGTCCTCGACCTTGCGCTGATCCGTCCGCAGGTCGCTCGATGTCGTCGCCTCGTCGCGGCGGACGATCTCCGTCTCGCCGAGAATCTCGTTGAGCTCCTCTTGGTACTGAGCGATCACGCCCGAGAGATCCTTCTGGCTCTGCTCGAGGCGTATCGGCTCCGTGTTGCGGCTGATGATGAACAGCAAAATGATCGACCCGAAGCCGCAGCAGATCGCGTCGAGGAACGACATGCTGAACACTTCGAGCTCGCGGCGACGCTTCATGGCCAATCCTCCGACGGCGCGAGCATCGACCCGCCCGTCCGCAACGCGAGCACCCAGAACGCGGGCGCGGCCGCGGGGTCACCCTCCATCGGTAGCAGGATGACGTTCACGGGCGAGCCGACCGGCAGCTGCCGCACGGCTCGGTTGAAATGTTCGAGCCGCTCGCGGCCCGTCGCGCCCTGGCGCGCGGGCACGATCTCGCCCATCGTCGGCAGGCCGTCGGTGATCAGATAGATGTTGTCGGGCTTCGGCTCGAGCATCCGCGCGGCCGTGAACGCGTAGTGCAGGCTCGTCGGACCTTTCGGCACCATCCCCCTCAGGGTGGTCATCGCGAGATCGAGCTCGCTGCCGTCCGTGAGCGTGATCCACTTACCCTCGGTGTTCGGCGTGAGCGTGATCGCGTGATCGGTGAACGCGATGAGCTGCACGTTCGTGCCGGGCTTGATCTGAGTCGTGAGCCAATCGACGGTGTTGACCGCCTGCTGCCACTTCGGCGACTTGCGCTGCTCCTCGGGCTTCATGTTGCGCCGCCGGATCACGTTGACGATCGTGCGGTCGAGCATGCTCGTCGAGGCGTCGACGAGGATCAGCACGTGCGACCCGCCCATCCGTAGGCCCGTGAGATATTGGCGATGCCCCTCGCCCTCGAATCCGCGGATGCGATCGCCCTCGTTGTCCTTCGCCGGCTTCGCGGCCGCGGCCTTCACGGTCTTCGACTCGCTCTCGAGCGACGCGAGGTCCGCCTTGAGCTTCTCGATCGCGGCCTTGCGCGCCGCGGAGTCCTCGGTGAGCGTTGCGAGCTTGGTCTGGGTCTCCGTTACCTCGCTCACGAGGTTCTGGCGCAGCGCCTTCAGCGCGGTCCACTGCTCGAGCTGCTTCTGGAGCTGCTCCTTGATCTGCACGAGGTTCTTCTGACCCGTGAGCACCTTGAGCTCCCAGCGCTGGGCCTCGGCCTCGGTGGCCTTGATCTCTTTCTGCGTGTCGATGAGCGCGTTCTGGTTCACGAGCATGAACAGCAGCACGACCGCGCCGAAGCCGGCCGTGATCGCGTCGAGGAACGACATCGAGAAGATGTTGAGCTCGCGGCGGCGCTGCTTCATTGCGCGGGCTCCATGCCGACGACCTGGAGCTCGGCGCCCGGCGATCCGATCCGGATCACATCGGCGCGTTGCAGCGTCGTCTCGCCGGCGACCTTCTTCTCGTTCACGAAGGTGCCGTAGCGGGAGAGATCGATGAGCTTGAGCTCGCCGTCACGCACGACGAGCTCGCAATGCGCGCGCGACACTCCGTTCGCCTGGCTCGCGACGACGATCGTGCGCCGGCCGTCGACCGGCTCGCGGCCGACGACGATCCCGCGCACGCCGATCGGATAGACGACGCCCGCGTAGACCACGTGCGTCGGCGGAAACTCGTGCAACGCGGCGGTGACCCGCGCCGGCTCGGCGCCCGACGCCGACGGGTCGGCCGGCGGCTCGCGCCAACCGAGCCTCTTCAAGAGCTTCACCTGCCCCTGCTGCGCCTGGATGAGCTCCGGCTTAAGCAACGCGCTGCGCGCCGCATGTCCCGGAGGCAGGGGCACGATTTGCGCGTCGTCGAGGCGCGCGAGCTCCGCCGCGATGCCGGGCAACGACGCGAGATGCGCGGACACCTGGATCACGACGCTCTGGCCCGGCTGACGGAAATACGCGATCAGCTGCACGAGGGCGCGGTTGAAGCCTGTTGTAACGGAACGCAGCGCGTCGCGGTCGAGCGTGATCTTCTGCTCCTCGCCGTGCTGCGGCAGCGTGATCTCGATCCGGTCCTGATCGCGGAGCCGCTCGAGCCAGCCGGGCAAACGGTCATAGAGCATCTGCTCGGTCTCGGCCTTGTGCAGCGGGTCGAACCGCGTCGCCCTTACGAACAGCTCGGCGATTCGGCGCGCGAAGCCTTCCGTGAGACTTGCGAGGCCCGTGGTGATCACGCTCTGCTCGGAGCTCACGATCGCTTCGCTGCCCTGCTCGATCAACGTCGCGGACACTCGATAGAGGCCCGCGTCGACGTAAAGCAGTTGTCGCCCAGGATACGGCCGCACGCTCGCAGCCACGGCGGTCGCGACGATAGTGCGCACGTCTATGCCGCATTCGTTCGCGAGCCCGAGCCCGAGACCCAGCGCCTCGCCACGGATGTGGCCCGGAACCACGAGCACCGCGTTGTCGGCGCCGCCGCCGAAGCGCTTCCAGAGCGAATCGATCTGCGCGAACGCGAGCTCCGCGGCGCTCTGCGTTATCTCGCTGCCGGCGGAGCCGCGTTCGAGGCTGATCGCATTCCAGAAGCGATTGCTTGCCTGGCGCGGATTGAGCCGCGCCTTCGCGAGCGCGTCGCGGCCCGTGATGATCTTGTTGCCCTCGACGACCGCGCAGCCGGGCTCGATCGCGAGCACGGACTGCGCGTCCGCGATCGCGATGCCGGCGTCGTTGAACTCGATCGCGAGAGTGCGCATCCGTCAGCTCGTCAGATGTCGACCGGGAACGTCACGGCCTCGTCGGGCTGGATCTCTTCCGTCGGGATGAACTCGTTGTCCTTGATCACGCCGGTCTTACCGACGGCCGCCGACGGAGGCGGCGGCGGAGACGCGGTCGAAGCGGGCGCTTGCCCTCCCGTGGCCGGCTGCGAGACCGACGACGGCGTGGCCGGCGCCTGCGCGGCGTTGCCGGCGCCGGCCGGCGCTTGCGGCGCGTTCGCCGGCGCGTCGGCCGCGGGTTTCGCGGCCTGCGGCGCGTCCTGTTTCTGCGTCTCTTGAGACGACGCGGTCGACAGCACACCGAGCGTGACTGCGACGGCGAAGATTCGTGCGATGTTCATGGTCGCCTCCATAGCGCCCGCGAGCGGGCGACGATTCCGTTGTCCTTCGTTCCGAGCACGCGCGAGCTCACTCGAGATTACGCGCGATCCTGAAGCCGATGTCCTCGCGTGCGTCGGCGCCGTAGCTACGCGCCGACATGTGCAGATCCGTCACGGTCACGCTGCGCCAGCTCGCGCCGCGCACCACGTGCAACTGGCCGGCTTCCGGCCCGAGCGGATCCTCGACGAGCTTCACGTTCTCCGTGATGTCGGGCACGTAGAAGTCCTGGATCCACTCGAGGACGTTGTTGCCCATGTCGCGGATGCCGACGGGGTTCGGATCGAACGTTCCGGCCGGCGCACTGACCGGGAAGCCGTCATTGTAGGTGACGAGTATCGTCGGCAGCATGTTCCGCGCCGAGACGTCGGCCCAGTTCCCCGAATGATCGGGCGGCGGCCAATCGGCACCCCACGGATACAAGAGTCCCTCTTCGCGACCCGCGAAGCGCGCGGCCCATTCCCACTCGGCTTCGGTCGGCAACCGGTAGCCGCCGCGCAGTGGCCGCACCGCGGCCCAGACATTGTTCTTTTGCTCGTAAACCGGCTGGAGCCCGTCCTTGATGCTGAGCCAGTTCAAATACTGCATCGCCTCTTCGGGCGTGACGCGGACCACCGGCTGGTCGCCCTCGTCGAGGGTTTTGCCGCCGAACTCGCCGGACTTGTGGTCCGGCTTGAACGCGCGGAACTCCGCGTTCGTGACCTCGCGGACTCCGAGATAGAACGCCTTCGTGAGCCGCACGGGCCGCAACACTTCGTTCGCGCGCCGGGCCTGGACGCGCCGCGACGAGCCCATCGTGAACTGTCCCGACGGAATCAGCTTGAGGTCCTGACCCGCGCCCGTCCTGCGCACGGTCGGATAACCGCCACCCGTGCTCTGATCGAGCGCAGCGAGGTCGAAGACGAGCTTCTGCGGGAAACCCGGACGCGGTGTCACGCGCTGCTGCGAGCTCGCGAAGCCCGTGCGCCGGATCTCGACGTCGTGGCTCACGCCCGTCAGCGAGAGCGTCACGGGCGTCGCGGCGCGCCGCTCGCCGTCCACCCAAACGTCCGCGCCTACCGGCGTGCTCTCGACCTGCACCTCGCCGTACTGCGCGACGAGGTCGATCGCGAGCTTGCGGCCGCTGTCGGCGGCGATAGACAAGCTGCGCGTTGCGGTCTCGTAACCGGGCTTCGTGAGCGTGAGCTCGTGACTTTTCCCCGGCGTGAGCTTGACGGTGAGCGGCGAGCGGCCGCGGAATTCGCCGTCGATGCTTACGTTGGCCTCGGTGGGATTGCTCACGATGTCGACGCGCCCGTCCGCGAGCGCGAGCTTCACTTCGGGCAGCTGCAGCGGCGTGGCGGCACTCACGATCACCTTGTTCGTCCACGCGTTGTAGCCGTTCAGGTGCGCCTCGATCTGCCGCTCGCCCGCGGTGATCTGCATCTCGAGCGGCGTGACGCCGACCTCGGCGCCGTCGACGAGCACGGTCGCGCCGGGCGGCTGCGTCGCGAGCTGGACCGGCGCCCAGTTCGGGGTCAGCTTCGCGACGACCGTTTGCTGCTCGGCCGCACCGCGGACGTCGATCTCGACGACCTGAGGCAAGAACCGATCGGCGCTGAGCTCGAGCCGGTGGACGCCCGGCGTAATCTCCGCGTCCTTCAGCGGCGTATCTCCGAGCGGCATCCCGTCGAGCAGCACGTGCGCCGTCGCCTCGGGTTCCGTCGTGAGCGTCACGAGTCCCGGCAGCTTCTTGAGCTTGAGGTCGATCACTTGACCCGACGCGCCCGTGACCTCGAACTGGCTATCGAGCGGGTAATAGCCCTTGAGCGTCGCAGCGACCCGATGCGTGCCGGGATGCAATAGGTAGTGATCGCCGTAGCGGATCTTGAAGAGCGTGCTAGGCAGCGTCATCGACTCGGGCTCGGGATCGAAATTCAGCGCGACGGATTTCGCCGTGAACGCGAACCATGCGAAGCCTGCGAGCAGCGCGAGCACCGCCCCAACGCTGATCCTCGCGATTCTCGAGGCGCCCCGCTTCTCGCCCGCGCCGACGACGGGCGGCAGCTTGAACGCGACGGGCTTCACGATCGCTTGATGGGCATCGCCGTCGACGTCGTCGCCGATCGCGACCGCGCGGAGGTCCGGCGGGGCCGTATCGCCCGCGGTCACGAGCGTCTCGATCGCGAGCGCGAGCCGGCCGCCGTCGGTCCGGCAAGTCACGCGCGCGCGGTCGAACGCGATCACGTCGCCGTCCTTGATTTCGCGCGAGCCCACGACGGGCACGCCGTCGACGCGCAGATTGCGCGCCCCGCGTCCAGCGACGACGAAGAACGCGCCGTCGCGCTCCTCGATCTCGATCACGCCGGGCAGCCCGTCGACCCTGAAGCCCGCGGCCGCGTCGGCGCCGATCGCGATCGGCAGCGCGCTCGCCGGGAGCTCGCGGGTCCGTCCGAGGTACTCGATCGTTACGACCGAGTCGCGCGCCACATTGCCTGCGCTCATCCTGCTTCTTCCTGTCCGATCAGATCGGCTCGCTGCAAATCACACTGATCGGCGGCAGAGTTCGACCCGGCACGACCGTGAAAGTTTGGCGCACGTCGTGAAAGCCGTTGCGGCTGCCGATTGCCGTGTAGGTGCCGGGCCGCAGCTGAAGCTCCTTCGCGCCGAACGAGCCGAGCGGGCCGACGCGATAAACGGTGACCTCGGTGTGCTGGTCCGACGTGAGCTGCACCGAGATCGGGGTCGACGCGAGCGTCACGAGGCGGTCGAGCTTGCCGATCTGATCGCTCAGCACCGGGCCCGGCTCGGCCACGCCGCGCGCCTCCACGACGAGCTTGCGGGCGTCGGCCAGCACCGTGTCGCTGAACAGCAGCGTCGGATTGTCGATCAAGTTGCGGAGCTTCGCATCGAGCCCCGCGCGCGACTCGGAGCGCTCGAGACCCGTCTTCGCGAACACGAGCGTCGAATCGTCCGCGAGCGCACCCTTGTACTGCGCGATCGCTTGGTCCCAGAGCTCGCGACGCTCGAAAGCGAGCGCGCGCGCTTCCGTGAGCCTGATCTTGCCGAGCCTCTCGCCCTCCTGCGCCTGCGAGAGCCCGTCCTGCGCTTCGTGCGCCTGCGGACGCAGCGCGAGGGCGGTCTGGAATTGCTTTTCGGCATCCGCGTAGTTCTCGGCCGCGAGCGCCTTCGAGCCTTGCGACATCGCGAGCTCGAAGTCCGAATCGCGAACATTGGCGGTTACCGCCGCGAGCGCGCGGCTCGCGGGTTCCCAACGCGGATCGATCGCGAGCGCCTCGCGGTAAGTCGCGATCGCCTTCTGCCGCTCACCCGCGTCACGTTCCGCGTTGCCGCGCTCGACGAGCGAGAGCACGTCGGGCAGACGCTCGGCACGCGCGCGCCCGGCCTTGGCAGCCGCGTTCTCGGGCTCGATGGCGAGCACGACGTCGTACTGCGCGATCGCGACCTCGGCGTTCGCGGCCGCGAAGGCTTCGTGCGCCGCCGCGATGGCGCGCTGCACGATCTCCGCCGACCGGGCGAGCAGCTCGGAGCCCACGGCGGTCGCGTCCGTGTACTTGGCGACCGCTTGCGCGAAGTCGTTCGCGAGAAACGCGTCCTCGCCCGCGTTCTCGAGCTCCTTGTAATGCGCGTATTGGTCGCCGCCCCAGGAATCGACGTGCAGCGCATCGAGCTGACTCTGCTGCGAGAGCAGCTTCGCGAGCAGTGTGTCGGACTGCGACTTGAGCGCCGCGAGCTCTTCGGCGGACAGCTTCGGCGCGTCCGGCGCGGTCGGCTGCGGCGCGATGACGGCGGCGGGCTTGTCGGGCGCCGGTTGCATGAGGCGCGGCAGCAAGGCAAAGACGAACACCACGGCCGCGATCAGCAGCGCGCCGGCGAGATACTGCCAAATGGGCGTGCGCGTCCGCATCTGGACCGCGGTCGCGGCAGGCGCAGCGGCGTCGGCCGCTGCGGCGCGTAGCCCCGGCTTGATCGGGACCACGGTCTCTTCGTGTTGTGCTCGGCTAGGGTCCACTACGTTCGACGCTTGTATTGGGTCAAATCTCGGCCGGCTCGAGGTCGGCCGGAATCGCAGATTCTAAGACATCCGCGAAGACTGAAAGGCCTGGCGCGCGCCTAGGGTCGGCCTCGAGCACGTCGCGCACGCAAGCGGCCAGCGCTGCCGCGGGTCCCTTGCGCCCGCCGGGCGGCGTGAGGCGCGCGCGCGCCGCGAGCTGCTCGGCCGAGCGGCCGGCAGGCCCGTACGGCAGCCGGCCCGCGATCAGCTCGTACAGCAAGACCGCGTAGGCATAAGCATCGTCCGCGGCCGTGACGATCGGGTTGCGTCCGGATCGCAGGTGTGCGGCCGTGGTGCCACCGGGTTGCGCCGGAGCACCGAGCGGCAGGGCGGACGCGAAGTCGATGAGGCGGGCGCGTCCGCGCGCATCGAACAGCACATTGCGCGCCTTCACGTCGCGGTGCGCATAGCCGCGCGAGTGCAGATGCGTGAGCGCAGCGTGGACCGAATAAGCAGCCCGTAACCAATGACGGGGGTGTGTTCCGACGAGGGAAACGAGGTCGCCGCCGGGCAGGTACTCGAGCACGAGCGCGCAGACGCCTTCGTGCTCGACGAGGCCGTGTGTCTCGACGATGTGCCCGTGCTGCGAGGCCGCGAGCACGTCGTGCTCGCGCTCGAGCCGAGCCAGCGCGTCATGCGACTGCGCGCCGGAAAGCGGAATCTTCAACGCGACGCTGCAGCCCCGCGTGTCGAGCGCGCGCCAGACCTCGGAGCTGCCGCCGGCGCCGACTCGCTCGACGAGGCGCAAGCCGGCGGACGCGAACAAATCACGCGCCGAACGCAGCGGAGCGCCAGCGCTGTACGGGACGTCCGACTCGGCGTCGCGCTCAGCCCCCGTTGGCGGCGCTCGAAGTGGCATTGGCTGGAGACTCTGCGGGGGCAGCCGCTTCGCTCGCGGGCGCGGGTTGCGCGGAATTCGACCCGGGCGACGACGCGCTCGTGCCTTCCGCCGACGCAGGGCTCGCTTCGGAGGCTGCATCGGGCGCCGCGGCCGCACCGGTCGGCGCCCCGGCGGCGTCGGCGGCCGACGGTATCCCAGAGGCCGGCAACTTCAGCGCCACGCCGGGAAGCGGATCTTCACGCGGACGGGCCGGCTCCGGCTCGCCGGCGTAAACCGACAAGTCGTCCGGCACGAAGCCGCTTTCTTCGACGAAGATTTGGCGCAACAGGTCGCGCCATTCGTTGTACTGCGCGTCGGCGGTGCCGGTGAGCCGGTGCTCGGTGCCTTGGATCGCGACGACCACGGGCTTGATCGAATCGTCGAACGAGCCGTTGAGCTCCTCGAGCTGCTGCTGGTGGATCTGCTTTTCCTGCTTGCGGACTTGGCTCGTGCGCAGCATGTCGACGCCGATGTAGAGGACCGCGTCGCGCAGCATGCGCTCGGTGAACTCGCCGCCGTGACTGCTGCCGTAGACGATCGAAGCGAGGATCGACGCAACGCCCATGCCGGTGCGCCAGTGCGCGGACTTGGTCAGCTCCTTGACCTCGATCGCCTCCTCGCGCGCGTTCTCGCGCCAGCCGTTGTAGGGCGTGCTCGAGTCCTTGTAGAACTGGTCGTAGTGCTCGTCGATCGTATCGAGGAACAACCGCTCGCGCTGGCGCACGCGCTGCGTGCGGTCGTACATCGGATCGCCGTCGGCCGGCAGCCGATTGATCTTGTACTGCCCCTTGTTGTCGGCGACGTAACCGTTGAACGCGTCGGGGGCCAGGTCGGCGGCGTAGCGCAGCCCCGCGGTGGTTCGAATCGTCTGGGTCTCTTTCGCGGACAGGCTCTTGCGCGCTTTCGCGAGATCGTTCGAGACCTCGTTGAAAACGTCCTGGTATGGATCGAGGTCGGGATAACGCTGGCGATTGAACGCGCCGGCGGCCGTCGACATCTGGTACGTCTTGTCGACCCAAGTTTTCCCCGTCGCATCGGTCGCTTTGACGTGCAGCTGGAAGTAATCGCCATCGGAATGCAGGATCTTGCCGTCGACGCTGAGATCCGCGGCCGTCGAATCCTTCGGCGTGACCCACACGGTGCCCCAGTTCGCGCTCTTCTGGAGCGTGTTGCGGAGCAAGACGGCCATGTAAATAGCCTCGCTCCTGCGGATCTGGACGAACGTGCCTTCCTTGATCAGATGCTCGAGGACGTCTTTGTCGACCTCTCCCTCCGGCACTCCCGAGTCGAACACGGTGACGCCGACGTCGAGCAGCTGAGTCTCGGCGATCTCGGTGGTGTTCTTCTCGAGCGGAACCGCGTGCGCGACGAGCACTTCGGTGCTCGTGCAGCCCGCGATGAATGACAACCCTGCGACAAAACCTATCGCGACGCGGCGCATATCGGACCCTCGGTGCGCCTACTGGCGCGCAACGATCTTCTTGTACTGGTTATATTCTTCCCAGAGCGAAGCACGGAGGAACGGATCGTTTTCCGCGGTCGCCGCCTCGCAAAGCTGGCGCGCGACCTTATCTGTATCGTTGCAGCCCTGCACCGTTGCCGCGGTCTTATCGGGACCCGCGTCGTCGCGGTTTTTGTTCGCGCCGGTCGCGCCGCCGCCCTGTTGCCCGCCGACGGCGGCACTCGAGCCGCCGGCGGAACCATTGCCGGCCTCCCCGCCCTGCCCTGACCCGCCGCTGCCCGTGCTAGCCGTTCCACCGGGTGCTCCGCCACCTGGTGCACCGGCTGCTGCGTCACCGCCGCCGCCCTGGCCAGCCTCTTTGAGCACCTGATCCGCTGCGGTGCCGCCGCCGGCGCGCGCGACGGCCTCTTGCTCCTTGCCCATGCGCGCGTCGAAGCCACCGAGCGACTTATCGAATTCCTGCCCCGCGGCACTGCCGCCGCCATTCCCAGCCTGAGCGCCGCCGAACGGACTGTCGCCGCCGGCGCCACCGGAGCCGCCGCCCGCTGCACCGCCGGCTGCGCCGTTGCCACCGGCGCCACCGCCGCCGGCCGCACCGCCACCCGCGGAGGCCGCGCCACCGCCGTTGCCGGCGCTGGTCGGAAATGCCGAGCCGCCTTGACCGCCCGCCGAGCCGGCAGCACCGACCGTGCCACCGGAGCCGGGCGAACCCGAACCGCCCGCGCCGCTCGAGCCGCCGCCGGCTTGCGTGCCGCCCGCCGCACCGCTCGAGCCGCCGCCTTGTGCACCGCCGCTCTGGGCTCCGCCGCCTTGTCCGCCGCTCGCGCCGCCTTGCGATCCGCCGGACTTACCGGCCTGGCTGCCGCCGGCGGCGCCACCGCCGGAGCTATCCGTTGGGAACGGGTTCTGCGCTCCGCCGATACCGCCGATGCTCCCGGTCGGGAACGTCGAGCTCTGCGAGCCTGCGCCACCCGAGCCTTGCGTGCCGCCCTGGGCGCCGCTCGAGCCGGACGAGCCGCCGCCTTGGGCGGAGCTGGTCGGGAACGGCGAGCCACCCTGACCGGCCGCGGAGCCGGCCGAGCCTACGGTGCCGCCCGAGCCCGCGGAGCGGGAACCGCCCGCCTGAGAGCCGCCGCCGGAAGAGCCGCCCTGTGAGCCGGAAGAACCACCCTGTGACCCGGACGAGCCGCCCTGCGATCCGGACGAGCCACCCGAGGACCGGGACGAACCCCCGGCCTGCGAGCCACCTCCCGAAGAGCCGCCCTGTGCGCCTGAGGAACCGCCTTGCGATCCGGACGAGCCGCCCTGCGCTCC
>Ga0068859_100000718_pt1 | contig 33388 bp, 28 predicted proteins | sample KBSSwiS22_FD_66585 | JGI IMG/M metagenome (GOLD analysis project Ga0068859, IMG submission 66585) | Switchgrass rhizosphere microbial communities from Kellogg Biological Station, Michigan, USA - KBS Switchgrass S2-2 | ecosystem: Host-associated > Plants > Roots > Rhizosphere > Soil ...
GCCCTGCCCTAAGTCATTGATTCTATTGGTGGAGCAGAGGGGGGTCGAACCCCTGACCTCCGCATTGCGAACGCGGCGCTCTGCCAAACTGAGCTACTGCCCCACGCGGAGTGCCATATTAGGAATCGTGCCCGAGTAGTGTCAAGGCGTGCGTGAGGGCCGCGTCGAGTTTTGCAACATTCTTGCCGCCGCCTTGAGCGATGTCGGGTTTGCCGCCGCCACGGCCATCGAGCATTGCACAGGCCTCGCGCATCAACGCGCTCATGTCCCCCTCGGCGTCTGACGAGCGGGCGAAGACGAGACGCGCGGTGTCTTTGTCGCGAGAAGCCAGCAACGCAACCACGCCGGGCTTTGCGATCAAAGCTTGCGCCAGTTTCTTTAGTGACTCAGCATCGCGCCCGTTGAAAACTTGCACAACTACACCTCGAGACGCAGCGACCAACAACTTCTGCGCTTCAACTTCAGCCGCCAACTCCTCGAGCGCACGTATGCGGCGATTCAACTCCTTGTGCTCTTCAACCATCTGCGCCGCAAGTTGCGGCGCATCGTCGCGGCCGGTGCTGAACAACGCTGCGACTTCACGCGCGCTCCGATTGGCCTTGCGATAATCCGCGAGCGCGCGCGTGCCTGCGACAAATTCAATGCGCGTCAAACCCTTCGCGCGCTCCCACGAGCGCACCGCGATCATGCCAACTTCACCAGTGCGATACGCATGAGTGCCGCCACACGGCGTCAGATCGAAGCCTTCAATCTCAATCAAACGCAACTCACCATCACGCGCCGGTTCTTTTCGCAACGGTAGTTCTGCCGCCTCTGCTGAGGTCACGTTACGAATCGCGATCGCTCGATCTTCCCAGACAACGTTGTTCGCGAGCTCAACGGCGCGTTCAATTATCTCGGTCGTGGGATTGTTCAGGTCGACGTCGATCTCGCACGATGTTTCGAGTACACGAAAACTTTTCGTCGGCGCATTGAAGAGGTTGACGAAAGCCTGAGAGAGAATGTGCTGGCCGGTGTGTTGTTGCATGTGGTCCAACCGTCGCGACCAGTCCACACGGCCCTGGACCACCGCGCCGCGGGACGGCATCATTCCCTGGACGACGTGCAGCACACCCTTGTCACCGTCATCAATGCACTCAACCACACGCACGCCGTTGAGCGTCCCGGTATCACTCGGCTGTCCACCACCAGTCGGATAAAACGCAGTGCGGTCGAGCACGATGGCGGTCCAGCCACTGACGCGATCCGTGACGTCAACAACGCGAGCGTCAAACTCGATCAGATGAGAATCAGAATAATAAAGACGTTCAGTTACGGTCATTGTAAGATAACCAGCATGAGAGCTTCTCCACGCAGACTAATAATCACAACAGCGATCATCGCGCTATTCGCCGGCATTTCCGCAGCCGAGGAAGCGCCGCTGAAATCGATCACTTACCGGCTTTCGATGTCGCGACCGGTGTCGCATCTTTTCGAAGTGTCGATCCTAATCGAATTGCCCGACGAATTGAAAGACAAGCCGCTCCAGTTGCAGATGGCCAAGTGGTCTCCGGGGCGCTATGGCGTCTTCGACTTCGCGAAGAACGTGCAGGAAGTGCGCGCCGTCACTGGAGGCATAGCGCGTCCCGTGACGCGAATAAATGATCAAACGTGGAGCGTGTCGCCGCTTGGCGGAACGAGCCTCACGGTCTCTTACAAAGTCTTCGCCAACGATCTCGACGGCACTTTCTCACAGCTAAACACCCGCCACGCCAATTACAACGGCGGTTCGATCTTCATGTACGTCGTGGGCCATAAACCGGATCCAGTGAAATTAACAATCCAGCCTCCCGCCGGCTGGAAAATCATAAATGGTCGATTGGACCATGCGGGTCAAACTGAATGGCAGTTTCCAAACTGGGACGTGATGATCGACACGCCAACGGAGATGGCGCCGGATTGGACGCAGGATGATTTCGTAGTTGACGGCAAGAAGTATCACGTCGTCACACACTCGTTCGGTGACGAAGGCGGCAAGCGGACGGGGCTCGTGAAGGATATCGAAAAGATCGTGCGCGCGGAGGTGGCGATGTGGGGACCGCCCGAGTTTGAGGAGTACACGTTCCTGCTTCACTTTGCCGCTGACGATCGTTCCGGAGATGGGATGGAACATCTCACCTCAACCCAGATCATCCGGCCCGGTGCACTCGGTGATCCCGGTATGTATGAAGACACACTCGGCACAGTGGCTCATGAATTCTTTCACGTTTGGAATGTCAAAAGACTGCGTCCACAGGAACTTGGACCATGGGACTTCACGCATCCCGTAGCTACGCGCGGTCTCTGGGTTGCCGAAGGTTTCACGAACTACTACGGACACTTGATGTTGCGACGCGCGGGCATTTTGGACGACAAAAAGTTTCTGGCCCAGGAAGCGGAGACAATCAAGCGCGTCGAGAGCGCGCAGGGAAGTCGTCTTATGAGTGCGGAAGAGTCGTCACTCTCGGCGCCGTTTATTGATAACGCACCGCATGCGCAGACCACTAACCTCCAGAACACTACGATCAGTTATTACCCGAAAGGTGAGCTCATCGGCATGGTGATGGACTTGCTGGTGCGAGGACGATCTAAAGGCAAGTCGTCGCTCGACGACGTGATGCGTGCGATGTATGAGGAGTTTTATCTGAAGAGTCCTAACAGCAGCTACTACCTGCGCGGTCGAGGATATCAGCCGGAAGATCTCGAGCGCGTCGTGTCGCTTCGTTCAGGTGTCGATTTTAGTGACTTCTTCAAACGACACGTCCGCGATGTTGAGGTGCTGCCTTACGATGAGGCGTTTGCGTATGTTGGATTGCGGCTGGTGAAGACGCAGGCGAAGGACCCATATGATCTGGGACTGTCGCTCCAACTTGGACCAATGCGCCAAATAATGATCACAAACGTTCGCAACAACTCGCCGGCGGAGAATGCGGGATTGCAAGCCGGGGATGTGATCATATCGTTTGCCGGGAAAGAAACGCTTACGCGTTTGAAGACGGGCGACTCAGTGCCCGTGACGGTCAAGCGCGATCGGAACACGATCAAGACGAATATCCTCGTGGGTGAACCCGAGGTATTTGATTACAGAATCGAAGAGAAGCCCGATCCGACGGTTGAGCAGAAAGCGCTGCGCGCCGCGTGGCTAAAGGGATAAAAAGATTTCACGCAAAGGCGCAAAGCCGAGCCGCAAAGCCGCAAAGGAAAACTCTTGCTCTGCAGCTTTGCGACTTTGCGCGAAGTTTCTTAAGGCACGATTACTTCGAGTGAGTGCGGGGCGATCTCGAAGCGCATCGGTAAGGCGCCGATCAATTCGCCATCAATCTGGACTGGGGCGTTGCCGCGGGCTTTCACGCTTACCGTGTTTAGGAAGCGCACTTCAGGTTTATCGCGCGGCATGCCGTTACGCATCGCTTGCGAAAGCAGGTGCAGGTAACGCCGCCGGCTGGTCGTATTGATGATACAGACTTCGAATTCGCGTTGGTCCAGTCGCGCGCCGGGTGTGATTGCAAGATCGCCGCCGTAACGCGGCGCCTTACCGATCGCTGCAAACGTTGCGTTGTACTCGTCGCCATTGATTTCGAGTGTGAAAGGCTGCGGGTTCCAGTTTGCAAGATGACTGAGTCCGGAAAGCCAAAACGCGCCTTTGCCGATACGCTTCTTCAGTGACGGCTGTACGCCCTGGACCACCGAAGCATCGAGACCAATACCCGCCATCAACACGAAGTGACGGCTCTGATTCGTCGTCTCATCAATCATGAGACCGAGATAGATCTTGCGTGACTTACCCGCGGCTACGACTGCGACGGCCTGTTCCTCGTCGAGAGGCAAACCAAGCTCGAGTGCGAGAACGTTTGCAGTACCACGAGGAATAATGCCGAGACGCGCATCAGTTCCAGCCAAACCCTGAATCGCTTCGTTGATGGTCCCGTCGCCCCCCGCAACGATCACATCAGTGCTGCCATCACGCGCGGCGCGCGCGGCTATCTCGGTCGCATTGCCTGGTCCACTCGTCAACTGTAGATCGACCTTCAGACCGAGTGACTCAAGACTTGAGACAACGTCCTGAATCGGTCGGCGTCGTGAGTTATAACGACCAGTCTTGGGATTGGAGATCAGTATTGCCTTGCGCGTAGCCATGTCGCTAAGTTTGAAGCAGAACACCTGCGTCGCGCAAATCGTCCGTTTCGAAGCCTTCCGTAAAAGAATCATAAATGGGTCCGAGAAGATTACGGGCTTCGACAACTTTGCCCTGAGATCGATAAAGCCGCGCGAGGCTCAGCCCCGTGCGTAGCTGCCATGCCTTTGCTTTCTGCGACTCCGCAATCTGAAGCGAACGTTTGAAACAGTCCTCAGCGTTTCCCTTGCCAGCCTTTAACAACAACTCGCCTTTGACACGATACAGCTCAGCTTCGTAATAACCCTCGCCTTTGCTGTGTACCAAATCCATTGCTTCGTCAAGCAAAAGCAGTGCCTCTTCGATTTCGTTAGCTTTGGATAACGCTTCGGCCAGCAGTGCCAGAAAATGCGGACGAACGAGGAATGTTCCTGTTGCATCAAGCGCAGCAAGACCTTCACGGATTTGATCTATTGCCTCATGCGCACCGCCGTGTTTGCTTGCTGACCACGCCTGCATGATCGTCGCCATCGCGCCATACAACGCCAAACCATGTTCGCGCGAGATGTCGATAACAGCTTCGGCATAGTATTGCGCCATCAGACTGTCGCGACGAAGTTGATAGAGAACGCTCGCGAAGAAAGCCGCATGCGCCAGTCCGTGTGGCTCAGATAATTCGCGCGCGCGCGTCAGTGCTTCTTCAATACGTGCCAGCGACTGATCGGGAAGACCGGTGAACCAAAGCGACCAGGCGGCAAAACACGGCATCGCGACGCCGGGATTCAGGGCGTAGAGAAAAGAGTCATCACGATGTTGAGTGGGATCGTAGATTGCGAGCGCTTTTTCGAAATGATCCAACGCCAGCTCAAAATTGCCGAGATGAAGGAAGGTCGTTTCGAGAGCCCAGTGACCGCGCAGCGCAAGTCCCGGATAAGGCAGCCGCTCAGATAGTCGTAAAAATTCCTCGGCGATGTCGCGCGCAGTCTCGAACTCCGCGCTCAACGTGTGAAACGTCCACAAGCCCCAGAGAACTTCAGAAATGTCGGGCGAGTCGCCTAACTGTTCATGGAGTTCTCGTGCCTTCATGTAAACTCGCCCGACGTTTGGCGACGCGTAACCCTCGATCGCGATCAATGGCACACCAAGTGTGAGGTGCAAACAAAGCGCTTCGTTTATGACTTCACGCGTCTCGGGCAGTTTGCCGATTAACTCGATCCCACGACGCGCGAGACTGACGGCTTCCTGGTACGCAAAGCGACGGATGGCGATGTCCGCTCCCACTTTGAGATAGTGACCGGCGCGCAGGTAGTCGCGGCCGCGTTCAAAGTGCATCGCGAGCTCCACTGAAATCTCCGGCGCCCGTTCACCGTAAACTTGCTCACCACGCTCGGCTATCAGCCGGTGCATCTGCGCACGCCGTGTCTCGGGCAAACGTTCATACAAAACGTTCTGATACAGAGCGTGAACGAAGCCATAGCGCGTCGTTACTTCTCCATTCGGGAGTTCATGAATGCCGCAGTCCTGAATGTACTGCCGCTGACGCGCCAACTCCACGCAACGCTCTTCAACGTCGAGCGGATCCTCTTCGAGACCTGCCGCGAGGGCGAGTGTCGAAAACTCGAGTCCGGCGACACTTGCTGCTTCGAGTGTCCTTTGCTTGTCCGGATCGAGAAGTTCGACTTGTCTTTCGATCATCTGCCTGATGTTGTCAGGCACTCCGAGTTCGACCTTGTCGCTATCGACGCTCAGGTTCCAGCCGCCGCCGGTACGCGGGACAATCAGGCCTGTCTCCAAAAGGTAGTCGACGGTATTCACCATAAACAGCGGATTTCCATCGGTGCGCTCGTGTATCAACGTAGACAAGCCAGCGGGAAACTTGTTACCGGGAAACCGAACGGTCAGGTAATCTTTGGTCGCTGCGGCAGTGAGGTATTCGAGCGGCATTTCCTTGCACAACTGCTTCGCGAGCAATTGCTGTTTGACCACTTTCAGTGGATGGCCACTGACGTTGAGTTCGATGTCGCGATACGTTCCGAGCAGCAGCAGGTGAGCGGGCCGGCGTTGCGTGGCCAGATACGAGATGAGATCGAGCGTCGAGTAATCACTCCAGTGCAGGTCCTCTAATATAAGGACGAGCGGCACTTTCGCCGCGAGCAGATCTAACGCCTCACCCATCTCTCGCAGCATGCGTTCGCGAGTCGCGCCCGACATCTCCCTGCTCAACAACTCCCGGTCAGACGGGCTCAAGAGCCAGGGCATTTGCAGCAACCACAGCGGCGCGTGAGCGCGCAGTAATTCAGTGATTTTTCCATCTTCGCGGCACAAGCGCCCGATTGCCTCGAGCACAGGCAGGTAAGCTTCCCCAGTCCCATACTGCTCTAAACACTGGCCACGTCCGACGCGAATAGTTCCGTCCATAGGAATCGTTCGTACAAAGGCGTCGATTAACGAGGTTTTCCCGATACCGGCTTCACCAGTGATAAATCCGATTTGCCGTTCGCCACGCTTCGCCCTTCGCAGCCAGCGTTGCAATCTCGCCAACGGCTGTTCGCGGCCTACCACGTCGCTGAAAACGGGGAATGCGCCCGAGTAGAAATTGTCCTGAGACCGTGATACCTGCTCCGAATCGACGATCTGACCGATGAAGCGATAACCGCGCCGGTGGGCAGTTTCAATGAATTGCGGTGTTTTAGGATCGTCTTCGAGGGCTTCTCGTACCTGTTGAACGGTGACTTTAAGAACCGCATCACCGACAAACGTCTCCGGCCAGACGGCGTTCAGCAACTCATCTTTAGTGACGAGCTGGCCCGGATGTTGAATCAGGTAATTGAGCAGGGCAAAGGCTTTTGGCCTGATTTTTAGCGCTTCAGATCCTCGCCATAGACATTCATTGGCGAGATCGAGGGAAAACCGATCGAAGGATATCCGCTTTTCGTTCGCGATGGGGTTCATAGAGGCACACAACCTCCATACGTTAATCGCGCATTTTCGATGCGTTTTGGTCCTATCTATTACGAAAAAACTTTACCGGACGTTTACCGAAAGTTTATGACTGCATTCGCAGCAACCTCTATCTTGACGCTGGTGGCACTTAACTGATCGGAAAGAAAGAGGAGTTTGTTATGAAGAACGTAGTGGTAAAGTTCGGGCTGCTCGCAGTGATCACGATGATTGCAGCGATTGTTCCCGCAAAGGCGCAGAGCCTTCAGTATAAATTAACCGCGAACATTCCGTTCGATTTCACAATAACCAACAAGAAGTTGCCGGCTGGTAAATACTCAGTCGTCCGTGCTCAAAACAGCAATGGAGATCAGGTTTTACTGTTCAGCAGCGCGGATGGACATCAGCAATTATCTCGCTTGACCATCCCTGTTTACGCACGTGACGTGATGAAGGCAGGGGTTCTGGTTTTTCACCAGTACGGAGATGAATACTTCCTGACCGAAATTTGGCCGGCAGGTGGTCAAACGGGACGGGCGCTTCCAAAATCACGTGCTGAACGTGAGCTCCAGCGGCAAAGTAATGACGCTAAGGTCGCTCGAGTAGATCTCAGATAACTGGACTGCAAGTACTTTCAGAACTAGACAAGCCACGGATGACCAGCAACATCCGTGGCTTATTTTCACACAAAGGCACAAAGGAAAGACACAAAGGTTTTCTTGTGCCTTTGCGTCTTCCCTTTGTGCCTTTGTGTGAAATTTTATTCGAGGCGATAGTTCGGGGCTTCTTTGGTGATGATCACGTCGTGAACGTGTGATTCTTTTAATCCCGCTGAGGTGATGCGCAGGAATCGCGTACGCTCCTGAAACTCTGCGATCGTGCGGCAACCTGTGTAACCCATGCCGGAACGAAGACCGCCGACAAGTTGAGTCACCATTTCCGCGAGCGTGCCTTTGTAAGGAACGCGCCCTTCGATTCCTTCGGGAACCAGTTTGGCGTCGCTCTCGGTCATGTCCTGCGCGTAACGATCGCGAGAACCCTCGCGCATCGCCCCGATCGATCCCATGCCGCGATAAGTTTTGAATGAACGACCCTGGAACAAGATCACTTCGCCCGGCGCCTCTTCAGTTCCGGCAAACAGTGAACCAATCATCACTACGTCTGCGCCGGCTGCGATCGCTTTGGCCACGTCGCCTGAAAACTTCACGCCACCGTCAGAGATTACCGGCACGTTTCTCTCTCTCGCGGCTTTAACACAACTCGAAATCGCGGTTATCTGCGGCACGCCCGCGCCGGTTACGACTCGCGTAGTGCAGATCGATCCTGGTCCAATACCGACTTTGATCGCGTCAACGCCGGCGTCGATCAACTCCTGCGCGCCCGCGGTTGTGCCGACATTGCCGGCGATCAGATCTGTTTCGCCGTGGCGTTTCTTGATGTCTTTGACTGCTTCGATCACGCGTGACGAGTGACCGTGCGCAGTGTCGATCACCAGACAATCAACACGCGCTTTTACGAGCTCATCGGCGCGTTCGCGATAATCGCCGGTGGCGCCGATCGCCGCCGCCACTCGCAGTCGCCCGAGATTGTCTTTTGCGGCTGTCGGATACTTGATGGCCTTCTGAATGTCTTTGACGGTGATCAGTCCTTTTATATGTTTGTCGTCGTCAACGACGAGCAACTTCTCAATGCGATGTTTTTGCAGTACCGCTTTCGCCTGTTCCAACGTAGTTCCGACCGGAACAGTCACGAGCGGTTGTTTCGTCATTACTTCAGTGACCGGAATGTCGAACCTCGTTTCAAAACGAAGATCGCGATTGGTGATGATGCCGACGAGGTGGCCGGATTCATCAACCACCGGCACGCCGCTGATGTGAAATCGCTCCATCACCTGCAACGCTTCGCGCACCGGGCGATCCGGTCGAATCGTTACGGGATCGACGATCATCCCCGATTCAGATCGCTTCACTTTATCGACTTCTTCCGCTTGTCGCTCAATGCTCAGATTCTTGTGAACGACCCCGATACCGCCTTGTTGGGCCAATGCGATCGCGAGCGCTGCTTCGGTCACAGTATCCATGGCTGCGGAACAGAGCGGGATCTGTAGCCGGATGTTTCGCGTGAAGCTGGTAGAAGTATCAGTTTGGGAGGGTAGAACGTCGGAACGATCTGGTATTAAAAGTACGTCGTCGAAGGTTAATCCTTCGTAAATGTCAGAAGTAATCATGTAAGGTCATTATACATAGATGGCGAGGTTTGGTTGAGTGCGACTGAAGTTTGATCGCTTGCCACGGGTACTGCCGCGCGTTTCTGAAACCAGTGCAGCGCAGCCAGGGCGGCAGCGGTCAATACTGCAAGAATCAATATCGCCAGGATGACGGTCAGGACTGGTGAACGTGTGGCCGGCGTGTCTGTATAAACTTTCGAATGCAGCGGCGTGGTGTTGATCTCGTCTGATGTCTCGCCATGCTCACGCAAGTAGCGCGTATAACCTTCGATGGCTTCACGCTCATCGTAACCAATACACTTCGCGTAGGCCTTAATAAAGCTTCGGTTGAATACGCCTCCGGGCAGGCGCTTGTAGTCGTTGGCTTCGATGGCTTCGAGATAATGGACGGAAATACGTGTTTGATCGCAGATCTCGCGTAGGCCAATGCCTCGCTCCTCGCGGGCGAGTCGCAATTGTTCGCCTATACTCGCTGCCATCTCCAATCGCTCGATCCTGGCGTCGGGTTGGTTGAACGATTACCCCAGGTCTATCGCTGCGCCGCTTGAAGAATCAGGTACAACTCCCACTTTTTCTGCACTATAGCTTGCGCTGCTAAACGGTGTCAAACTTTTGTATCGCAAAAGATCTGCGTCTCTTGCTTCTTGCCGCCCACGGTGGTACGTTGACGCAACAGTGACCCGATACAGTCGCTTTTATTCTCTACAATAGACAAAAGTGAGGACAAAGAGATGCCCCTGGAAGCACTCGGAATGGTTGAGACCAAAGGATTCGTGGGTGCAGTTGAGGCCGCCGATGCAATGGTCAAAGCAGCGAATGTACAACTTCTCGGGAAGGAGTACATCGGCGCCGGCTATGTGACGATCTTTGTGCGCGGTGATGTTGGTGCGGTTAAAGCGGCGACTGATGCCGGCGCGGCAGCAGCGCGCAGAGTTGGAGAGTTGATCAGCGTTCATGTGATTCCGCGTCCGCATGCTGAAGTCGAACGTGTGCTGCCTGTGAATGGACGCACCGGATTGAGTCCCGATGAACAGTCCCTTCAGGGTGGTGGCGCGCGTGGACAGTTGGGCCAGGGCGATCAGGGACGATCGCTGAGCGCCGGAAATCGCGAAGCGAACAAAGAGCGGACGCGATAGTCCTTTGTTTTATCCACAGATTACACAGATTATTTCAGTTAATCTGCGTAATCTGTGGATAATGTTCGGAGTTACTCATGTCTGTCGATAAGGATCTGGTTTCAGTACAGCAGGCGCGTGACCTGGTAGAAGCGGCGCATCGAGCGCAGGCACAGGTAGCCGAATTCGATCAGGCGAAGATCGATCGCATCTGTGAAGCGATGGCCAAAGCCGCACTGGCCGACGCCGCGCGATTGGGAGCGATAGCCGTCGAAGAGACCGGCTTCGGCGTCCCGGATGACAAACGAGAGAAAAATCGTTTCGCTGCTGAAGATGTCTGGAACTATTTCCGCGGCTTGCGGACGAAGGGTGTTGTTTCCGAGTCGAAAGACGTTGTAGAAATTGCCAGCCCGCGCGGAGTTGTGGCGGGCATTATTCCTTCCACTAATCCGACTTCGACCGCCATCTTCAAGATCCTGATTGCGATTAAATCGCGCAATACCGTCGTGCTGTCGCCGCACCCGTCGGCAGCGAAATGTATCAACGAAACCGCGCGTGTGATGCGCGACGCCGGAGTCAAAGAAGGTTTGCCTGCCGATGCGATCGGTTGCATGTCAACAGCGACGATCGAAGGCACCGAAACGCTGATGAAGCACAAGCAGACCGCCGTGATCCTCGCGACCGGAGGCATCGGTCTCGTGCGCGCCGCGTATTCGTCAGGCAAGCCGGCGTTTGGAGTTGGACCAGGCAACGTGCCGGTGTGTGTTGAGCGAACTGCGGACGTTCCGAAAGCGGTGCAGGATATTTTGACGGGCAAGTGTTTTGACAACGGCACCATCTGCGCTTCAGAGCAGGCAGTGATTTGTGATGCTCCGGTCGAACAGGCGGTGCGCGAACAGTTCAAACTCCAGGGCGCGCATTTTCTTTCCGCAGCCGAAGCGGATCAACTTGGAAAAGTAGTGGCGACTCCGCAGCGTTCACTGAATCCTGCAATCGTCGGTAGATCTGTTGAAGTGATCGCGAAGATGGCTGGTTTGACTGTACCGCCAGGAACGCGTTGCTTGCTTGCTGACGTGGCGGGTGTCGGGCGTGATTATCCGTTGTCGATGGAAAAGCTCTCGCCCATCCTCGCGTTTTATGTAGTTGACGGATTGGAAGCATGTGCGGCGCGCGCCCAGGAAGTGTTGCACTATGGCGGCATGGGCCACACTGCCGGCATTCATACGCGTTCACGCGAAGCGGCGGTGAAGTTTGGCGCGGAGATGCCGGCGTCGCGTATCACTGTGAATACGCCGACGACACACGGCGCGATCGGATTCTCGACTGCGTTACCACCATCGATGACGCTTGGTTGCGGATCGTGGGGCGGGAACGTGACGTCTGACAACGTTTCACCGCTTCATTTGATGGACATCAAGCGCGTTGCTTTTGAAACTCGGCCGGTCAAGAGCGCGCGTCCGGTAGTTAGTGCGCAACCAGTGTCGCAACAGACGCCGGCAAAGCAACCGGCAGTCGCCGGAGGCAAGATTGATCGTCAGGAGATTGCCGCGATAGTCGATCGTTTCCTTGCGGGCAAGCGTATCGAAACACCGCCAGTGATCGAGAGTGAAGCGGGAAGTATGTACACCGCACCGGCGCCCGCACCACCACCGTCGCCAAAAGAAGTACCCGTGAGTAAGCCCGCTGCGCCATCAACTAACGGCTCCAAAGCGGTCGAATTTGTAAGTGAAGACGACGTGCGTCGCGCAATTCAGAAAGGTGAGAAGATCTACGTCAACGCGCGAACGATCATCACACCTTCAGCGCGTGACATCGGCGATCCGGCGGAAGTTTTTGCAAAAGTCTAATCCGTGTAATCTGTGGCTAAATGTTTCTAGCAAAAGTTGTAGGCACAGTTTGGTCGACGAAGAAGACGCCCGATCTCGAGGGCGTCAGGTTCCTGATCGTGCACCCTTACGATCTCGACAAAGAGCCTACTCGCAACATCGTCGTGGTTGCCGATCGACTCGGCGCGGGAACAGGTGAAATGGTGATGTGCGCTTTTGGCAAGGCAGCGAGATCGGCGATTGGAAATCAGGACATGTCGATCGAAGCTGCGGTGGTAGGGATCGTCGATCGCGTTGACATCAATGACACAACCTCTGAAGAGATGCGAGAAGCGGCCCGCAAACTCATACAGGAAAATGGCAGACCCTAATCCCAACCAGCCCTGATCCCATCCTTCTCATGGCCAATGAAGACCTGATTTATCGAATTACTCGAGCGGTTTACGACCGCTTGGGAAGTACAGTTGACGATACGACAGTCGAGCAATTGGTCACTGACATTTATAATCAGGTGGGAACCGCGGCAAACGTTCCGAGCCCCTCGCCAACGATTGACAGAAGCGCGGCGCAGTTGGGAGCGGCCGAAGGTTCGTCAGAGCGGATGGTAATCTCAGTGTTCGGTTTGGACCATCCCGGCATCGTCGCCGGAGTTTCCCAGATCCTGGCCGAAGCGAGTTGCAGTATCATTGACATTAATCAAACTGTAGTGCAGGGAAAATTCGCCATGGTGATCATCGCCGACACTACGCGCGCGCGCGAAAGCACCACCGAGTTGAAAGATCGATTGCGGCTGGAAGGCCAGAAGCTCGGCGTTCGCATCTACGCGCAGCGCGAAGATATCTTTAACGCGATGCATCGGATATAGACTTCGTATGTCAGAGCCGGAAATTGCACGTCGTTGTGTTGCTTGTGGCGTGACTGTGCGCGAGCGCGCGATGTTCTGTCCGCAGTGTGGCAATCCAATCGCTCAGCATCAATCGACGACGACAAACATCTCTGCTGCCGACACTATCGTCGACAACGCACCGGCTGAAACGCGAACGGATCTCGCGATGACTCAGCCACTCACTGCGGTGGTGCCCCCGGAAAATCCGCCAATGCAAACGCACGCAGTTGTACACCGACCTACGGATCATTCAGTCAGAGGGCGAGTAGAGCACATACGAAGGGTCTCGAGTGTGATGCTCGATCAGGCGGCGTACGATCCGAGCCTGCGTTTTCTGCTGGTGGCGGCCGCATTCTTCATACTGTTCATTGTGCTACTCATTGCCAGCAAAGTAATCGGATAGATGGAATACACCCAGGCCGAGATTCTTCAGACTGTTGCGATGACCGAGATGGAGCATCTCGACGTGCGCACGGTTACGCTTGGTCTGAGTCTGCTTGACTGCGCAAGCGATTCGCTCGCCGGTGTGGCCCAAAAAGCAGGTGACAAGATTCGCAAATTTGCGGCGCGGCTGGTGCCGACGGTCGATGAGATCGGCGAACAGTTTGGGATCAGAGTCGCGAACAAACGCATCTCGATAACACCGGTTTCACTGATCACTGAAGGTATGCGCGGCGATCTCGTGCAGGTCGCGCGCGCGATCGACGACGCTGCCGGAACAGTCGGTGTCGATTTCATCGGTGGCTACTCCGCCCTCGTCCAGAAAGGTGCGACTCCTTCCGAAACTCGGTTTCTCGAGTCAATTCCCGCCGCACTCTCCAGCACACGACGTCTGTGTTCTTCGGTCAACGCAGCGACGACACGTGCCGGTATCAACATGGATGTGGTGGGCCAGGTCGGCCGGATCATCAAGGACGCCGCCGAACGAACTCGAGATCGTGGCGGACTCGCGTGTGCAAAGTTTGTCTGTTTTGCTAACGCGGTCGAAGACAATCCCTTTATGGCCGGCGCTTTCCACGGTGTAAGTGAAGCTGAGGCTGTTGTTAACGTCGGTGTGTCTGGTCCAGGTGTGGTCCATCACGCGGTGCGCGACGCCGATCGAGACCTGCCGCTACAGGAACTTGCGGAAACGATCAAGAAGCTCTCGTTCAAGCTCGCGCGTGCGGGCGAGTTGGTCGGAAGGGAAGCCGCACGACGACTCGGAATACCATTCGGTATCATCGATCTCTCTTTAGCGCCGACGCCAGTGCCGGGCGATTCAGTGGCGAACATCATCGAAGCGATGGGCTTCGAGCGCGCCGGCACTCACGGCACGACTGCCGCGCTCGCGTTGCTGACTGATGCAGTTAAGAAAGGCGGCGCGATGGCGAGTGGTTCGGTTGGCGGAATGAGTGGAGCGTTCATTCCGGTGTCGGAAGACGCGGGCATGATCGAAGCAGCACAACTAGGAGCGTTGTCGCTGGCAAAGCTGGAAGCATGGACCAGCGTATGCTCGGTTGGGATCGACATGGTTGCTGTTCCGGGTTCGACTTCCGCGGAAACAATCGCCGCGATTATCGCCGACGAAATGGCGATTGGAGTAATGAATAACAAGACCACGGCGGTGCGGATCATTCCAGTACCCGGACGCGACGTTGGTGAGATGGTGGAATTTGGCGGCTTGTTGGGAAGCGCGCCGATCATGCCGGTAAGCGCTTTCTCATGCGCCGGCTTCATTCGCCGCGGCGGCAGGATTCCGGCGCCGATCCACTCACTCCGAAATTGAGCCACAAAAAGGCACAAGTGACTTTGTGCCTTTTTGTGGCCCATTTTTGATACTATCTTGCCTAAGGAGAATCGCATGCCTGAAGCACTGGGAATGGTGGAATGTCGTGGCCTGGTGGCGATGATCGAAGCTGCTGACACGATGGTGAAAGCCGCGAACGTTCGCCTTGTCGGTTGGGAGAAGATCGACGCCGGACTCGTCACCGCGATCGTGCGTGGCGATGTCGCTGCGGTTCGCAGTGCGGTTGACGCAGGCGCAGCAGCAGGCAAGCGGGTCGGGGAAGTGGTAGCCACCCACGTGATCCCACAACCTCATTCTGATGTAGATCTCGGAATCCCCGTTTTAAATACAGGCGAAACCACACGCAAGAAGATCAGTGGTTCCGTTAGAGCCAAAGGTTAATTCAAAACCGCCGCTCGCCCCCTCTCGTTAAATTCCCCTCGTAAGTTCCCCTCGGATTTATATCCCGAATTTTGCTTTGCTTGCTGGAGACTAACGATGGCGCGAAAGAGAAATATTATAAGTGAACTACTCGAAAAGTTTTCCCACCATGCTACCAGAGCCACCGGAACTTCGCTCGCATTTGTTCTCGCTGTTGGAGTGATTATTGTCTGGGGCCTTACTGGACCAATCTTTGGTTATTCCGACACGTGGCAACTCGTGATCAATACGGGAACCACGATCATCACTTTCCTGATGGTGTTTTTGATCCAGCGAGCTCAGAACAAAGACGCGCTCGCCATTCATCTCAAGCTGAATGAAATCGTCGCAGCACTCGAAGGCGCCAGTAATCGTCTGATCGATGTTGAGGATCTAAGTGAGCCTGAGATTGATGCGCTGCGCAATTACTACAAGCGACTGATTGAGCTGGCGAGAAAGGATGACGTACTCACCACTACGCATTCGATTGAAGAGGCGGCGACGAGGCACGGCACGAAGTACAAACGGAAGGCCGCGGATAAACGCAAATAAACGCGGATCGGATCGTTACGGTTTTTTGTTTGGCGTAGTGGTGCTGGGCATCCTCACGGCCGGTGGTCGCGGCGTGCCTGCGCCTTCCTTGCGCGCGAGGCGTCCGGTTCGAGTGAGCGCAATGCGCTTATCGGAATCGCCCCTCGGTTGGTCCACCGAGACTTTGATCGCGCGATAGGTACCGTCCTGCGCTTTATTGGTTGGATTGTAGGAGATCACATACTGCGTCCGCAGGTCTCTGATGATCTCATTCGCAATTTCCGGCAATTGGGAGATTGACTCAGGAAAGAAAGCCCGACCGCCGGTTTCACTCGCGAGCCTGTTGATGAGGTTGACCGCCTTGTCGCGCGGGCTCTTGCGAATTAGTCCTGCTTCTTTTTCCAGCTCATTCACAAAGCCGATCACGAAGATCTGTACGTCTTCCTCGCGCAAACGCGCAAAGAGCTGTTCCTGCTTGTAAAAACTATTGCGGTCTTCGCCGTCCGTGATCACGATCAGCGCGCGACGCCGGCGATCGCTTTCATCGCCTTTGCGATACTCGGAAACGTGTTCGGCCGAGAGATAAACAGCGTCGATAATCGCTGTCTGGCCACCTTCAACATAAAAACTGTCGAGACCATCATTCAGCAATTCTTTGTTGTCAGTGAAGTCCTGCACCGTCTCGATCTTGTCGCTACTGATGAACCGGACCAGGAAAGTCTCGTCACCGCGTTTGTTGCTATTGATGATCGTCTTGCCGGCGTCGACCACGCTTTGCAACTGCGAGCGCAGCGAACCGGAAGTATCAACCGCCAGCCCGTAACTGATCGGCACTTCTTCGCGCGTGAACGTCTCGATCGCCTGCGGCACGCCGTCTTCAAAAATATGAAACTCGCTTTGCTGGACGTTGTTAATCGGCCGGTTGTTGCGATCGATCACGCGTACGTGAAGTTGGACCAGTTCCGCGTTGATGCGAATGATGCTGTCTTTGTCGAGTTCCTCAGGCGGCGTCGGTGTTGGAGTTGGTTTGAGACGTGGCGGCGGTGGCGGTTCACCCAGAGTCGGCGCAGTACGACCGTCAGGCCGAGTGGTTTGCGGGGTCGGCGTCGGAGTGGGCGAGGGGGTCGCTGGGGTCTGCGTACTGCGCGGTCGCTCCTGAGCGAAGCCGGCAACTACAAAGATCGAGACCAGCAACGCCCACACCGCAAATACTCCGGTTTTTCTCACATTCCGCTCGCTAAACAACGCTAAAAACTCCTCTCGAACCCAACACTAATAGACAGGATCAATGATTAACATTTAGGGTTCGCTCATGTTAACCATGTAATCCTGTCAGCCTAAACCACAACGCGCAAGGCTGGGGCAACAGCGTGGCTGATTGGCAACTACCTGACAAACCACTGAACGCACACGTTCAAGAGATGCCGCGGAGCCAATCCCGCGTTGCCGAAAGCCGGACTTCAACGAGCTCCAGCGGTAGCGTAATAGCCTTCCTTGGAGCGCACAAACAATCGCGGCAGACCGCGCGGCGGAGTTACTTTAACCTTCACGCGGTGCCACTTGCCGTCATTAACGAAACTGTCGGGTTTGTAGCCGATGGAGTATTGGTGCCGCAACTCCAGCGCGATTTGCTCAAAAATGTCGTCCATTTCCGCCGCCGAACGCGGGAAGAACGCCTTGCCGCCAGACACGCCCGAAAGCTCGTCGAGAATTCCCTGACCCTCCATGCCGAGCGAACTGCCGGCGTCGCTGCCGCTCAGGATGCCGATGGCATAGAGCGTCACATCCGACTCTTTCAACAGTTTCCGAAGTTCGTTGAACGTGTACCGGGAATCGTTGTCCTGGCCATCACTGATGAGGAGCAGTGCGCGTTTGGGGTGCGCGCCGCGTTGCACTTTCTCAACTCCGAGATAGCAGGCGTCGTACAGTGCGGTCTGGCTCTTGGTTTCAACGAAGGTCAGTTTGTTGAGAACTGAATCGCCGTCGCGGGTTCTGTCCAGCAGTAACTGTGCTCTCGAATTAAATGCGATCAGGAAATACTCGTCGGAATCATGACTGGTCTGAATGAACTTGCTCAGCGCGTCGCGCGCCCGTTTTACCTTGTCGCCACTCATCGAACCGGAAACGTCGAAAATCACTCCGACTGAAACTGGTGAGTCGTCGTCACTGAAAAATGTGATCTCCTGTTGCTGCTTGTTGTCGTAGACAGCAAATGCGCCTTTGCTGAGTCCTGAGACATAACGTCCGTAGGTATCAGTGACGGTTACGGTCAGAGTAATCAGGTCAGTGTTGGTGATAACCGAACGATCATCGAGTTCGGTGCCAAGTTTTTTAGGCGCAGGTGATGGTGAAGGAGTTTGTGAAGCGGCGGGGGAAGGCTTTTCCTGGGCAGGATCCTGATTCTGGCTCTGCGCTGCCAGTGCAAAGAACACTGTGACAGCGAGTAGCGAGATGGAAGCCGCCCCAATTTTGGTGGCGTAACGAGTCGGTAAATGCATGTCACCCCCGGTCTACGTTTCGGCGATTCAATTTTTTAAGTACCGGTCAGGGCTCGAAAGGGAACTGTCAACACAGATGCTCGTTTAGGAACGAGTGATGCCCGACTAACAAACCGGAGCATGAAATGTTCACGGGGAGACGGCCGCGCGCGTTTCAAGTTTTGCTGTGCTGCACGGCCAGTCTATTACAGTGGTATCGCTTGGCGCAAGATCTGGCTCTGCGGCCCTCTGCGTAACTCTGCGATCGCTGCGTTTGAAAGCGCCCTTAAACGCAGAGTTACGCAGGGCCGCAGAGAAAACCTGCTCACACCGGCTCGGCTTCGATGATGCTGGCTGGAACTTTCATCGGAATGACGCGCAGGAGTTTGAGACCAGCAGCGTTGAGGAGTTGTGCGAACTCTTTCTCGGTGCGCTCTTTGCCGCCTGTCATTACCAGCATGTTCAGATCGAAGAACTTAGAAAAGTCAGGCTCATTGTTTTCAGGCACAACGGCATCGACGATGATGACTTTGCCCTTCGTTTGCACCTGGTTCCGGATGTTCTTCAGGATAGTGATCGCTCGCTCGTCATTCCAGTCGTGAATGATCCACTTCATAAAGTAGGCATCACCGCCCGCTGGAACCGACTTGAAGAAGTCGCCGGCAACGGTTTCACACCGGTCGGCGAGCCCGGCTGCCTCGATCTTTGGACGAGCGCCTTCGATGACCGGAGGAGCATCGAACAGAATGCCCTTCACTTTTGGATTGGCTTGCAGAATTGAGGTGATCAGAGCGCCATGACCGCCACCCACGTCCACGACCGTTCCGAAAGACGAAAAATCGTAAAGCGAACGGATCTCCTCGTTTATTGCAGCAGTCACGCCACTCATTGAGTTGTTAAAAACGGCTGCGTCTTCCGGATTCTGTTCGAAGTACTTCCAGATATCGACGCCGAAGAAGTTATCGAACGCGATCTCGCCAGTCTTGACGCTGTGCATCAGGTTACCCCAGGCGGGATAGTGTTCCTGGCCCAATTCTGAAATCGTGAACCAGCGCAAAGAGCCGGGCGCATCGGTCACAAGAATTTCGGATAAAGGCGTTTGAGCAAAGCGTCCGTCGGCTGTAGCGCTTACGAATCCGATACTCGACAGCGCCCGCAACACTCGATAAAGCGAAAGGAGCGTGCATTTTCGTTTCTGACGCCAACTCTTCCAATGTCCTGGGACCTGACTTCAGCAGATCGGGAATCCCCAGCCTGGCAAAGACGTAAACGGCGCGCGAACCCCAAAAATTCATAATGATTTGGAGTATTTGGGCTGGAGCTGGTGTTTCGTTGAGGGGTTGATTCATTGGTGCACTCACGGTTGAAACTCCTTGGATAAATACCTATTTCTTATAAAGTGCCACTTTCGTGCATGATCTCAAATGAGATCACGCGTAAACCGGCATCAAAAAGTAACATGTAAGACTCACGCAACTTCTGCTAGCGCGGCGCGTGAGATATACTCCCGGTCATTCTCAAGTCGGGTAAATCCAAATTATGGCTGAGTTTATTTGTAGATTGGGAACACCTGCCGGCGAAGTCGTGACTCGTACTGTCGAGGCCACGGGCGTGCAGGAAGCGCGGCAGCGGCTTGAGCGCGAGGGTTTTCGTGTCTTTAACGTCACCCCGCCGCGAACCGCAGGCGTCTCCGCTTTGACCAGCTTTGGCCGGGCCGGAGCACATCCCAAGGTAAAAGCCAACGATTTCCTACTGTTTAACCAACAACTGGCGGCACTCGTCCGCGCCGGTATTCCCATACTCCAGGCCATTTCGATGTTGCGCAAACGCGCCGCTTCCTCGCGACTCCGCGCTGTGCTGGGCGATGTCGAAGACCAGATTCGTGGCGGCGCGGCCCTCTCCCAGGCATTTGCCTCGCAAGGCAAGATCTTCCCGCGCATCTACACCGCTTCCATCCTTGCAGGCGAACGATCGGGCGCGCTCGATGAAGTCTTGAGTCGATATGTGACCTACATGAGGCGCAACGTCGCCCTGCGACGAAAGATTCGCGGCGCCCTCGCCTATCCGACATTCCTGCTGTTTGCTTCGGCGGGTATGGTCACGTTCCTGACGATCTACGTGGTGCCGCGCATGTCGGAACTGTTTACCGGCTTTGGCAACGAACTGCCGTTTGTGACCCAGATCGTCGTCGGAATCTCGCGCTGGATGTCGGCAAACATCTTCTGGTTTGCTCCACTCGTAATCGGCGGCTCGGTCGTATTATTTATTTGGTCTCGCACACCGGCCGGCAAACTCGCCATCAGTAAATTGATTCTAAAGATTCCGTTGGCCGGAAGCCTGGCGGTGCAGATGTCTGTAGCCCAGGCGACTCGCTCACTGGCAACCTTGCTCGCCGGCGGTATCACCCTTGTCGAATCGTGGGAAATCGCGTCAGAGTCGATTACTAATCTCGAGTTGCGGCGTCGCAGTTCGTCGATTCTGCCAATGATTCGCGAAGGGCGATCGTTTACGGAGAGTTTGGAGATAGCCGGGTGGATGCCGCCGCTAGCGATTGACATGGTCGGGATCGGCGAACGATCGGGCAGCTTGCGGGAGATGCTCGATGAAGTGGCGGTCTTTTATGACGCTGAATCGGAAGTGCGACTGGAACAGTTGACGACCACGCTCGAGCCTGCGATTCTTGTGGTCATGGGCGGGGTTGTAGTGACGATCCTCCTCGCGATTTACCTTCCGATTATCCAGTCGATTTCGAATGGCGCAGGTGTTACCGGTCATCATCGTTAATTAGCAGTTTTAGAAGTAACTATGGAGCAAATGTCGGAAAACGAGAATACGCTAATTCAGCCAGCGCCGCCGGCCAGCCAAAACGGCCACAACGGCGACGAGCATCAACCGCCTGAAATGAAGGCGGCGAGGGAACTGGCGCGTCGTTACCGCTTGCCGTTTGTCGATTTGCTGCCCCCGGATCGCGAATCGCCGATCGATTACGAACTGTTTGCGGAAGTCCCGGTTGACTTGATGGTCCGGCACCAGTTTGTGCCGCTCAAGCGCGATCAAAAAGGGCTCCACATCGCGATGGCCGATCCAACGGATCTCGAGCGATTGGATGAACTCTCGAGTACGTTGCGAACACGCGTCGTACCGCACGTGGCAACAGCAGGCGCGGTCGAAGTTGTTTTGCGAAAAGGCGACACCGGGCAGCGCGTGTTGCAGGAAGCTGCGTCAGGCTTTCGTATCTCACTTGTGAAAGAGACTGAGCACGGCGAGGAAGTGCTCGATCTCGATCGACTGGCGACCGATGCCGAGATGTCGCCCATCATCAAGCTGGTCGACACGATCATCTACAACGCGATGGAGTCGCGCGCATCCGATATTCACATCGAAACTCGCGACACGGAAGTGCAGGTTAAGTATCGAATCGACGGCGCGCTCTACGCGAAAGTCGATCCGATCGATCTCGCATATCACCAGACGTTGATCTCGCGTATCAAGGTCATGTCTGAACTCGACATCGCTGAGCGTCGCGTGCCGCAGGATGGCCGCTTCCGTGTTCGTTATAAGGGACGCAACGTCGACTTCCGCGTTTCGATCATGCCGACGATTCACGGCGAAGACGCAGTCATTCGTATTCTCGACAAAGAGCAGATCAACGAAGAGTTCCGCAACCTTAATCTAAATGTCGTCGGTTTTGCGGAAGAGGATCTGCGCAAGTTTCGACGTTACATCGCAGAACCTTACGGCATGGTCCTCGTTACTGGTCCAACCGGCTCGGGCAAGACGACCACGCTCTACGCGGCGCTGAACGAGATCAGAAACGAAGAAGACAAGATCGTGACGATCGAGGATCCGGTTGAGTATCAGTTGCACGGCATCACGCAGATCCCGGTGAACGAAAAGAAAGGACTGACGTTCGATCGTGGTCTACGTTCAATCCTGCGTCACGATCCGGACAAGATAATGGTCGGTGAGATTCGTGATACGGAAACAGCGCAGATCGCAATTCAATCCGCGCTGACGGGTCACCTTGTATTTACGACTGTACACGCGAACAACGTGATCGACGTGATCGGCCGTTTCCTGAACATGGGCGTCGAGCCTTACAATTTTGTTTCGTCGCTCAATTGCGTGTTGGCCCAACGTCTGATTCGTATGCTGTGTGCTTACTGTAAGCGGGAGTATCACCCGACTGATGAGGAGTTGACTGAATCAGGTCTCCGGCCTGACATCCATCGTGGCAAGGCTTTTTATATGAACGTGGGTTGTGATGCCTGTAACCACACCGGTTATCGAGGCCGCACCGCTATTCACGAATTGTTGGATTTGTCTGATAATATTCGCGAGATGATCGTCGAGCGACGGCCCGGTTCCGAGGTGCGGCGCGCAGCCGAGGCCGAAGGGTTAAAGAGCCTGCGAGAATCGGCCCTGCAGAAGGTCTTCACCGGGATTTCGACCTTGCACGAAATCAATCGCGTGACCTTCGTCGATGAACTGAGCGCAGCCATGTAGCCCCCGATGAATTGTCGCTTTCCATTGCTGATTGCCAATTCAGGAGCACGCGTTTGACGAGAAATCGGCAATCACCAATCGGCAATTGGCAATGACAACCCCCGACAATAGCGGAACTGAAAAAATCACCTTGCGTGTAAGGGAATTGGCGGTTCTGATCTTGCAATCTTAGGTGTCGCGGCGGCATTATTAGGCCGCTAAACTTTCCACCTCCCGAACCGAGTAGAAGTCATGAAAAACAACACACGAACTCGCACCTTAATCTCGTTGCTTCTCGCCATCAGCCTGTTGTCCTTGCCCATCACCGCTTTCGCCAGGAAGGGTGACAAGAACTTCAAGCGCGGCATGGATTACGAGAAACAGCAACAGTGGGACAAGGCGGCCCAGGAATACACGCTGGCCGTGGCTGCCGACCCTTCGAACATGGAGTACCAGCTCCACTTTCGCCGTGCGAGTTTCAACGCCTCGCAGACCTACATGCAGCAAGGGAGGTCGCTGTCGGAGCGAGGTGATTACGTCGGCGCTTACAACGCTTTCCGCCAGGCCTATGGGTACGATCCGGTGAACGAGTTGGCGGTGTCGGAGATGGAGCGCATGTTGCGCTTGCAGGCAGTGAAAGAAGGACGCTCGCCAAGTGGTTCGAGGAATGGTGAGACTTCAGACGGCGCCACGATGACGCCAGCCAGCGCGCAGGCGCAGGATCTCGCGACTCCTCCGCAACAACAGCTTCGCGTCGTCGACGTCAAGGGCGATCTCAAACAGTTGATTCGCACGCTCGCCGAACAGTTGAATCTCAACGTCATTTTCGACCGGCAGTCGTTTGCACAATCGCGTCAGGTTGATATCAGCTTGAAGGACGTCACGACTGCACAGGCGCTCGATTACCTGTTCCTTCAGGAAGGACTCTTTTTCCAGAAACTCAGCCGCAGAACGATACTCGTAGCGGACCAGGCACGCCGCCCGCAGTATCAACAACTCGTGCTGCGTACGTTCTATCTTTCAAACATGAAACCGGCTGACGCGCGCACCCTGGTCCAGCAAGCAATTCCGCCGTCAGTCGGCCGTCCGCAAACGATCGTCGTACCTGACGATGCGACCAACAGTTTGACAGTCCGCGATACCGCGGAGAACGTTCGTCTCATCGGCGACTTGTTGCAGAGCGTAGACAAGGATCGCGCAGAAGTCGTGATGGACGTCAGCATCTATGAAATTTCGAAGAGCGATCTGTTCCAGCTCGGTAACCAGATCGGCAGCGGAAACTTCAATATCGGCGGTTCGCCCGGGTTCGCGCTGTTGACAGACAACGCGGTGGTCAATGCGAGTCAAGGGCGGGGTGTAAATTTGGGTCTCACAAATCCAACCGCACTCGCAGCCGCGCTTGTGTTACCTCCCTCGATCCTGACTGCTTTTCAAGCCAAAAACAACACGAAGCTAATTGCTTCGACTCAAGTGCATGCTTTCAATGGTGAGGAGTCGACCGCGCGTATCGGTCAACGTGTTCCGGTTCAAACAGCGCAGGCTTTTCCGTTCGGTGTGCAAACAGGAACGCCAGTACCCAATAGCGGGAATCCTTTTGGGGGTAGCGGCTTCCCGGTCATTAACTATGAGCCGACGGGACTCACTTTGAAATTCACACCACAGGTGTTTCCGAACCTGGATGTGCAAGTGAAGATGAACATCGAATCAAAAGACGTTCTCGGCGCGAGCAGCTTAACGCCGACCTTTACCGAGCGCACAATCACCGGCACTGCGCGAATTCAAAACAATCGCACCATGATGCTGGCGAGCGTCTCGACGGACATCATGACTAATGGACGGCAGGGCCTGCCGTTCCTCGGCGGCCTGCCGATCCTCGGGCGTTTGTTCACCTCGCCGACCAGAGACAATCGTACGATCGATATCGTGATCTCTGTAACGCCTCGCGTACTGCGTGCTCCGGCCGTGACTCCGCGTGACGAAGAGATGCGACCGAGCGGTACGTTGCAGTCGCCGACCACCGGTTCGCTCGCGGAAATGATTCGCGAAGCAGATCGTGAGGATCACATTGCCGCGGCGCGCACGTTACCGCGAGACGTCAGTCTGCAACTGCCGGATGCGCCGGTTGTGAAGCCCGGAGGTGAAACTGCTGCACAGAACACCACGCCGGCAAACTTACCGCCACCGGCCGGAACACTTGCGTTCCAACCGGTTCACGCAACCTCGGCAGCACAGGCGCCGGCGACTACCACGACTGCCGTGAACAACAAGCCTGCTGCGCCCGAAGAGTTGCCCTCTTTCGTCCCCGCGCCGAAGTCGCTGATTAGCGATCAGGCAGCGGCGAATGTGGCGACAGTCAACACCAGCGGTGCAGGAAATCAGAATGCTGTGTTGACGTCTCTGCCTAAAGCAACCGAGACGTCGCTTGATGCGAAGTCAGGCGCTACGCGTATGGCCCAACTCAGCTTGTCGCCGGCAGTCGACGTGTTGAAAGTAGGTGAGAAGCGTCGTTACGCAGTTCAGTTGACCTCGGATGTGTCGCTCAATCTTGCGTTGCTTGCCTTGCGCTTCGATCCGAAAGTCGTGAAGGTGACTGCGCTCAGTGCCGGTAGTATTCTGCCTACCACTGGCGAAACAGCGCCGCTCTTTACACCTTTAATAGATTCCACGGCAGGCACCTGTATGATCTCGATTTCGAGTCTCAATGGAAAAGGATCGTTCAAGGGATCCGGACCACTGCTCTTCATCGATGTCGAAGCCATCGGCGAGGGCAATGCGTCGCTGGTGTTTGTTAAGGAGACGTTGCACCTTGTAGCCACTGACTCGCGCGACATTGCGCCTGAGATCATACAGGGCACCGCAACCGTCAGGCAGTAGATGGTTTTAGCCGGCAAGGGGCACAAAAAGCGCAAACGTCTGCTCTATCTCATTTGTGCTTTTTGTGCTTTTTTGCGAGCACTGGACGCGTGAAAGAAATGCGGCAAAGAGGCTTTTCACTAATCGAACTGATGATCACCGTCACGGTGTTGACCATCCTGACTATGGGTGTGTTGCCGCTGGTGAAGGTCTCAGTGAAGCGTCAAAAGGAGCAACAGCTCCGTGAAACACTGCGCCAGATTCGCACGGCGATCGATGAGTTTCATCGCGACACTGTCGGCATGGTCTGTACGGGTGTGGCATTAACACCGCAGCAGCAGGCGCAGCAACAGCAGAACGTGTTTCTCGATCCGCGCAGCAAAGTGGTGATCAGCGACTGCACGATCTTCGGCGTTGACAACCCGGACCATTTTCCACCGGATCTCGAGAGTCTAGTCAACGGAGTCAACGTAGTGCCGAGAGGTTCGGCCGGCGGGCGTGGTCAACCGGGAGTGAATGCAACTGAAGTGGCCCAGGTATCAACCAAGACAAAGGTCTACCTGCGCGGGCTGCCTGTGGATCCGATGACTGGCAAAGCTGAGTGGGATTTGCGCTCCTCTTACGACACAGCCGACGCCGGATCGTGGGGCGGTGAAAACGTTTTCGACGTGCGCTCAAAGTCGAAAGAAACAGCACTGAATGGGGAGAAGTACAGTGATTGGTAAATCTCGGACAGGAAACAAATTGCTGGCGGCAGGATTTACGCTGCTGGAGTTGATGATCGTGATCTCGATCATCATCATCCTGGCCGCGATCACGTTGCCGCAGTATCAGAAAACGATCATGCAGACTCGTGAGGCGGTGCTGAAGGACGACCTCCGCAAGATGCGTTCGTTGATCGATCAGTTTGCGGCTGACAAGCAACGTCTGCCGCAGTCACTCGATGAACTTGTCAGCGCCGGTTACATGCGCGAGATTCCGACTGATCCGTTCACCGGACAAAAAGAATGGCAGCAGGAGATGGGCGACGATCCGAATTCACTCGAAGGCGGAACAGGTTTGACTGACGTTCACAGCGTCGCCGAAGACACGGCCAGCGACGGCACGTCGTATCGCGAATGGTAACAACTGCCGATGGCTAATCTCCTGTCACGATTCATCGATCCCTGGTATCCCGCAACAGCTCTCGGCCTCGAAAAAAGTATCGCTTCAGTGGTCCAACTGGAGCGCACCCGGGGCTCAGCGTGCAAACTGCGTCGCGCTGCCACGTTCAACATCGACGACTCACTGATTCGTCCGGGTTTTGACGAACAAAACATCGCGAACGGCGCGCAACTCGCTGCCGTCTTGAAAGACCTCGCTACCGATGCGGGCTTGCTGCGACAGAAACGTTGGTCGCTCAGTTTGCCTGAAGCAACTACGCGAACCTTGGTTCTGACTATGGAAAGCCAGTCGCAGTCAGCCAGTGAAGCACAGGAAGTTTTGCGTTGGAAGATCGAACGTGGCTTTGGCGCCACGCTCGAAGAGCTTTCGATTTCCAAAGACCGGCTTCAGAAAGACACACAAGGGCGTGATCGTTATCTTGTGATCGCCGGTCGAAAAGCGATTCTCGCCGAGTATGAAGCCGTGCTGGACGCGTTGGGCTGGCGCGCCGGATTGATTCTGCCGCGACATCTCGGGGAAGCACAGTGGCTGGTGCGGAATGGTGCGGCCGGCGATTCGTTGTTATTGAGTGGTTCGAGCGAGGGATTCACGGGTGTTATCTTCCGCGATAAGCATCCGTTGATTGTGCGCGCGGTGACGTGTACTGAAGACGAGTTCGAGGACGAGTTTTACCGGTTCTTGTTGTTCTATCGCGATCGGAGTGTGTCGGAAACAGGAGTTGGACAAGGATTGGCGCGCCTGATGGTTATCGGCGAGGGCATCACAAAACGACGTGCCAGCGAGATCGTCAACGAAACCACAGGCGGCGATCTGCGTCCCCTGCAAGCCGAAGATCTGGGATTACAACTACCCAGCCGCGACTTCAGCTTCGACTCCATCGCCGCCCCAGCCGGCCTTGCGACACTATCCTGGTGAGCCACAAAAAGGCACATAAGGCACAGAAAAAAATTCAGCACAACCTTAATAAATTCATTTTGTGCCTTTTGTGCTTTGTGGCTAAAACGTTTTGTGGCTAAAACCCTGAAACAATCCCGTTTAGTGGCACGTAACACCCTTGTATTATGAGTCTTGCTGCCTCCTCCGTTTCCCGTGCTTTTTCAAGAGATCTGACCGCGGCCTCGGACCGCGAGCTCGTGGCCACTGCCGTCAGCGGCGTCGAAGGAAGTTTTGAAGAACTTGTCCGCCGCTACCAGCGTCCCATCTCCGCTTACGTCTACCGCATGGTCGGCAATTACGAGTCGGCCCTCGATCTGACCCAGGAAATCTTCATCAAGGTTTACAACTCGCTGCGTCGCTATCGCGAGGAATTCAAGTTCTCGACCTGGATCTACAAGATTGCGCACAACTCAGCCGTCGACCACCTGCGCCGCAACGCCACGCGCGAACAGTCACTCGTCGTCGGACCCGAAGGCGATCAATTCGATTTACCTCTCGAGAGCACTCGTCTTACGCCCGAGCAGGAAAGCGAACGGAAAGAACGACGCGGCGAGATCGAGTCAGTCGTGCGAACGCTGCCCGCCAACTATCGCGAGTTGATCATTCTGCGTCACTCACAGGATCTCAGTTACGAAGAGATTGTCGATGTGACTGGCCTGCCCCTGGGCACAGTCAAGAACCGGCTCTTCCGCGCCCGCGAGATGATGCGGCAACAGTTTATCGAAAGGGGCATCACCGGCATTTAATGAGCGCAACGGTAACAGCGCAGGAAAAAATTTGCGAACAAAACCTGATCGGCGCTTACGTCGATGGGGAATTGGACGCGGACCTCACCCTCCGTTTGGAAGAGCACTTAAAGGATTGCGCTGATTGTCAGTTTGAATTGAGGGCTCATCGTCTTTTTGTTTGTGAGCTGGATTCGGCCTTAAGCACCAGAAGTAGAGACATTCCCGTACCTGCTGATTTCTCCCGCCGCGTTGCCGCTCGCGCCGCCAGCGATATGAGCGGTGTTCGCACACGTTCCGAAAATCGGAAGGCTCTGGCCATTTGCATGATTCTGGCGTTGAGTGGATTCGCGCTCCTGGGTGCTACGACTCGTTACGCCGTAATCATCTTCGCCGAAACATTCGTTACGAAAATCTTCAGTCTCATTGAGTTCGCGGTGACTGCTGGTTACGACGCTATCATCGGAGTACTCGTAGTTCTCAAAGTTTTGAGTGGTAAGATCCGGCCAGGTTGGTCTGGTCCATTGCTGGGCCTGCTTGCCGGCGCCATTCTGGTATTGTCGCGCTTGCTTTCCCATTACCATCGCACGGGCGCAACGGAATAAGGAGTTGCCTCGGCAATGGCTTTTAGTTACTCACAAGCTGAGCTCACCACATTTCAAACCTCTCCCGGAACGCTCGACCTGAATCGCATCTTCGCGATGCTGCTGTGGGTGTTGCTACTCGTCGGCGTTGCCAGTGCGCAAAGCGCTGTCACTGAAAAAGAAACGGTGATAAGCGGAAATAACGAAGGCACCGTTTACGGATTGGGCAACTCCGTCAGAATAACGGGAACAGCAAAAGAAGCGATCGCTCTTGGTGGCGATGTGATCGTGGAGGGAACGGTCGAAGGCGACGTCGCCACGATCGGTGGCTCGATTATTCAGAGGGCAGGCGCTCGCATTGGTGGCGACGTGATGGTGTTTGGCGGCACTTACCGCAGCGAAGACGCACATCCAAATCGAAAGATTGAAGCAATCACGATCATGTATGCCGGTTACCAGCAGGAACTGCGCAACATGATGCAGAATCCGACTGGTTTATTTAGTCCTCATTTTACGCCGACTTACCTGGGAACACGTCTGCTCGTGGTGCTCTTTTGGTTCGTCGTATCGCTGGCATTCACGGCGGTTATGCCGGGCACGATCAGCCGCGGCGTGGCACGCTTGCAGTTAACCAGCATCCGCGTGGCGGCGATTGGTCTCATCGGTTTGATAGTGGTCTTCGTCGGCGTGCTGTTGTGTCTCCGCATACTGCCGGAACCGATCTCGGTTTTGATCGGGTTGCTGGCGTTATTGCTATGGCTCGTGGCGGGAACGTTCGGTAGAGTCATCCTATACGCCGCTACGGGTCGCTGGCTGCAAAGAAAATATGTCTTCATTGCTAAGAATTCAGAGGCGGTAGCGTTATTACTGGGGACGAGTTTTTGGGTATTGTTAACCTCACTCCCCTATGTTTGGCCTTTTATGGCGGCTTTTATACTGATTATCAGTTTCGGACTGGCTCTGACGGCTCGTTATCGGGTGGGTTGGGCGACCCAGTCATAATGAGAACATTCTGAAGGCACGGTACGACCCAAAAACTGTGCTTGCCGGTCATAAATCCGCGCTTTGCGGTGTTCACCTAACAGGACAGAAAGGGACAAGTAATGAGGACGTTCTTTTTCGCGGCTGCGATGGGACTAATCACATTAGCGTTAACCTCGGCTACTTTTGCTCAGGCCGGTGATCCAAACATCGCTGCCAAATATGCGATTGGCGAGATTAAGAGTATCGATGCAGCGACGAAGCAGTTGACTATCAAGACTGATGCCGCCTCGATGGTCACCATCTCGCTCAACGATAAGACGACCTACAAAAAGCTCGCGCCCGGCGAGAAGTCGTTGACCAACGCCACGGACGTGACCTTTGCGGATCTGGCGGAAGGCGACCGAGTGATGGCGCGCGGAACTGTTTCCGAGGATCGCAAATCGGTGCCGGCAGTCCAGGTTATCGTAATGACGAAGGGCGATCTCGCGAAGAAGGCGGAAGCGGAACGAATCGAGTGGCGCCGGCGTGGAGTACTCGGCGTGATTACGGCGCTCAAGCCTGAAGCGAAGGAGATCACGATTTCGAATCGAACGATCGCAGGTACTCAGTCGGTAGTCATCGCCCTCAGCGACAAGACCGAGATGAAGCGTTACGCGCCCGACTCGATCAAGTTTGGTGATGCCAAGCCCAGTGAGTTCGGCGAATTAAAGGTTGGCGACCAGCTACGCGCGCTTGGTGAACGCCCCGCGGATCCGTTGCACTTCAATGCGGAGAAAGTCGTGACTGGGAGTTTTCGCACGGTCGGCGGAGTTGTCACGGCAGTCGATCCAGCTACCGGTGAGATCAAGATCAACGACCTGGAAAAGAAACGCCCGCTCACCATCGTCATCAAGCAAGATGCTGTATTGCGCCGGTTTCCTTCTGACATGGGCGCAATGGGTGGTTTTGGACGCGGGCCGGGCGGACCCGGTGGCGGCGCTCCTCCGGCAGGCGGCGGTCAGCAACCACAGGGTGGGGCGCCGGCGCGACCGCAGGGGGGCGCACCCGGAGCAGGCGGTCCTGGAGGACGACCGGGTTTCAACATCAACGACATGCTCGACAGATTGCCAACTATTTCGATCGCGGATGTTAAGGTTGGCGACACTATCATCGTTTCCAGTACGCAGGGTGTGGATCCGGCGCGGTTGACCGCTATTTCGCTGGTCACCGGAGCCGACACCCTACTCGCTATGCTTGCTCCGCGACCGGCTGCCGGACAAGCCCCGAATCCCGCTGCTGGCTTAGGAGGCAGCGGCATTTCATTTGGCATCGGCTTGCCATAGTTCGACCCATCCACAGATTACACAGAGTAAGAAATTAATCTGCGTAATCTGTGGATGGCCTTTACCCCCGAAAGGTCTCCAATGATCTCTGTAAGAAATCTTCCATGCGATATCGTTCGCATTTCTCTGTTCCTGGTACTTACCGCGGTACTCGTCGCTGCCCAGCAAACACGCGGCTCGCTGCGCGGCTCGATTACAGACGAACTCGGCGCAGTGATTGTTGGCGCAAACGTAACTCTGACTGACGCCGGTGGCGTTCAAAAGAAGACCACTACCAACGGCGAAGGCGCTTACACTTTTGCAGGACTCGCATCCGGCAAATACACGCTGCAAGCAGTCGCGCCGGGCTTCGCACCTTCAGACAGCAAGGAAGTGGAAATCGCCGGAGCACGCCAGACAGTGGACCTGACGTTGCACGTGACTATCGAAGAGAAAGTCACAATTGCGGAGACGGCCGTCAGCACGGAAGCTACCAATAACGCCAATCAAACTGTGATTGCAGGAAAAGATCTAGACGCGCTTCCTGACGATCCCGATGAGTTGGCGGCTGCACTTCAGGCGCTCGCTGGTCCATCAGTGGGACCAAACGGCGGACAGATCTTTATCGACGGATTCACCGGTGGCACTCTGCCGTCGAAAGATGCGATTCGCGAGATTCGTATCAATCAAAATCCATTTGCTGCTGAGAACGATCAGCCGTCGGCGCGTATCGATATTCTCACTCGCCCCGGCACAGACAAGTTTCGCGGCGGCGCTTCGTTGAACTTCAACGATGAGAGTCTCAACTCGCGCAATCCGTTCGCAACCACGTCCAGCAAGCGCACACCGTTTCAGATTCGCCAGTACGACATGAACCTCAGTGGTCCACTCGTGGCGAAGAAGGCGTCGTTCTTCGTCAACTTCGGACGCCTTGAAACCGACGACAACGAACTCGTCCGCGCGACGGTGCTCGACAACAATCTCAACCCGGTTGATTTTGGCCAGGCGTTCCTCGTGCCGCGACGCAATATGTACTTCAGTCCTCGTCTCGACTACGCCATTAATCCAGGCAACACACTGATAGTTCGTTACAACTACAACCGTTTCCGTGCGGAGAATCAGGGCGTGGTTGGTTTCAACCTGCCTGAGCGAGCCTTTAACGTGTTCTCCGTGAACCAGAACATTCAGTTGACTGAAACGGCGATTCTCAATCCGACAACGATCAACGAGACTCGGTTTCAGTTTACACACGGCCGCAACGAACAGATCGGCAACAACTCGATACCAGCGCTCGATGTCAGCGGCTCGTTCGGCTCCGGCGGTTCTCAGGTCGGTGAGTCGAGCAACGTGCGGAAGACTTGGGAGTTGAATAACTTCACTGCGAAGCAGATGGGCCCGCACGCGATCAAGTTTGGTGGTCGTGTTCGTCACATCTCAATCGATGACACTAACGAAGGTAATTTTGGTGGTACCTGGACGTTTGCCGGCGGTTTTGGTTTGACGAGTATCCAACGCTATGAACTAACGCTCAAACTTCAGGAGCAAGGCTTCACACCGGCGCAGGTTCGTGCCGCGGGTGGTGGCGCAACTGCGTTTCGGCTCAACGTTGGAAATCCTTTTGCTGACGTCAGGCAAACAGATTACGGAGTGTTCATTCAGGACGACTGGCGCATCAGGCCGAATATTACTTTCAGTTATGGACTTCGCTACGAAACGCAGACGAACGCGCACAGCAAATACGACTTTGCGCCGCGTTTAGCAGTTGCGTGGTCGCCGGGAGCTGCGAACAGCGCGCGTCCGCCGAAGACGGTAATTCGCATCGGCACCGGTTTCTTCTACAACCGCTTCAATGAGACCAATACGCTGCAAGCGAATCGTTTTAATGGTGTCAATGTACTTCAAACTTCGATCGTCGAGCCATTTGAAAGCACACCGCCTGGCGTTCTCGAGCAGCAGTTGCCAAACGTCGCTCCGATTTACTCGATACTTAACCAGTGGAGTCCGACTGCGGTTCCGTCAGTGGCAGGAGTTTCGGTA
>Ga0068859_100000719_pt1 | contig 33337 bp, 29 predicted proteins | sample KBSSwiS22_FD_66585 | JGI IMG/M metagenome (GOLD analysis project Ga0068859, IMG submission 66585) | Switchgrass rhizosphere microbial communities from Kellogg Biological Station, Michigan, USA - KBS Switchgrass S2-2 | ecosystem: Host-associated > Plants > Roots > Rhizosphere > Soil ...
ATCAGCCAGCCGCCTCTAAGCCAGCAGATTCGCCAGTTGGAAGAGGAACTCGGCGTCAAGTTGTTCAACAGGACCAAACGAGAAGTGCGCCTGACCGAAGCCGGAGCCCGGATCGTCAGCGAGGCTCATCAGGTTCTCAGTCAGATCGATCATTTTTCCCGAGTCGCATCCCAGGCCGGCGAGGGCGAAATCGGTCACTTGTCGGTTGGCGTTCCCGGTGGTGTTAACGAGATTCTTGTCCAGACGTTGAAGGCTGTCGCCAGACGATACCCGGGCGTTCGCATCGACTTGCAGTACATGACGACCGGCATGCAGATCGAAGCCCTCCGGGAAGCCCATATCCAGGTGGGTTTTCTGAACCTTCCCGTACAGGAACCCTCATTGGTGATTGAGGTCGTGAAAAGCGAACCGCTTTGGATCGCAATGCCGAAGGGGCATCCTCTGGCGCGATGCGCCACGGTACCGCTAAAGGCCCTGGAGTCTGAAAAAGTGATTCTGTTCCCAAGACGTGTAGCGCCTGGCCTTCACGATGCAATAACAGGGATGTGCCGGAACGCCGGAGTGAATTTGAATGCCGTTCACGAATCAGACAGCGTTGTGGCCAGCCTCACGCTGGTCAGCGCGCATCTTGGTATTGCGTTCTGTACTCCAAGCGTTCGAAGACTGTGGCCCGAGGTGTCGTTCCGCCCTCTGCAGAGCTCCGTTAAGGTAGAGCAGGCCGTGGCCTACCGCCGCGATTCTCAATCACCAGTACTGGGAAGCTTTCTTCGGGTGCTCCGGCAGGTAATCCGCAAAACAAGGGGAGCAGACATACGTGAAACCACCTAATCAAAAATATTGGCATTTTCCGCACTAAATGGGTATTGTCCGCCCTAACAACATCTTTTGTACCCTATACGACCGGACTCAAAGTGCGCCTGCTGGATGGCATGGCGGTCCTTAGAAGGAGCACGAAATGGCACGAATTAATCATCGATTCGCAAGTTACCTGGGATTAGCTGCAGTGGCCCTCGCGGTCACTTTCTTGTCTGCGGGCGTCACCACCTCGCAGGCTCCGGCAGCGCCGACATTTGCCAAAGATGTGGCACCGATCTTTCAGGAAAAATGCCAGGCCTGTCACCGCCCCGACTCGATTGCTCCAATGTCCCTGGTGACCTTTGAGCAGACCAGGCCCTGGGCTAAATCCATCAGAGAGCGCGTGATCAGTCGAAACATGCCCCCCTGGCATATGGACAAGACGATCGGTATCCAGCATTTCGCTAACGATCGATCTCTCAGCGACAAGGAAATCGATACGATCGTGCGCTGGATCGACGCCGGCGCTCCGCAAGGCGATCCGCGAGATATGCCGAAGGCTAAAGTTTGGCCCGATGATTCGATCTGGAATTTTGCTCAGCAGTTCGGCGGGCCGCCGGACCTGGTTGTGAAGACTCCGCTGTATTCGGTTCCTGCCGTAGCGGTTGACGCCTGGTACAAGCCTACGGTTGAGACCGGTCTCACAGAACCGCGCTGGGTTCGCGCAATCGAAATCCGTCCGGCGACGGTGAAGGGCCGCAAGGTCACGCATCATGCTCTTGCGCGACTCCTCCAGCAGGAGTCGGGTGCTCCCGCAAATCCAAACGATGATGGCGGCGGTGCTGCCGCCGGCGTGGCAACTACGGATGGGCTTTTCATGGAATGGGCCGTGGGAAAGCAAGGGGAGATTATGCGCCCGAACTCCGGCAAACTCATGCTGCCTGGCGCGAGATTCGTCTTTGAAGTGCATTACCACTCCATTGGAGAAGCGATTTCTGATCAGGTCGAACTGGGTATTTACTTCTATCCCAAAGGGCAGGAACCCAAGTTCCGGCAGAGACTGGGTCTCTTCAATGCGGTTGCCGGTGGCAGTCGGAATATCGATATTCCGCCGAACTCGAAGTTTGTCACTCAGAGCACAACGACCATGACCCGTGCGGGCCGCGTCGAAAACTTTCAACCCCATATGCACCTGCGAGGCAAGGCGATGTCGCTGGAGGCCATCCTGCCCGACGGCACGACCACGCTGCTGAGCAAAGTGGATCGCTTTGACTTCAACTGGATGACCAACTACATCTACGCCGACGACGTTGCTCCTCTTCTTCCGAAGGGGACGACGCTGAGAGTCACTGCCTGGTATGACAACACCAGGGACAATCGAAATAACCCGGATCCTGACCAATGGGTCGGTTATGGCGATCGGACCGTGGATGAGATGGGCCATGCGTGGATCAACGTCACGTACATGACCGACGAAGAATACGCCACCGAGGTCGCCAAGAGAAAACAGACTGCGGCCAACGTCAGCAGGTAAGCCATGCGGAATTTTCGGTGGGTAACGTCAGGTGCGATCGCAATCGCAATTACCGCGGGTTGGTTTGTGGCTCTTCCCGCGCAGGCGCCCGGGAGCCTCAATCTCGAGCCCATTCGAGAGTCCGGTCAGAGCGTCACTGGCGCATTTGAAGGGTGGTATCAAAACCCTGACGGTACCTACAGTCTGTTGATGGGCTACTTCAATCGGAACTCAAAGGAGATTCTCGATATTCCGGTCGGGCCGAATAATCGCATCGAACCTGGAGGCCCCGATCAGGGGCAACCCACACACTTCCTCGCACGCAGGCAATGGGGGGTCTTTCGCGTCGTCGTTCCGAAGGACTTCGGAAACAAGAAGCTGACGTGGACAATCGTCGCGAATGGTCAAACTACGTCCATTCCCATGAACCTCAATCCGCTGTGGGTTGTTGAACCTTTCAAAGACGCGGCCAACGGAAATACACCGCCGGTCATCAAGTTCGATCCGAATGGGCCTTCCTTTACCGGTCCGCCTCAAGGGTTCGCTCGCACGCTGACGACGGGAGTTCAACAACCGCTCGACTTGACCGTGTGGGTCAGTGACGACCGGCCCGCACGAGGCGCTCGTGGCGGAGGCGGCTCTGTGGCCTGGACGATGTTTAGAGGTCCGAGTGAGGTCACCTTCGGGGCACGAGGCGCTGCAGACGCGCAGGGAAAGACGTCAACAACGGCCACGTTCTCAATACCGGGCGAATACGTCTTGCGTGCGCAGGCCAATGACACAACCGGAGAGGGTGGCGGTGGCTTTCAGTGTTGCTGGACTAATGTTCACGTGAAGGTCAACGTTACTTCCATCAAATGAGAGACAAGAAATTGGTGACAGAGAGCAATTAGCGATGAACAGTTTGCTTGCTGGAAAAATTTCTCATCGCTAATTGCTCTCTGTCACCAATTTCTTGTCTCTCTCGCCCAGCCGGAATATACCGATGCCGTTAAAGAGTGTTAAGGAGACGCCCATGATTGGAAAAGTTGCTCGAATTCTTTTCGTGCTTACGCTGGTCGCAGCGTTCTTCTGGATGATCATCCCCGTCGAAAAGATGCGGGGGCAGGCGAATGCTTTGCCAAGCACGCGCAACGGCGAATGGCCGATGTACACGGCCGACCTGCGCGGCAGCAAGTATTCGCCCCTCGATCAAATCAACGCCTCGAACTTCAGCAAACTCCAGGTGGCGTGGACCTTCAAGACCGATGGTCTGAGCCCAACGCCTGAAGCAAAACTCGAAGGCACTCCGATCATGGTTAAGGGCACGCTCTACGCCACGGGTGGCACACGGCGTGCTGTTGTGGCATTGGACGCGAAGACAGGTGAGCAGAAGTGGGTCTACAGCATGGACGAAGGCGCGCGCGCTGCTGCATCGCCTCGAAAGTTGTCCGGCCGCGGTGTCTCGTATTGGACTGACGGCCGCGGTGACGAACGCATCCTTTACGTAACGATCGGGTATCGTCTCGTTTCTCTCGACGCCAAAACCGGAAAGCCGATCCCATCGTTTGGGAAGGACGGCATTGTCGACTTGAAAGAGGGCGTGGTTGTCGGCAAAGACAAACAGATCGATCTGGAACGCGGAGAGATTGGACTGCACTCGACTCCGACGATTGTTAACGACACCGTCATCGTCGGATCCTCCATGGAGGAAGGCCTCGCGTTCAACTACCGCACCAGCATGAACACGAAGGGGCTCGTGCGTGCCTTCGATGTCCGTACGGGAAAACAGATCTGGCGGTTTAACACCATGCCTTACCCCGGTGAGTTTGGAAACAATACCTGGGAGAACGGTTCATGGGAATGGACCGGAAACATGGGCGTCTGGACGCAGATCACAGCCGATCCCGAAGCGGGGTTGGTGTATCTCCCGGTGGAAACTCCAACGCTTGACGAGTACGGCGGAAACAGGCCGGGCAACAATCTCTTCGCGGAGAGTCTGGTCGCCGTTGATCTGAAAACGGGCGTTCGCAAGTGGCATTTCCAACTGGTCCATCATCCGGTTTGGGATCACGACATCTCGTCGGCTCCTTTGCTTGTGGATGCGACGATCGATGGCCGTCAGCGCAAACTTGTCGCACAACCGACCAAGCAGAGTTACCTGTATGTGTTCGATCGCATTACAGGCGAGCCGATCTGGCCGATCCCCGAACGTCCGGTGCCGCAGACGAATGTTCCCGGCGAAAAGACTTCGCCGACACAGCCGATCCCGACAAAGCCGGCACCGTATTCCCGCGCGTTTCTGGCTCCCGAAGACGTGATTGATTTCACTCCCGCACTGCGCTCGAAGGCCCTCGAGAATTTGAAGCGGTTTCTGTGGCAGCCCACACCCTACATTGCTCCACAACTTCGCAATGATCAGATTATCGGCGCGATCAACGTCGGTAATCTGGTGGGCGGTATCAACTGGCCTGGGGCTTCGTTCGATCCTGAGACTGCAACCTTCTATGGTCAAGCACACAACTCTGCCGTGACGGTCTCCAGCATCAGCGAAACGTATTTGCAAACGGTGAATCCCGATACGCAGAGTCAAGGCCGCGGCCCGATCTGGGATCCGGATGCTGTCAGTCCAGGCCGTGGGACAGCGAGGGGACGCGGTGCGGCAACCACCGCCGCGGCACCCGCAAGAGGAGCAGCACCTGCCGAAGGCGGTGCTGCTCGTGGAGCAGGCGAGCGGGGCACGGCGACAACGGCAACGACCACCGCTAGTGGAGCTGTAATTCTCGCGACGGGCCTCGAAGGTCTGTCCATTGCGAAGCCTCCCTATGGAGTCCTCACCGCAATTGATCTCAATACAGGCAACACCAAATTCAAGGTGCCCCACGGCGATACGCCCGATGCCGTGCGCGCAACCCTGCAGAGGCTTGGAGTGAATTATCCAGACAAGACCGGACAGCCGGGCAGCGTCGGTCTCATGGTCACGAAGACAGTGGTTGTTGTCGGGGATCCTCAGGTAACCGCTCCACCCGATCGTCCTCGCGGTGCGATGCTCCGAGCCTATGACAAGCAGACAGGCAAGGAAGTCGGTGCTGTGTTGATGCCGTCTCAGCAGGTCGGTTCCCCGATGACTTATATGGCGGACGGCCGGCAATACATCGTTGTGGCTGTGCAGGGCACAGGCGGGGCCGGTGGGCAGTACATCGCGTTCGCCTTGCCGCCGGGCACGCGATAGGAATTGGTGGATTTCCAGGGATGAACTTATGAATCGAAGAGCATTTCGCTTGTGTGCAGGGATCTTCCTGATGGGTTGCCTTTTGGTGGCAGGAGCGGTCGTCTCCGTTACGGCGCAAACGCGCGGCGGGGCCGTCCAGGCCCCGAATTTGGAAGTTGACCCCTTCTGGCCAAAGCCGCTTCCGAATCACTGGCTTCTCGGATCCGTGACCGGTGTTGCGGTCGACGCACAGGACAACGTGTGGATCGTTCACCAGGGTGGACCGACATTGAATGCCAGAACTGAAATGGGCGCGGCTACGACACCCCCCACAGCAGAGGCCTGCTGTGTCCCCGCGCCTCCCATATTGAAGTTCGACGCTGCCGGGAAGCTGCTCGCATCCTTCGGCGGCGCCGGCACCGGTTATTCGTGGCCCCGGCTTCCGCAAGGGATCATGATCGACGCCAAAAACAATGTCTGGATCGGCGGGACGGCCGCGGGCACTGTCGAGGGTCCCGCGGGGCCAGCTCCCGAAGGAGATCAGCCTGCGCGTGCAACGGGAACAACACGGGGTGCCGCTGTTGCAGCCGCAGTAGCACGAGGCCGTGGAGCCGCAGCGCAGGGCCAGCGCGACGCGCAGGTACTCAAGTTCTCCGGCGACGGAAAGTTTCAGCTCCAAATCGGAATGCCGGGCAAGGTTGAGGGGCCCGAAAGCGGCACAACGCTGAGTCTGCCTGCGAACATCGAATTCGATGCGGCAGCCAATGAAGTGTATGTCGCGGATCGCGGTAATCGTCGCGTTGTGGTGTTCAATGCCGATACCGGCGCCTACAAGCGTCACTGGGGAGCGTATGGGAACAAACCCGAAAGCGCAGATCCTCCTCCCTACGATCCGGCAGCGCCCGCCGCAAAACAGTTCAGAGGAGTCAGCTGTGTGCGCATTGCGCGCGATGGTCTCGTCTATGTCTGCGACCGTGAAAGCAACCGCATCCAGGTCTTCCAGAAGGACGGCAAATTCGTGAAGGAAGCCGTGATTTCCAAGGCAACGCGAGGCGACGGCGCCGTCTGGGACATCGCCTTTTCGAAAGACGCGCAACAACGCTTCATGTACGTCGCGGACGGACACGATAAAACCGTGCTCATGGTGAATCGGGACTCCCTGGAGGTGTTAACAAAGTTTGGGAGTGGAGGCCGACAACCCGGTCAGTTCGTTGGCGTGGGCAATATCGCCGTCGACTCGAAGGGGAATGTCTACACCGGTGAGACTTCCGAGGGAAAGCGTGTCCAGAAACTTACGTTTAAGGGATTGAGTAATGTCACGAGGTGATGGGATGAAGCGCAATCTGTGTATTGCTGCGACGTTTGTCGTTGTTCTGCTGGCGCTTGCTTTCAGCCAGTTCTATCTGGATAGCGTCGCTCAGGCTCAGGCGAGAGCCGCCGTGCAGGCGCCGCGATTCGAAGTGGATCCGCTCTGGCCAAAGCCATTGCCGAACAACTGGGCGATAGGTTCGTCCATCGGTGTGTCTGTGGACGCTCAGGATCACGTCTGGATGATTCATCGTCCCGATACGCTTCTCGCCAACGAAACCGCAGCTGCGGGCGATTCGCCGACGGCTTCCTGCTGCAAGCCTGCGCCACCCGTCCTGGAATTCGATCCTGCCGGCAACCTCGTCAACAGCTGGGGTGGCCCTGGACAAGGTTATGAATGGCCGCAGTCCAACCACGGCATCACGGTGGACTACAAGGAAAACGTCTGGATCGGTGGTAATGGCACGACCGTGGACAATCAGATCCTGAAGTTTACCAAGCAGGGAAAGTTCCTGCTGCAGATCGGGAAGTCGCGAGCAAGCCAGGGCAGTAACGACACGGCCAACCTCAAAGGCGCGGCAAAGCTGTTCATCGACAAAACTGCGAATGAGGTGTATGTCGCCGACGGATACGGAAACAAACGCGTCATCGTTTTCGATGCGGACACGGGCGCGTATAAGCGGCACTGGGGTGCGTACGGCAACAAGCCCGACGATACGAGTCTCGGCGCGTACAATCCCGATGCCCCACCGGCGCAGCAGTTTCGCAGTCCTGTTCATTGCGCTGAACTCTCCAATGACCGGCTGCTTTATGTGTGCGACCGGCCTAATGATCGCATTCAGGTCTTTACGCCGGAGGGCAAGTTCATCAAGGAGCAGATCATTGCGAAGCGTACCCTTGGCGATGGTTCGGTTTGGGATATCGTCTTTTCGAAGGATCCTCAACAGAAGTATCTGTTCCTGGCCGACGGAAAGAACGAGAAGATCTACGTCATCCTCCGAGAGACGCTGGAAATCCTTACGAGCTTTGGTGATGGCGGCCGGCAGCCCGGACAGTTCTTCGCTGTCCACAGCATCGCATCCGATTCAAAGGGGAATCTCTACACAACCGAAACGTACGAAGGAAAACGCATTCAGAAGTTTGTGTACAAGGGATTGGCGAATGTAACCAAAGTGGATCAGGGAACGCCCTGGCCCGAGTCCAAATAGAGAGGATCACCGTGCAACTGAATCGATCGTCGCTGGTTGTCGTTCTTGCCATTCTTCTTCCCGGCCTGGCCCTGACTCAGAACGCGGTAACGCCGGTGAATTCCGGCCCCAATCCGTATCAGATGGTCGAGAACTGGGCGAAACTTCCGGACGGCCGGACGTGGGGCTCAACAAGCGCTGTCGATCCGGATCTTGACGGGAAGTCCATATGGGTCGCCGAACGTTGCGGTGCGAACACCTGCGTGAACTCCCCCAATGTTGACGTCGTATTGAAGTTTGATGAGTCCGGGAAGCTGGTAAAGAGCTTTGGCGCCGGCCTGATGGTGTTTCCTCACGGAATCCATGTGGACAAGGACGGAAATATCTGGGTCACGGACGGTCAGGACAACTTGCCTCGGGCTGCACGTGGCACAGCGCCGGCAGCGGCACCTGCCGCAACACCAACCGCAACACCAGCAAAGGTCATTGGCCATCAGGTCTTCAAGTTCAGCCCGGACGGAAAGATATTGATGACTTTGGGCAAGCCCGGTGGGAACCAGCCAGGGGCCCCGGCGGATCCTGCCTCGTTCTATCAACCCAACGACGTTCTCGTTGCCCCAAACGGAGACATCTTCGTCTCCGAAGGACATGGTGGAGCGAATTCGCGTTTGATCAAGTTCGACAAGAACGGGAAATTCATCAAGGAGATCGGCAAGAAGGGACCCGGACGCGGCGAGTTTGACCAGCCGCATGCATTGGCGATGGACTCGCGCGGCCGCCTCTTTGTCGGAGACCGCAGTAATAATCGGATTGTGATCATGGATCAGGAAGGAACCGTCCTTGAAGAATGGTCACAGTTCAGCAGACCCAGCGGGATCTCCATCGACAAGCAGGAAAACATCTACGTGGCGGATTCCGAATCCGGCTCTGTGTCTCGCGCCCGGACCGACTGGAAGCGCGGAATTCGCATCGGACGCATCCGCGACGGCGTCATCACCGCCTTCATTCCCGATCCTGTTGAGAACGCGCCCAGCACCAGCGCTGCAGAAGGTGTTGCTGTCGATGCGGCGGGCAACATTTACGGCGCTGAAGTGGGATCGCGCTCGCTGAAGAAGTATGTCCGCAAGTAGTAGCGAGAAGTCAGAGGCAGAGAGCAACTAATCTCACCGCGGATTCCTTCGTCTTTTCCAGGGAGCGTCGTGCAATTCATTGCTCTCTGTCACTGATTTCCAAGCCCGAATCCCGAGCTCCCGTAATTTCGATCAACAGCGAGAACTTCGGATACCTGACGAACCCCAAAACCGGGAATTGAACGTTCCGTGCAGAAAAGAGGTTCAGGATTTCAACTTCCGTTGCGGTTGCTGCAGGCGTCGCTGAACGATTGCGGCTAGCCATCCCAGGGCCACCAGGACAACGACAACGATCAGCCACCGCACAATCGTGGCGAGCAGAGCGGCATCGAGGGCCGGCATCTCCAGTCGAAACTGTCTCAGAAGGTTGATGCGTTCCAGTGTCCAATGCCAGCCGGTGTGCGCGACGAATGCGGACAGGATGATGGTGCCTATCCTCTCGGGGACGTAGCGGAAGAGAAGCGCAAGTGACGGCACCAGCAACGCGATCACAAGCACCTGCCCAACTTCTGCTCCGAGATTGAAGCAAAGCAGTGAAGTCAGGAGATGGGAACCGGCAAACTGAAAGGTCTCGTGGAGCACGAAGGAAAATCCGAAACCGTGGACGAGGCCGAACCCGAATGCTACGAGCCAACGCCGTTGCAGGTTGACGCCCATGATGTTTTCGATCGCCATGTAGACGATGGATATTGCGATCAGCGCTTCGACCAGCGGGGGAAACCACAGACTGCTCGGCGTGAAGCCGTAAGCTGAAGCCACAAGAGCCACGGAATGGGCTACGGTAAACGACGTGACAATGAGCACGAGTGGCCGGAACTTGCGGAATGGAATAACCAGGCACAGCAGAAACAACAGGTGGTCGGCTCCGTCGAGGACATGAAGCACGCCCAGTTGCGAGAAGCGCAGGGCCGCATGATGCCACCGCGGATCGAGCCGGATCAGCCCGGGATCGCCAATCAACTCGTAAGGCCGCACAACACCGTTCACTGTCAGGAAACGCAGGTTCGTCAGCACGCGTAGTCCGAGGCGCCCCAGAAGAGGCCGGACTGAGAATTCCCCTGCGGCCGACTGAATCGGATACTCAAAGGAAGCGTCAAGCACGCCCTGGCCCCAGGGCAGTTCGGTATCGGCAGGGAGCGGCGGATCGCGCAAACGTGCAACGGCAGCCTCGTAGGATGCGAACGAACGGTCAGACGGCAAAGAAACCCGGACGGCGGTGAGAACGGGATTTTCGAGCCGCTGGTCGTTCTCGTAGAGTTCCAGGCTGCTGGGAACCCATACCATCGCCGCTACTCGAAGTTCCTTATCCGCATTCGCGATATCGAGGAAGGTGTTGCCCTTCTTAGGAAACTCGATGTCGCGCAAAGCTCGTAACGGTACCCGGATTACCAGGTGGAGGCGGTCCTCCTGCGGCTTGAGAAACGCATGGACTGTGACGTCGTTCGGAATATCGTGCGCCGCAAGACTTACTGGAAGAAGGATGAGGGCGAGAAGAGCTGCCTGAGCCAGGTTGTTGCGAATCCGGAGGCTTCTCAGCATCGTGCCGAGCTTCGCTAGAGCCCCAGTTCCTTGACGGGAACGTCAAAGTGGACGGTGTTGACGACACCGTTGCGTTGAAACTGTACCCACACTCGGTAAGCCCTTGGACGCGGGAACGTCAGGTTGAACTGGATCTGCGCGCTTCCATCTGCGATGAACGGATGCGTGTGCGCCATGTCGATGAGATCGTCGCTTGCTGCCAGCATGTGCCCCCACGCGCCGAGATACTTTTCCAGGCCGTCGCTGGTGGAAAGCTGGAATCGGAGCTGGGTGTTCTGTCCGGCGATGGGATCAGCCGGAACGGTCGCCAGTTCGACCTTCAGATTCTCTCCGTCCTTGATTGAATAATCTTTCTTGAGAACGACTGGAGCAGGCGGCTCGCCGGGTACGATGACGGTCTTTGCAATCAGCTGGGGTGTCGCCGCTTCAGGAAAGAAGTCTCCCAGGATGCGATACATGCCGGCTTTGGGGAAACTCGTCTCGTATTGGAACGTGTTGTCTTTCCACACCGGGTGGTCGTGTACGAAGAACTCGAGATCCTCACTGATAATGAAGGCATGGAACAGCTTTTCGTGGACGACGGTGAATTTCGTGACCTTGTTGTTCTTCCACGGGTCATGAATGTCGAACACAAGACGTACCGGCTTCTTCACCTCTGGAGCTCTCGGAGTTACCGTCAGATTCATGTGGTATTCCGCGGGATCCGGAACGTCGGTCGAGAGCTTCATGCCGCAGCGGGGGCAGTTTCCCGGACCCAGAGAACGGATGTCTTTGTCCATTGGACACACCCAGACAAGCTGGGTTGACGGATCGGGCGCGGGTGCCGGCGTCTGCGCAAGGACTCCAGCCGCGAGCAATACTGCAAGGAAAGTGAATCTGCGCATGACCCTCTTATAACGCCGGAATAGCAGGGTGTCAAACCCGGGAATCGCCTATACTCCTACTTAAATGCGCCAAATCGCTCTAGCCGGGTTCCTTCTGGCCGGGGTTATTGCTCCGGCTGCTCCGCACGATACTGTGACGACCTCGATTACATGGAATCGCGAAATCTCGCGAATCGTGTTCGATCGTTGCGCCTCGTGTCACAACGAAAAGGGGATGTCTTTTTCGATGCTCACCTACGCGGAGGCAAGGCCATGGGCGGTGGCGATCAAGGATGAAGTTCTCAGCAGGAGAATGCCTCCCTGGGGTGCGGTGAAGGGGTTTGGCGAGTTTCGGGACGACCAGGGATTGACCCAGGAGCAGATCGAGTTGATTACAGCATGGGTTGAAGGGGGCGTTCCTGAAGGGAATCCAAAAGATTTACCCTCGAGGCCGAAATTGACCAAACCCGCCAGTACGTCGGCGAAGCGGAATCAAATCGTTGTCAGCGGTGAGCACACGCTGCGTAGTCCCCTCAGACTTGCTGGTTTGATGCCTGAGAAGGTGCCGGCGGGAGCCTCGATGAGGATTCTCGCGAAACTGCCGGATGGCAGCATCGAACCCCTGGTATGGCTGTACGAATACAAGGACCAGTATAAACATCCGTTCCTTCTGCGCACGCCCCTGACCCTTCCGGCCGGGACTGTCATCAAGGGGGTTCCAGCGGGAGCTTCCATCATACTGTTGCCTGCTTGAACTGACGTGGCCTCGCTGTTACAGTCTCGGCTCATGAAAGACACAATCCGATTGGTTTTCCTGAGTCTATGTGTGCTGATCCTGGCGTCCTGCAATGGCGCTGGAGGGAGCAGTACCGGTTCCGGTGATGCCGCGGCCGAGGAGATTCTGATTGGCGAATACGGCTCGCTGACCGGAGAAGATGCGACATTCGGGACTTCGACGAAGAACGGTATTGATATCGCCGTCGATGAGATCAATGCCGCTGCCGGGCTTCTTGGAAAGAAGGTCCGAGTGATCGTGGAAGACGATCAAGGTAAGGCTGAGGAAGCGAATATCGTTGTCACCAAGCTCATCACCAAAGACAAAGTCGTGGCAGTTCTCGGTGAAGTGGCCTCATCCAGAAGCCTGGCGGCAGCGCCGGTTGCGCAACAATACAGCGTTCCGATGATCAGCCCGTCTTCGACGAATGTAGAAGTGACCCGCAAAGGCGATTATGTGTTTCGCGTCTGCTTCCTCGATCCGTTCCAGGGATTCGTGATGGCAAAGTTTGCGACGACTACGCTGAAGATGACAAAGGTGGCAATTCTTCGCGACATCAAGAGCGACTACTCCGTCGGCCTTGCCAATGCGTTCATCGAAAACTTCAAGAAGATGGGCGGCACCATTGTTGGCGATGAAAGCTACAGCGCGGGCGACACAGACTTCAACGCACAACTGACGTCGATCAAGGCAAAGAACCCACAGGCAATATTCGTTCCTGGCTACTACACGGCTGTTGGTCTGATTGCACGGCAGGCCAAGAAGCAGGGAATCGCCGCCCCGTTGCTCGGTGGCGATGGCTGGGATTCGCCGAAGCTGACCGAAATCGGTGGCGCCGCACTCGATGGTTCATTCTTCACGAACCACTATTCTGTGGAAGATCCAAGCCCGGAGGCTCAGAAGTTCCTCGCGGCGTACAAGGCCCGATTCAACTCGGTTCCTGATGCGCTCGCAGGTTTGGGATACGACTCCGCAATGGTGCTCTTCGAAGCGATCAAGCGAGCCGGTTCGACCGATGGCAAGAAGATCCGCGATGAAATCGCCCGCACGAAGGATCACGCCGGGGTTACCGGAAAGATCACCCTGGATTCGGAACGTAATGCGAACAAGCCCGCCGTTGTGCTCGAGATCAGGGGCGGTAAGTTCCTCTTCCGGGAGACCATCGGTCCTGAATCGTGATGTTGGCCAGACGCGGGACACAATAAACGTGGCCCGGTGGAAGAAGTAAAGTGTTGAAGGACGCCCTTGCCTCCCTGAGTCAGGAAGGCAAGGGCGGTTTTTTCATACGCCGGGGACGGTGCGCTATGCCTCCCGATCCATTTTCAAGATAGGAAACTTCAAGAGGGGCCAATGTTTCTGACGTCCCCTGTGGCAGACTACAGGCGGTCCGGCGGAAGTCCTGGAGACTTGCGGCCGGCATGAGGCAGTAAAGCAGCGGTGATCACATTTCTTCAGCAATTGATCAACGGGATCTCTCAGGGCAGCGCCTACGCCCTGATCGCGCTGGGTTACACGATGGTTTATGGAGTGCTGGGCCTCATCAACTTCGCTCACAGCGATGTGTACATGTTTGGCGCGTTCATGGGCTACTACATCGCAAACAGCCGGGTAGTACAGGAAAGACTGGGAGGTTCGGTTCTTGCTGCGGTGCTCGTAATGCTGGTGTCGATGGCGCTCTCTGCCGGACTTGGCATGCTGATCGAGCGGTTCGCATACCGGCCGGGGCGCACAAAGACTCGCTTCACGTTAGCGTTCTGGCTGGGTATTCTCGGTGCTGTCTTCGGAGACTTGTACAGTCACTCTGCGGTTGGAATACTCGTTGGCGCCCTGATCGGTATTGCCTTGGGTGTGGTGGTGGAACTTGCGGGGATTCACCCCGTGCGCCAGGAATCGCGACTGGCGCTTCTGATTATCGCGATTGGCGTATCGCTGTTCCTGGAGAACGGCGGTCAACTGGTCTTTGGAGCCGACCCCAAATTCTTTCCGGAGATCATCCCGTCCACATCACTTAATGTGGGTGCGTTAAATCTCGACACGCAGAAGCTGATCGTTCTGTTCGTTGCTCTCATCCTCATGGTCCTGCTGAACATTCTCGTTCATTACACAAAGACGGGGAAGGCGATGCGCGCGGTTTCCTACAATCTGGATGCGGCGAAACTGATGGGCATCAACACAGATCGCATTATCGCGCTGACATTCGGGGTGGGCTCCGCGCTTGCGGCAGCGGGAGGGATTCTCGTTTCCCTGCTGTATCCCAAGATCGATCCGCTGATGGGAGTCATGCCTGGTTTGAAGGCGTTTGTCGCTGCGGTCCTCGGAGGAATCGGCAACATCACGGGCGCCATGGTGGGCGGGCTGATTCTCGGGTTCGCTGAAGTCATGGCTGTTGGCTACGGGTCATCGACGTATCGTGATGCGATTGCCTTCATCGTGCTGGTCCTTATCCTGTTGTTCAAGCCGGGGGGCATCATGGGCAAGGGGACGGTGGAGAAAGTATGAAGAGAGCCGTCTTCTGGGTGGTGGCGATATTCGCGCTTGTCGGACTTCAGCTGCAACTGGCGAACTGGATCGGGCCTTACAACTACAAGATCGTAATTCTCACCGGAATCTACATCATCCTTGCTGTCAGCCTGAATCTCATCAACGGCATCACCGGGCAATTCTCAATCGGTCACGCGGGATTCTTTGCGGTGGGAGCCTATACGTCAGCATCGCTTGTGACCTATGGCGAATCGACGATTCGCGGCATAGTCGGGTTTCTGCCTCGACTGGGCCAGGATGCGGTTCTTCTCGTTCTGGGAATGATCGCTGCGGCGATTGCTGCGGGCATCGCAGGACTGGCAGTGGGTATCCCTTCTCTTCGCTTGCGTGGGGACTATCTGGCAATTGTGACGCTGGGATTCGGGGAAATCATTCGTGTGGTCATTCTCAACGTGGATGCTGTCGGGGGAGCGCGAGGGTTTTCGAGTATTCCGGCGATGAGCGACTTTTTTCTCTTCTGGGTGTTTCTCGTCGTTTTGATCACCGTATCCGTGATCCGCAATCTCGTGAATTCCAGCTATGGCCGCGCCTTCATTTCCATCCGGGATGACGAAATTGCCGCGGAAGCGATGGGTGTGGATACGACGCGCTTCAAGGTCCTCTCTTTTGTGATCAGCTCGATGTTCGCGGGAATCGGTGGAAGCCTGTTCGGCCACTACAACGCCTATCTGAATCCGAATTCCTTCACCTTTATTACATCGTTCCTGTTCATCATCATGATTGTCGTCGGCGGACTCGGAAGTATTGGGGGATCCATCCTGGGGGCTATCCTGATTACCTTCGTCCTTGAAACCTTCCGCTCCCTGAACGAATTTCGGCTGGTGGGTTTCTCGATCCTTCTCGTTCTGGTCATGCTTTATCGTCCACAGGGATTGATGGGCGTCTGGGAGGTGCTTCGCCTGAAGCGGAGAACAGCAGTCGCGAAGTCGTGATGGGAATTCTTGATATCCGGAACTGTACCAAACGATTTGGAGGTCTCGTTGCCGTCCGTGACCTGAACATGTCGCTGGCGCAGGGATCACTCTACGGGCTGATTGGTCCGAACGGTGCCGGTAAGACAACGGTCTTCAATTTAGTCACCGGGGTGTATACCCCGGATGAAGGGGACATCCAACTCGACGGAAAGAGCATTCACAGGAAGAAACCTAATAGCATCGCGGCGCTGGGAATGTCGCGTACATTTCAGAATATCCGGCTGTTTAAGAGCATGACGGTTCTGCAGAATGTGAAACTGGCTCGCCATACACAGCGGAAACAAGGCCTGTTGGATGCGGTCCTCAGGACGCCCGCCCTGAGTCAGGAAGAGCGTGAGATCGAACAGGATGCGCTGAGCCTGCTGAAGATTTTCAATCTCGCGGGTCGTGCCAACGAATTTGCATCCAATCTTCCGTATGGGGCACAACGTCGCCTGGAGATTGCGCGAGCCCTGGCGACTCATCCGAAAGTACTGCTTCTTGATGAGCCCGCCGCTGGAATGAATCCTCAGGAGTCCGTCGAGTTGATGCATCTCATCCGCTCAATACGAGATCGATTTGAGCTGACCGTCCTGCTTGTTGAACACAACATGAAGGTTGTCATGGGAATCTGCGAGAAGATCCAGGTCATCGACTACGGAGAGACGATTGCGATCGGTACGCCCCGCGAGATTCAGGATGACCCCAGGGTGATCGAAGCCTACCTCGGCGGAGCCTGACGACGATGATGCTGGAGCTGAAGGGAGTCTCGAGTGGGTACGGCGCGATTGAAGCATTGAAGTCGATCGATCTTCGAATCGACAAGGGTGAGATCGTGACCCTCATCGGAGCGAACGGGGCGGGGAAGTCGACTACGTTAAGAAGCATCACGGGTCTTGTACCTCCAACGGCTGGAGAGGTGATCTTCGAAGGAAAATCGCTGAACGGAATGCCGACTCATTTGATCACCGCCCTCGGCATCTCCATGGTTCCGGAGGGTCGCGCAATCTTTGCGAACCTGACCGTACTTGAGAACCTCGAGATGGGAGCTTACCTGCAAAAGGACAAGGCTCAGAACGGTGCATCGCTGGAGCGGGTTTTCGCACTGTTCCCCCGACTGAAAGAGCGGAGAAACCAGGCGGGCGGAACGCTCAGCGGCGGCGAGCAGCAGATGCTGGCGATCGGAAGAGCCATGATGGCGCGCCCGCGGTTGCTGTTGCTCGACGAGCCGTCTCTTGGCCTCGCGCCGCTGCTTGTGCACGCGATTTTCGGAGCCATCGATACGATCAACAAAGAGGGAACGACGATTCTGCTGGTCGAGCAGAATGCCAACGCGGCCCTTCGTCATTCACACCGTGCGTATGTGCTCGAGACAGGATCGATTGTGATGGAGGGACCGTCAGAGCGCGTTGCTGCGGACCCCCGCGTGAAAGAAGCTTACCTCGGCGAAAAATAGAGTCGGCGAATAGTCGGAAATATTTCCGGGTATTCCGCGACTTTTCCATCCGCTTGCTGCGATCCCGTCAGGATCGCTCGTCCAGGATCTGCCGCCCCACTTGCACTGCTTCGTTCGATGGGGTACCCGGGGGAAGTCGATGCTCTTATACGGAAGATCGTGGAGGCGGCCAGGCGTGTCCACGAGACGCTCGGCCCGGGTTTTCTCGAGAGAGTCTATGCACGCGCTCTTCTTTCCGAACTTCGCAGCTGTGGTCTCGCCATCGAGCGGGAAAGGCAGGTCAGGATCTGGTATGGCTCTTTCGTTGTGGGCAAGCATAGCCTCGATCTCATCGTAGAGCGAACCGTGGTTATCGAGCTCAAGGCCACTCACGCACTTGCTCCAATTTATGGCGCTCAGCTCCGTTCGTATCTTCGAGCGACTGTTCCTGCGGAATTCTCCTCAACTTCGGCACCCTGGCTTTTCAGTGGGAAGTGATGCATCGGGAAATAGTCGCGGAAAACTCGGATTAAAAATCCGAGATTCCGCGAATTTCGAATCGAGACACCTGCGATCCTGTTGCAATTTCAGTGTTCCCACGACGGACCGTCTCGTGCATTTCGTCCGCATGAGAGACGACATCCAAACCCGTATTGAAAATCTGAAGCGAGAGATCGAAGAAGTCAGTAGCGAAAAGCCGCTCTTTGGTACGGCTCCGGATTGTCCGCCGGAAGTGGAAGAGGCATTCCTGCGACAGGTCCTGAGCTGTGAACTCGCGGAGAAGAAGCGACGAGAACGCCGGAAGCGGTAATGCAATCGCGGGCAAGTCTGCGAAGGATGGGATATGCTTGGTCGCACCATGCAAATCGAAGCCCTTCGAAGACCATTCTGTGTTGAGGAATACGACCGGATGGTTGAGGTCGGAATCCTCGGCAAGGAAGATCGCGTCGAACTCATTGAAGGCGAGATTCTGCAGATGAGCCCGATCGGGGGGCGTCATGCTGCGTGCGTGGACAGAGCTGCCACGCTGTTGTTGCCACCCCTTGTCGGAGAGTCGACCGTTCGCATAGACCGATTCGATTAGGGGACTACAGTAAACCACAACCCGACGTGATCCTGCTGCGCTACGACAGACGGTTTTTCACGATTCGTGGTCCTGTGACAAAAGATGCTCACCTCGTGATCGAAGTCTCCGATTCGTCGATCCAATACGATCGGGGTCCAAAGCTTCATGTTTATGCGAGGCATGGCGTACGTGAAGTCTGGATCGAAGATCTGACGTCGAATGTCCTGCTCGTGCTTCGTGATCCAGTGGGGAATACGTACCAATCCCGGCTTACTCTGAAGCCTGGAGAAACAATCTCACCGCTCGCCTTTCCTCACCTGGTAATTCCGGTCTCAGGCCTTCTGAATCTGGATTTCGACACGTAGCGAATCTGGAACCGCACATGCTTCGTCCGGCGCATGGACGTATTTCAGCTCGCTCCAAATCATGTGTGGAAAGCGACTCCCGGCTGCCGCATTCTCATCGTCGACAACGGGGGACTGCGTTGCGACATTCCATCCGAGTGGATTGTGTATTCGCCCCGAACGCACGTGTTTGCTATTGACCGCTTTCCTCCAGACAACCGTTGTCTTATTGCAATCTCCTGCCGGCGTGTTTCCTCGGAGGTAATGGCAATTCCGTTGCGTCAGATCCTGGACGAATGGATCCTGGGAGAGGATCGCCGTGTGGTGGAGAGAACCGAACCCGTCTACTTTCTTCGTTGGCCGCTGCAGGCGGCATGGATGGAACTGCGGGTGAAGTGCGATGAGCCGGCTCGAGACAAGACGACACGCGTTTGTGTTGCCCGTGCGGATCGCACGCAGGCGCTGATCATTCTCGATTTCCTTTCCGTCGACGAGCCGTTTGTGGAGAACGCCTGGGAAACCTTGATGGACACGCTGGTCGTCGGTGATTACATCGCAGACCCCCTTACCGGAAGACGGAGGATGCAGCGAGGCTGAACCGGAGCAGGGGTAGGCGCTGCGTCAAAAGTTAGTTGTGAGCTCGCCCCTTGCGGATGAGGGCTTTGCGAACGATCTCTGCTAACTTGCGCGCAGGACTGGTCAGCTTCCAGGACTTACTGCTTTTGATTTCGGAGAGTACTTGTCTGGTAAACGCAATCGTCCTATCGCGCTCTGCAATGGTTCGGTGCAGTTGCTCAACGTCGACTTCACCAAACGCGATCAATTGCTCGACCATCGACTTCACTGCCGTTTGTGATTCAGTGGCGAACTCCAGCGGACCGGCGATGCCTCTAAGATCGTCGCAGAAGTACGCTGCCGCTGAAGGACTTTGCCTTCCCAGCAGCACGTTGTTGTAGTCTTCGAGCATTTCATCCACCGTCCGAAAGCGAGTTTGGCTCAGGTGATTGCGAACGGCCGCCACACTCTCCCTGGTCTGAGCCAGGCCATATAAGCAAGCCAGAACGCCGGAGGCCGTCGGCTCGCAGAGAAAACCGTCTACGCCGTTGGTGATTCGGTCCTCAAAGCTTCCTATTCGTGTTGTGACCGGGGGAATGCCCATTTCCAGAAGTTCCTGGAGCGTATAGCTGAAAGTTTCTGGCACCACCGAGAGAAGCAACCCGATGTCGGGTTGAAATTCCTCAAGAATCCTCGGCAGTTCTTCCCGTGCATACTCCGGAATTACATGAATTCCCGGGCCTTGGAGTGTTTCGGCTTCGATGCCACAACCAACCAGGAGAATCTCGGCAAATGCCGTGAGTGGTTCACGGATCTGTTTAAACAATTCCAAGCCTTTATGCGGCTGAAGTCTTCCAGGAATGACAATCCTGAACCGCGGTGGCGACGGGACAATCTTCAGCGGACTTTTTACTATCGGCTGCGTCCCGTGCTGTATAACCTGGAAGCAGTCTGTCAGCTCCGGAACGAGCCGTGAATAACTGGAGGCTACCGAGGGTGTCGGCGCAACCATCGGAATCCGTGCGGACACGATCCGTCCGCGGAATACTTCGCGGATTTCCTCCCACTCATTCGGTGCAAGATTGTGGAAGAACCGATTGTAGGGATTCGAAGTCGTGCACGCAGCCAGCTGTTCGTGCGTGCAAGTCGTACAGACGTTCTTGAAAGTAATATTTAACGCCGGACAAAAGGGGTAATAGTCATGGCAGATCATGACCGTTCGACGGGCTGTATTGAGAACGTTGAGGGAGTGCCCGATCAGGGAAGAGACCAGGACACAGTCAATGCCATAGTGATTCAGGATCGCCGAGAAAGCAGAATCGTATTGAGAGTGCGCAGTGGCCGTTCCCTTGATTGCCGGCGAAAAGGACCACGTTTGAATTGGCGTTGGGTCGTCAATGTGACGATACAGTTGAAGCTGCTGTCCAAATGATTTTTGGTCGCCAACGGACTTGAGCACGAAGTTCTGGTTATCCTTATCGGCGCGACAGTATTCCGTGACCCATCTCTCGAGCCCTCCGCCCCACGTGTGCATGACGTGCAGATTTCTTGGCTTCATGCTGGCTACTATCGACGGTGGCTGCCTGTCGATGTTATGCTCCGCAGCAATTTGTCTTAGCTTTTCGAGGCCAGGTATCTCTGGTTTGAAAGTGGGTTCAGGAAATACTTCAGTCTGCACGATGCTGCTGACGCACAGGTGGTCAGCCAAAATATGGGCGTAGTTTAACTGGCACGCGGCGTCGGAAAATTTGCGCATTGCCTGCTCTGTAAGATCCGGAACTTGTTGAACGACATCCGACAGAGCTTCCGAACAGACATAGAAGCAATCGCGAAGGAAATCAGGAACTTCCAGAGCTGCCAGTGTGCTGGATTCATAAGAGATTCGGTCAATCATCGCAGCCGCGCTGGGGTGGGAATTTCGATCCCCCTTTGCCGAAGGAGTTTGAGAACCGCCGTCACAGCACGGCGAAACGGTCGCGACCCCACGCCGTCCCATGGCCGACCACGCCAGGCGCAAGTCCCAGTACTCAGGGACCATCGTCGATGCTGTTACAAAGAGGAAGTCGCAGTCCCGGAAGCGGGCGCAGGTTTCGAGGAAGGCTGCGTCGTGACTCGTGCCGGTGAGTGGGACGAGGACGAAGCCCTTCGGAGGAAGTAACTCACCCCGCGCGATTACGAACAACCTGTCTTTCGCAAAACTCCTTTGCAGTAACTCGTTTGCGGCAGCTTCCAAGCGATGAGTTTCAGCCGGCGTCACCGACAGAAAAATGCGATAGGGCTTAAGCGGAAGGGAAGGGGATATCATTATGAAACCAAGCGTGACTGTCGCGATCAACAGAGGACGGGCGCATACCCGCTCCTGTGGCAATCCTCCATTTCCTCCGAAATTCGCCACAGATTCTTCGAAGCAAGGAACCGCGATTTCCGGACTCTGAAAAGATACTCCTTACTCTCTGGGACCTCGTGGCGGCGACCAAATTTTAGTGCCGAGCCCCAGCGCATTACAACTCGGTGCGATGGCTTCAGTGAATTGCGATTTGTCTCCTATAGTACGGAATATTCTGACACTTCGGTGATGCCATTGTCCCGATATCCTCAAAAACTCTTCTAAGGTACCTTCTTTTGAGTCATACTTTCGACTTCGCCTGCAGCGCCTTCTTGGGGGCCCTTGGCCAACGGATTGCGAGGATCGTGACGTGCAGGTCTTGGTTGGCGACGATGAATCCGCATCCGGCACCCTCTACATCCATTAAAGAATTGTTCGCTAGTTTGTGGCGTAACCGTGCGCTCATCATCCAGTTGTCAAAGCGTGAGGTAAACCTGCGCTATCGTGGTTCCTTCATGGGGTTAGCCTGGTCCTTCTTCAATCCCCTACTGATGCTGTTGGTTTACACGTTCATGTTCACAGTTATTTTCAAATCCCGCTGGGTGGTGGTGGGAGAGGAGAACACGGGCAACTTCACCATCCTACTGTTCATTGGTATCATCATTCACGGAATCTTTGCGGAGTGCGTGGGCCGAGCGCCACTACTGATCCTTAACAACGCAAATTACGTAAAGAAGGTCGTATTCCCGCTGGAGATTCTTCCTTGGGTTGCCCTGTGTTCCACTTTGTTTCACTCTGGGGTGAGCGTACTTATGTTATTGGCGGCCCAGCTCTTGTTAGGCCATACGATCGCTTTGACGGCCGCCTTCTTCCCAATGATAGTGTTACCCCTTTTGCTGATCACGATGGGCTTTGCTTGGTTCCTTGCGGCCACAGGTGTCTACCTACGGGACGTTAGTCAAACTGTTGGCCTCTTTACGACCATCCTTCTGTTCCTGTCGCCTGTTTTCTACCCTCGTTCTGCCTTGCCGGGCCCTTTCCAGAAATGGCTAAGCCTCAGTCCTATAACGTTCGCCCTGGAAGAAGGGCGAAAAGCTCTGATCTTTGGTCAGAGGCCCGATGTCGGAGGGTGGGTCATCTACCTTTTAGTCAGTTTATTGGTTGCCTGGATGGGCTTTTGGTGGTTTCAAAAATCGCGCAAAGGATTCGCGGATGTCCTCTGATCATTCCGCAATTGGAGTCAGTAATCTTTCAAAATGTTACCACATCTATGATCGTCCGCCTGATCGCCTGAAGCAGTTTATCGTTCCAAGGCTGCAGCGTTTGGTTGGCCGACCGCCCAAAGCGTTCTACTCCGAATTCTGGGCGCTCAAGGACGTTTCGTTTGAAGTGAAGCGGGGCGAAACCATTGGGATCATTGGCAGAAATGGTTCCGGTAAGTCCACGCTCCTTCAACTCATTTGTGGAACGCTTTACCCCACGGCCGGTAGTGTGGAAACGAATGGTAGGGTTGCGGCTTTGCTGGAATTGGGTTCCGGGTTCAACCCAGAATTCACGGGACGTGAGAACGTCTACATGAACGGTTCGGTGCTCGGACTTACGCGTGGTGAGATCGACGATCGGTTTGAGGACATCGCGGCCTTTGCTGATATCGGAGAGTTCATAGAGCACCCTATAAAAACATATTCAACCGGCATGTATACGCGACTTGCTTTTGCGGTTATTGCCCACGTCAGAGCTGAAATTCTGGTAATCGATGAGGCGTTGGCGGTCGGAGACGCTTTCTTTGTACAGAAGTGCATGCGCTTTCTGCGTAAGTTTCAAGAGACCGGCACAGTGTTGTTCGTAAGCCATGATACTGGTGCTGTGACAAACCTGTGCGATCGGGCAGTGTGGCTCGACCATGGCAAGGTCCTGGCGGACGGAATCGCAAAGGACATCTGTGAGCAGTATTTCGCGGCGCGCTACCTGGAGCAGACAGGAATTGCCAGGAGCACGAGCACGATAACCGCAAAAAAGACGATCGCAGAGCCTGCGCGGACTCGGGAAAGAACCCAGCCAGAGCCACAGGCACAAACGATCAAATCGTTCGGCTTCAATTACGATTCCGCTGCATTCGGGACTGGCGACGCCACAATCAATTCGGTGGAACTCTTGGATAAGGCGGGTACTCCGCTCACCTGGATTCAAGGTGGCGAGGAAGCCCAAGTCGTCGTGCGAGCTACGTGTAACAGAGATGTCGACGCACCGATCATTGGTTTCCACGTGAAGGATCGTCTTGGACAGCCGCTCTTCGGCGATAACACGTTCCTGAGCTATAAATCGAATCCGCTGCACGCAAACGCAGGAGACAAGGTGGAAGCTCGATTTGTGTTTTCTCTTCCTCTACTTCTCACAGGGGAATATTCGATTTGTGCGGCGATTGCCTCCGGAACGATGGTCTCGCACATCCAACACCATTGGATTCATGACGCCTTGTTCTTTTCAGTGCACTCGTCCAGTCTGAATGGTGTTTTGATCGGGATTCCAATGGAGTCAATAAGTCTCAGCCGTGTCGCTTCGGTGAGTCTTGTTGGAAATGATCAGTGATTCATCCACTTTCTCAAACGATTTGGTAGGGGCAGGTGTCTTCGGCGACATGCGAGTATTAGACGCGATTGAAGAACGTATATGGAATGTAGGCGAAAGACTGATACCAGGTGTCACGCACGATACGGCCGAAGTTATCAGGCACAAAAGCAGTTATCTGTTCTTCCGAAAAGTCATCGAAAGGGATCTTCTTTCGACATCTGGAGCTAAGCCGAAGGTCCACATTTTGGATCTAGGCTGCGGAGTCGGCCACGGCTCGTACATGCTCGCGGATATTCCTGGCGCAGTCGTAACTGGTTTAGATTGTTCGGAGGAAGCTATTTTCTATGCGCGGCTGCACTACAGTCGTGAGAACGTTAGCTATCTTGTAGCTGATGCGGTTACCTACATCAAGGAGATGCCAGAGTTCGATTACGTGGTTTCCCGCCATTCCCTCGAACACATTCCTGGCGGTTTGGAACTCGGAGCCGATTGCAAATTCGCCGTTCGCTTGATGGTCAATGTTCCCTTCGGCGAATCTGAAAAGAATCCACACCATCATGTGCATTACATTCGCCAGGACAGCTTTGAGAAATACCTGAAGAGGGAACTCTTCTATGAAGACCTGGATGGTGTAACGTTTTGTGAGTATTCGCAGAAGACCCCGAATTCGATTATCTGCGTTTCAAGCAGAGACGGCCTCCCAGATGTCACTTCACGGTTTTCGTTTCCGCTTCCGGCTTGGCGTCCCGAGTTCCTTCAGGGCAGATGGCTGGAAGCCGTGGATCAACAGAGTGATTTGCACGCTGTCACCCAGCAACAAGCCGCTCGGGATCAGGAACTCTCCGGGCGTGAAACTAATCTTGCTGTCCGGGAAGGCGAAATTGCCCTCCGTGAGTCGCAATGCGGCAGGCGCGAATACGAACTCGGGACACTCGAGAACCAGCTTGCTGCCCGCGAAGCGCGTTGCAATGCGCGAGAGTCGGAGCTTGTTACACGTGAGGGCCGAGTCGCCGAAAACGAGACGATATGCTCCATGGGTTTGGGGGAAATTCAGGCCCAAAGGGCGGAATTGGATCGGCAAGATAGTTTGCTGAGCGAACGGGAGGCACGCCTTGCGGGGCGGCAAGCGGAGCTGGATGTACAGAGCCAGAAGTTCGAGAGCCGATTGATTGTGAGGGCATACCGAAAGATCAGGACTCTTTTGTGATTGTTGCGAGAACGGTGTTCGCGTGGCCGGTATTCTTCGCTTGCTACCGGATTCTTAACATTTTCATTAACATCCTCGTTCATCCCCGCGCGTTTGATTCTTTCATCAGGACCATGGCTTTTCTTGCCATCCCACGGGCTCAGAAATGTCTTTGCAATTAAGAACTGTTAGAATTCGGCGCGCAATATTGGATGGCGGGCTGATCCAGGCTACTACGGGGAACTGGGTGCTGCCGGCCTAGCGCGACTGTGAGGACAGAGAGGACTGTGATGCAACAGAGCAATCCCATCAAGAAGGAGGTCGGCGTTGACACACGGCAGCGTGCCAACGCAGAAGAGGTCGAGCGCGAGGCCTTTACCCCGAAAGTTTCGATCATTGTCCCCGTATATAACGGGAGTAAATACATTAGGGCGGCCATCGATTCCGCGCTGAGTCAGACCTACAGGAATTTTGAGTTGATCGTTATCGACGATGGCTCAGTCGACGATACCCGGCAGATTGTAGAAAGTTATGGCGATCGCCTCCAATACTTCTGGAAGCCGAATGGCGGGGTTGCATCAGCTCTAAATCTGGGGATTGAGAAGATGAGTGGGGCGTATTTCTCCTGGCTGAGCCATGACGACGGTTACGTTCCGGAGAAGCTGACTTGCCAGGTGGAATACCTGCGTCGCGAAAAAGACCGCGAAAGCGTCGTTTTTTATGCTGATTACGAGGTCATGAACGAGCTCGGTGAAACTCTTTATGCCTGCCGGTTTGACCATCAAATGCTGCAGCAGAAGCCGCTCTATGGTCTGTTACGCGGACTGATCCATGGGTGTTCCTTGTTGATTCCCAAGTCAGTCTTCTGCCGCATTGGACACTTCGACGAGAAACTCCGAGTTACACAGGATTATTCCCTTTGGTTTGACATGATTCGGGTCCTGCCTTTCAAGCATATCCCCGAGGTCCTCGTCCGTTCGCGATGGCATCCAGAACAGGATACCAAAACAAAGAGCACACAATATGTGGTGCCAGAGTGCAACGCCCTGTGGACGAAGTTTCAGACGGAACTGAAGGAGAATGAAATACTCTCCTGTGAGGAATCGAAGGGACGATTCTTCTGGGAACTGGCGCGCTTCCTGGAAACGACTCCCTACGACGAGGCGCGTGCATTCGCTTACCGAAGTGCAGCGGACCATGCGTCGGATCTGACGGTCTCGGTGATCATGCCTTTTTATAATCGGCTCCCGCTGACTCAGCGCGCTCTTGACAGCATACGAAATCAGACTCATCAACGTTTGCAGATTGCAGTAATCGATGATGGATCAACGGATAGAGTCGATGAATTCCGCGCTTCCGCGCAAAGTGATCCGCGAGTTGTTTGGATTCGACAGGAAAACGCCGGCCCAGCCAACGCAAGAAACACAGCCCTGGAGCGTGTGACGGGCGATTTCGTTGCATTTCTTGACTCTGACGACGTTTGGAAATTGGACAAGATCGAGACCCAATTGAGGGAGATGATCGCAAATAATTGGGCGATCTCCCACACGTCCTACATTCGTGTGTGGAGCGACGGGAGGGAAGAGCCGATCGGTTCAGCGAGCCGGCAGCGAGACGGGCTTCCAAGGATGGTCGCGAGTTGTCAGATGTGTACTCCCAGTGTCATGGCAAGGCGTGATGTATTTGCCCGACGACGCTTTCCTGAAGGTATGCGGTGTGGGGAGGATGTGATTACGTGGCTCGACATCGCGGCCGAGCACACGATTTGGGGTATCGACTTGCCGCTGGTCAAAGTACACGTGTCCGAGCAGTCCTCCGCTTTTGATGTCGAGAAGAGCGCGGTCGGTCTTCAGAACATCTACAATTTTGTGAGCAAGGACTCCCGCTTCGCGCAATGCACCGAGGAACTGCAACGCCTCGCCTCAGCCGTCGAAAGATATAATCGCGAGGCGCTTGCCGTAGCTGGGAAGCGCGACGCGCCTCTTGGGAATGATGCTGAAGTAGTTCCTGTACGGACGTCAGAATCGTCAATGCCGGCACAGAAAGCTGAACCGCTGTTGACGGCACCTCCTACGGTGAATCACAAGGGGAGGGAAATGAAGGAGCTTCTCAAGCAGATGGCCCTGCTAGTGCCGCCGTTACGCCGATACGTTGAGAATCATCGCGCCGTTGTGCGAGAACTGGAGATCTATCGGGAGCGAGCGCGTATTCTTGGTGATCGAGCCGCGCATTTGGAAGCTCTGGTTTCTGAAGTTGCCGCGTTAAGAGCCGCAGTGGACAGACTCGTGACAGAAGCCAACGAGCGCAGGAATAATCACAAGTGCTGAGTTGTATTCGTTGGGTATAGTTCGAATCTCAAAACTCAAAGTCTGAAGTGTATACGGGCGTTGCAGAGACCTCGCCGTTGCGTCAGTTTTAACCCTCAAGACGTGGGCAGCCTTTAGCAGTATTTGATTCTGGTTATAAGTAGAGATGTTCAAGATATGAAAACGATTGCGACCATTACCGGCATTCGCCCGGATTTCATCCGCATGAAGGAGATTTTTCGGCTCCTGGATTCTTCTTTCCGACATGTAATGATCCACACCGGTCAACACTATGACGATGAGTTAAGTCGAGTTTTTTTTGCGGATCTTAAAATTCGTCAACCCGATTTTACGCTGGCAACGGGGCAGAATTCTCACACGCATTACGAGCAACTTTCTTATCTCAGCAAGGAGATCTTCCGTTTATTTGACCGAGAGAAACTCGATCCCGACTTGATACTTTTTCTTGGGGATTCAAACTCTGCGATGGTGAGTTCGGTTCTGTTTAAGGAAGGCTACACGATCGGCCACATTGAGGGCGGGATGCGTTCATACGATCGCCGGATGCCCGAAGAAGTGAACCGTGTGATCTGCGACTATGTTTCCGATCATATTTTTGTGTATACACCGGCTTACAAGGAACGGTTGATGAAGGAAAACCGTCCGGAGAGCTCTATTCACGTTGTCGGTAATACCATCACCGAGATCGTGCGTCAGTACATGCCTTCAGGGCCCAGGCCGAAGGACTATCTGGTTGCCGATATTCATCGCAATGAAAACCTTTCAACGCCAGCGCAGTATCATTACGTTCTGCAGTTCCTCAACGCTGTGGGTGAGCGTCTGGACCTGCCTGTGAAGCTTGTCAGGTTTTCCCGGGCTCAGCGGTTGATCGACGAGCACCGACTCCTTGACGGTCTCGATAGGATTCAAGTGGTTGGCCCATTTGGCTTCCTGAAGTATCTCGAATTTCAGTATGGCTCCGCTGCGGTGATCTCAGACTCGGGTACAGCCCAGGAAGAGTGTCCTCTTCTTGGTGTTCCGGCTATTGTTCCGAGGAATTTTACGGAGCGTCCTGAGTCTGTTGAGTTCGGCAACAGCATCCTTGTGGGGGAGAACCGGCCACTCGGGGACATGGTCGACGACTCGATTAAGTTTCTCGAGAGTTACTGCATCGACCCAGCGAAAATTCAATGGCTCGGCGACGGCCATACCGCTGAGAGGATTGTAAGAATTCTAAAGGAAGAGCTTGTTTAAAAAGGAAAGCAGAGCATGAAGAACATACTGTTGATCGGTGGCGCCGGCTACATAGGCGGATGCCTGACTGATCAACTTTTGCAGAAGGGCTACAACGTCACGGTATTCGATCGCCTCCTCTATGAAGAGCGTTTCTTAAAGGATGTTCCGCTGGTGTTCGGCGACCTTCGTGATACGAAACTGCTGCTGGATATCGAGCGGAAGTACGACACAATTGTCTGGCTCGGCGCCATTGTCGGTGATGGCGCATGCGCCCAGGACCCGGAATTGACCTATGAGGTGAACTACTTGTCGGTGAAGCGGTTTCTTAACGCAACAAAGCGCAAGCTGATCTATCCTTCCACATGCTCTGTCTATGGCGCCCAGGATGGTTTGCTGACTGAGAAGTGCCCAGCAAGACCCCTGTCTGTCTACGCCGAAACCAAGTACCTTGCGGAGCAGGCAGTTCTTGAGCATGGCGGAATGGCGTTTCGTCTTGGGACACTGTTTGGTCTTGGTGACGCCTTTTCACGCTTGCGCCTGGACCTGGTGATCAACGTCCTTACTTACAAGGCTTTGAAGGAAAACAAAATCACCGTGTTTGGCGGAGATCAGTGGCGTCCGATATTAGCGGTCAGAGACGTCGCGGCATTTCTTGTTGAAGCAGTAACCCGGGACTATAACGAGGTGTTCAATCTCGCGATGAAGAATGTCCGGATCAAGGACTGCGCTGAAATCTATCGGAATATCTTCCCCAACCTGACGGTTGAAGTGGTCGAGACAAAGTTTGAAGATCAGCGGAACTATCGTGTTTCCACGGAGAAAGCCGACAAGGCCTTCATCTTTCGCCCATGCACGAGTGTAGAGGAGGAAGTGCACCGCATGCTGAATGTCCTGCGTACCGGGCGAATCAAGAACCCGCTCGACTCACGTTACTACAACACCCATCACGTCAAAGCGACGCTTGATGAAATCAGAAGATTTGAAGTATGACACCTCAGATCACCAACGACGTTCGTGTCTTTGAAGGCGGTCTTGCGGTGGACGATCGCGGTACCGTCTCATTTGTGAATGGCTTCGATTTCAGTGGTGTAAAGCGCTTCTATAAAATTGAAAACTTTTCGAAGGATGTCATTCGTGCGTTTCACGGTCACGAGAAGGAAGGCAAGTATGTTTTCGTGGCCCACGGATCGATCATCCTTGCTGCAGTGCGTATGACGGACAAGGTAAATCCCAGTAAAGATGCGAAGATCAGCCGTTTTGTCCTGTCCGCGCGTAAGCCCGCGATTGTCTTTATCCCGCCCGGTTACTTCAACGGATTCAGAATCCTTGAAGACAATAGCCAGATCCTCTTTTTTTCGACTTCGACTCTGGCGGAATCCAAAGAGGATGATTATCGCGTTCCCGCCGATTACTGGGGCGCGCAGATATGGACCGTTGAAAATCGATGAAACGAGTGATTGTTTTGGGAGCTACCGGAATGCTGGGCTCCATGGTCTGTAGCTATCTGAAGAGAAACTCCGACTTTGAGGTTGTCGGCACTACTCGCGGGACTTTCGACGCGCGAAAGTTTGTTGCTGGAGAAACTCAGAAGGAAGAGTTGCGGGCCGACACCATCATTAATTGCATAGGAGTTATTAAGCCTTTCTGCAAGGACACAGATCGGCAGGGTGTCATCCACGCCATTGAGGTGAATGCGCTGTTCCCGCACCGCTTGGCAGCTGAAGCGAAACGCGTGGGTGCCAGAGTTATTCAGATAGCAACCGATTGCGTTTATTCGGGGGCGAAAGGCGATTACATCGAAACGGATGCTCATGATGCCCTGGATGTTTACGGTAAATCCAAGAGCCTGGGCGAAGTTTTTGATCGGTCCCTCCTGAATATCCGTTGTTCGATCATAGGGCCGGAGCTTAGGAATAAACTAAGTCTCCTGGAATGGTGCCTGAGCAATGGAGATGGCGCCGAATTGAAGGGTTTTGCGCATCACCACTGGAATGGCGTAACAACGCTGCAATTCGCCATGCTGTGCGAAAGGATTGTCTCGTCGGGAAACCTATATGAGGAGTTGCTCGAGATCTCGCCGCTGCATCATTTTGTTCCGAATACGACCGTTGATAAGTTTGAGCTCCTGAAGCTCATCGCCGAAGTGTATAACCGCAAGTTTGAGATTATTCGAGTCGATAACATCGGCCCGCCCGTCAATCGCACGCTTGCGACGAAATATGGATTGCTCTCGAAGGTTTACCCACAACAATCGATGAGGGATGCCCTGATCCAACTAAGAAAATACGCGTAATAGGCAACGGTCGAACGCCGCTGGAAGTTTATGCCTTGGCGATGTGAACTACGTGCCATCCGGCGTTGTGGTCTGGAAATTGTTCCTTCGCTTGAGAGAGAACCACCCGCGCGCCAACCTGTTGTGCGAGTTCCGCAACACGCTCCGGGGATCGCTGGTTGCTGCCGCCCTTGGCAGCAGTGGGCGTTTGTTCAGGAGTCACGGACAGCGTCGAAGTCGCGAACTGGATGGCGAAGACACCATCTGGTTTGAGGCTGCGGACCACTTCACGGATTTGTGTCTGGAGGTCGGCGTCCATCATATGCTGTGAAACCAGGTGCGACAGCGCTACATCATAGGTGTCGGAAGGAAGTCGGTGGAGCGCGCTGGCCAGATAGCCATTGCGTGCGACGCCCGCGACCCGCTCGAGGGCTGCAGGGGCAATATCGAGCACATCAACCACACAAGCCGCTTGGGCCAGTTGTCGCGTGCAATGCCCGAGGCCCACGCCAATATTAAGCACAATCGCTCCGGGCTTAAGCCGGTTCATGACTTCAAGCCTTTGCCAGACTTCCGCCCCTTCACTGCCTGTCAACCACACCTGGTGGTTGCGCGCATGGGCGCGCTCCCACCAGTCCTTCATTGTCTCCTGATCACGGATAGATTGTTCGATGTCGGCCTTGATCCCAGCCTGGGAGTAATCGTTGCTCATATGCCGTTTCCTAACTCGATTCCAGCGCTCTCGGCGCCTGCCGTGAGCGCCCGAATCAAGAGATGCGGTTAGTATAGTGTTTCTCAGTCGACGACACATCACCGGTCTTGAGTGTCGTCGCCCAACTGGACTCTTAAAGCCCTTTCCGCTCCGCTGCGCAACTGTTTGGCAGCTTGCGGGGCATAAGCATGATGTCTACAATCGTGCGGTTTCAAATTTGCGGTGTGGTCGCTATCCTTGCGGAGGAAAGATAATGAATAGACAAGTTGTCCAAAAGACCTGGAAGAGAGGCTTCGCTCAATGGGTCACGGTGATGGCTTCCGCCATTCTGCTGATAAGTTCCTGTAGCGGTGAAAGCGAGACCGTTTCTGAGACTCGACCGCCGGTAGCTGCTCCGGCGGCTCCAATCGTGAAGCCAGATGTCGCCGGTGTGAAGCTGACCCCAAAAGGTTTCATGGCTTCTGCGAACCTGTCGGGACGTGATCCCAAGCTGGTCGCAGATGGGGACACCTCCACGGGGTGGAGTTCCGGCGATGCGCCACCGCAGTGGATTCAGTTGGATCTGGGGGAGAAAGTCTCGATAGCCCAGGTACTTCTCAGCGTGGACCAATACCCTGATGGTCCGACAGTGCATGAAATCTATGCTGGCCCCACGCCCGAAACCTTGAAACTGATCGGCACATTGAAAGGCGATACAAGGACAAATCAGTGGCTGGAGCTGAAAGCTGCAGCGGCTGACGTTCGATTTGTGAAAGTTTCGACGGTCACCAGCCCTTCCTGGGTGGGATGGCACGAGATTGAAGTCTACAAATGACCGCCGATCACGGAGAAGACGCTGGTTGACCTGGCGGGACATCGACTTGTGACACCGCGATTGGGGTTCCTGTTTCGGTAAAGACAACTGTGCGACCCGGCTAACCTCTTGGGATACCATCCAGAGGCTTCTGAATCGCTCGCCCTTGGAGAATTCAGGATGAGCGGGATCGCTCCGGGAAAATACAAGCTCTTTGCGGTGCCGTACGTCAATGAAACGGTTCCTTACCGCAGCCCTGAGTTTATTGCGCGGCACGAATCACGCGCCGTCAGTGTCACGGTCCAGAAGGGGACTACCGTTGAAGGGGTGTCGGCGCCGTACCTGGCGTTGGGGCGTTAAGAGAAGCAAAAAGCCCGCCTGGCCAAAAGGCTCAGGCGGGCTTTTGATTTAATCCCGGCAACGACCTAGTCTCCCACGCAGTCGCCCGCGCAGTACCATCGGCCCAGAGAGGCTTAACTTCCGTGTTCGGGATGGGAACGGGTGTGACCCTCTCGGTACGGTCACCGGAAACTTGTGAATACAACAGCGGATGAGGCCGTTGACAATTCAATATTGATGGGCAAATTCGAGCGCTGTGAAATAACTGATGATGATTTCGTTATGATCAAGCCTCACGACCGATTAGTACGGGTAAGCTAAAACTATTACTAGCCTTACACATCCCGCCTATCAACGTGGTGGTCTGCCACGGGTCTTTAGGGGATTGCTCCCGGGAGATCT
>Ga0068859_100000721_pt1 | contig 33291 bp, 32 predicted proteins | sample KBSSwiS22_FD_66585 | JGI IMG/M metagenome (GOLD analysis project Ga0068859, IMG submission 66585) | Switchgrass rhizosphere microbial communities from Kellogg Biological Station, Michigan, USA - KBS Switchgrass S2-2 | ecosystem: Host-associated > Plants > Roots > Rhizosphere > Soil ...
TCATCGAACGATCTGCCTGATCAAGAAGCTGGGCGCACGCGCGGGCGCCGTGCTGAACCCGTCGACGCCTGCCATCACCTTGCAGGACATCGCCGGCGAACTCGATTACGTGCTCGTGATGTCGGTCAATCCAGGATTCAGCGGACAGGCGTTCATTCCGCACAGCGTGGAAAAGATCCGTCATGTTCGCGCGGTGTTGACCGAAGCCGGCTCCTCCGTGCCAATCGAAGTCGACGGCGGCATCGACGAAGAGACCGCTCCCAGGGTCGTTGCTGCGGGGGCAGGCATCCTCGTTGCGGGACAGGCGATCTTCGGAACCGCCGATCCGGAACGCGCGACGCGGATGCTGCGAGCCGCCGTCGCCGGCACACCGACGACCTATCCCGCATGACCGACACGCACACCGGGCTCATCAGACGCACCACCGTGCGGGTGCGATATGCGGAGACCGACTGCATGGGCGTGGTGTATTACGCGAACTATTTCGTCTGGTTCGAGATTGGACGAACCGACTGGCTGCGGGATACGGGGCACAGCTATCGCTCGATGGAAGCGGAAGGCGTGCAGCTGCCCGTCATCGAAGCGCATTGCGAGTACCGCCGGGCGGCGAAGTACGACGACGAACTCGAAATCAGGACGCGCGCCGCGCTGCTGACACCGGTGCGCATCCGGTTCGACTACGAAATCGCCCGAGGTGATGAAACCCTCGTCACCGGCCACACGATCCACGCGGCGCTCGACCCGCGCGGGCGACCGTGCCGTTTACCTTTAGGAGTGCGAGACCTTCTCGGATGAAAGCTATAGTCACAGGTGCTGCCGGTTTCATCGGCTCGCATCTCAGCGAATCTCTCGTTCAGGCGGGCCATACTGTCGTCGGCATCGACGTATTCACGGATTACTACGCGCGCGATCGGAAGGAACAGAATCTCGCCGCGCTGCGGCAGGCCGATCGCTTCACGCTCATCGAGAGCGCGCTGGCTGATGCGGATTGGCCGCGTCTGCTGGACGACGTGACCTGGATATTCCACCTGGCCGCGCAGGCAGGGGTTCGGAAAAGCTGGGGACGCGACTTCCACGTCTATACGGTCAACAACGTGGAAGGAACCCAGATCCTGCTCGAGGCCTGCAAGGGACGACCAATCGAGCGGCTCGTGTACGCGTCCAGCTCGTCGGTCTACGGCGACGACGTGCCGCTGCCGATGGACGAAACCGTTCGGCCGCAGCCCGTTTCGCCCTATGGGGTGACCAAACTGTCGGCTGAGCAGCTCTGCCACCTGTATTACGTCAATTACGGCGTTCCCGCAGTCTCCGTGCGATATTTCACCGTTTATGGACCGCGACAACGGCCGGATATGGGGTTCCACAAGTTTTTCCTGGCGGCCATGCACAACGAGCCGGTGACGGTATTTGGGGACGGGCGGCAGACCCGCGATTTTACGTACGTGAGCGATGCGGTGGCGGCGACGGTCAGTGCGAGTACGCGGGGAACACCGGGTGCTGTCTACAATATTGGAGGTGGCTCACGGGTTGAGCTGCTCGACGTTTTCGAGCTCATCGGCCGGATTACCGGCCGTCCCCTGCGGTTGAAGATGCTGGAACCGCAGGCCGGCGACATGCGCGACACCTACGCCGACACGGCACGCGCACGAACGGACCTTGCGTTCGCTCCTGCGGTTACACTCGAACAGGGTTTGCGCGCGCAGTTCCAATGGATGACCGAAGCGGGCTTTTTCAACACATGATCGATTTTAGAGTTCACTCGCGCATCGGCTCGCGCCTCCTGCTCGTCTTCACGATGACGTGGATCGCCGCGTGCGGTGGAAATCGGGCGCCGGAAACATCGCCCGGCACCGTTCCGCCCGATCAGTTCCTGATGCAGCGCGCCGACGATGCGATGAAACGCGAGCGCTGGGCCGACGCACGCAGGTACTTCCAGCAGATTGTCGACAACTACCCCCAGAGCACGCTTCGTCCGGACGCGAAACTGGGAGTCGGCGACAGTTATTTGAACGAAGGCGGCGAAGCGAACCTCGTCCTCGCGGAGAACGAGTTCAAGGAATTCATCACGTTCTATCCGACGAGCACCCGCGTCGACTACTCGCAGTACAAGCTCGCGATGACGCACTACAAGCGGATGCGTCGCCCGGAACGCGACCAGACCGAAACCGCCGCGGCAGTCCGGGAGTTCGAGGTGTTCTTCGAGCGGTATCCGAACAGCATGCTGACCTCCGAGGTGCGTCAGAATTGGCGCGACGCGCGCAGCCGTCTCAGCGAAGCCTCGTACAGGGTGGGTCTGTACTACTACCGCGCGCGGTGGTACCCGGGCGCGATCGATCGCTTCAAGGAGGTCCTCAAGGACGACCCCGGATATCCCGGACGGGACGCCGTCTACTACTATCTGGCGGAATCTCTCCTCAAGACCGAAAAGAAGGCAGAAGCACTCCCGTACTACGACAGGCTCGTAAAGGAGTTCGAGCGCAGCGAGTTCCTCGCGGACGCCCACAGGAAGCTCGAAACACTGTCGATTCAGTAAGTTCGGGAGTGATGGAGAGGTATGAGCCGCAACCGTCGCTCCATCTGCATCCTTTTCACATCTGCACTGATTCGCACGGCCGCTCCGGCGGCCGCGCAGACCGGACCGCCGCCGACGCCGACGCATCTCGCTTCCGACGTGATCGCGCTCGCCTGCGCCCCGACGCTGGCCTTTGAGCGGCCGCTGGCGTCCCTCCTGATTACGGGAGGCCAGGATGCGTCCACGCGCCATGCATTCCATCCTGGCGATTTGATCACCATCAACGGCGGCTCGGACAACGGCATTGAAGTCGGGCAGGAATACTATGTGCGTCGCGTGCAGGCGCCCCGCGGATCGGGTATCTCGCGCACGACCCCAGCGACGATCAAAACGGCCGGCTGGGTCCGCGTGTACGCGATCGACAAGACGATGTCGCTCGTGACCGTGTCACACGCGTGCGACACCATCGATGTCGGCGACTACCTGGACCCGTTCAGCATTCCCGACCCGCCGACGCCAGACGCCAATCCGGGCAAGCCGCAGAAGGACAATTACGGCCACATCTTGATGGGGACGGACCGCCGGACGATGTTCGCCAAGAATGACTTCGTCACGATCGATCGGGGCACCGATCACGGCGTGACGCTTGGCGCGCGGTTCATGGTGTTCCGCGACAAGCGGCGGATGGAGACCAAGCGATTGCTGGCGGTCAAGGAACTGCCCGATGAAATCATCACGCCGGAGTTTCTCTTCGAGATTGGTGAGGCGGTCGTCGTCGAGGTGAAGCCGGAGATCTCGACCGTGCAGATTTTGAACGCCCGCAGCGCCCTGCTGTCGGGCGATTACGTGGCCCTGCGCAAATAGGTGGGCCGGCTCACGCCGGCCGACGTCTAGCTAGCTCTTCTCTCTCGCGCGACGTTCACATCCGTGATGCGCGCATTGAGCAGCACCACGAACCGGCGGTAGTAATCAATCGCGGAAATCACCGCGGTCAGCATCACGACCCAGAGCGCCGCGTAGCCAATCGGTGCCAGCCACGGCAGTGGCCGCCATCCGAGGATCAACAGCAGGATGGCCGTAACCTGCGATGCCATCTTGATCTTCCCGAGGCGTGACGACGGAATCGTGATGCCCTTCGTGTAGGCGAGGCTGCGCAGGCCGGTGATGGCGAACTCGCGTCCGATGATCAACGCGACCATCCAGGCGGGCGCGAGGCCGAGCTGCACGAGCGAAATGAAGGCCGCCGACGTCAGGAGCTTGTCAGCGATCGGATCGAGGACCTGTCCGAGCCAGGTCACCTGCCGGCGGCGACGTGCGAGATAGCCATCGAGCCAGTCGGTAATGGATGCAATACCGAAAATCGCGGCACCAAGCAGCTCTTTCGGCACGCCGAAGATTTCACGTCCCGCAACCTGCGTGAGCAACACCACGACCAGCAGCGGCACAAGAAAGATCCGCACGAGCGTCAGCGTGTTCGGGAGATTCATCCGATGGAACACTGCAATTCTACCCCATCATTCCATGCGTGTATGATCGTTGATCGTCATGAAGGCGATCCTTCTGGCCGGGGGCAAGGGCACCCGACTCAGGCCACTCACCATCCACACTCCCAAGCCGATCGTTCCGATCTTCAATCGCCCGTTTCTCCACTATCAGATCGATCTGCTGAAGCAGGTGCCCGAGATTGACGAGGTCATTCTCAGCCTCAATTACCAGCCGCGCCGGATCGAGGAGATCTTCGGCGACGGATCGAACATCGGAATCAAGATCCGCTACGTCGTCGAGCCGGCACCGCTTGGAACCGCGGGCGCGATCAAATATGCCGGCGATCAACTGACGGAATCGGTTGTCGTCTTCAACGGGGACGTGCTGACGCAAATTGATCTCGGTGGCGTCGTTCGACTTCACCGCGAGCGGAAAGCGCGCGCGACGATCGTGCTGACGCCTGTCGACAATCCGACGGCGTACGGGCTCGTCGAGACAGACGAAGCCGGGAACATCCGCCGCTTCCTGGAGAAGCCCAGCGCCGACGAAATCACGACGAACAACATCAACGCCGGCATCTACGTGCTCGAACCGGATACCTTTGACCGCATTCCCAGCCATGTCTCGTGGTCGATTGAACGGAGCTACTTTCCCTCACTGATCGAACGCGGCGAAACATTCATTGGTTACATCTACAAGGGTTACTGGATCGATATCGGCACGCCGGAGAAGTACACCCAGGTGCATCGCGACATCATGGACGGCCGATATGCCGCTGAGCCGTTTCGCGATATCGCGGCACCGCGCGCCTGGGTTGCGCCGGATGCGCGCGTCGAGAACGGTGCAACGATCGAAGGACCCTGCTTCATCGACGAGGGTGCGCTGATCAAGGCCGGCGCCAAGATCGGTCCGTACTCCGTCATCGGGCGGCAGACGCAGATCGAAGAAGACGCCGTGATCAGTGGTGCGGTCATCTGGCCGAACTGTCGCATCAGCCGCGAGGCGTGCGTCCGCGATGCGATCCTGGGACGGCATTGTCACATTGGCCGAAACGTGAGCGTGAACTCCGGGGCGGTGCTCGGCGACAAGACGACGCTCACCGATTACACGAAAGCGTAGCGGGGATGTCAGGGGATACAGTCCACAAGATGCGCATCAACACCGAGATCTTCAAGGCCTACGATGTCCGAGGCCTTTACCCCGGCGAGATCAACGAAGAAGTCGCGCGGCTCATCGGCCGCGGCTTCGTCAGCTATCTCGGAGCGAAACACATCGGGGTCTCGCGCGACATGCGCATCTCCTCGCCTGGGCTTGCAGCAGCATTCATCCAGGGGGCGCGCGAGCAGGGCGCCGATGTCACCGACTTCGGGATGCTGGGCACCGACATGCTCTATTTCGGCGTCGTGAACGACCGGCTCGAAGGCGGGGCCCAGATCACGGCCTCACACAACCCGAAGCAGTACAACGGCATCAAAATGGTTCGCTCGGGCGCGTTGCCGCTCAGCATCGACGCCGGTCTCGGCGAGATCCGCGACACGCTCGTACACGACCGCTTACCCCCGCTCGCCGCCACGCCAGGGAGTGTCTTTCCGCGCAACATCCTCTTTGAGTACGTCGAGAAGGTGATGTCGTTCATCGAGCCGTCGGTGATCAAACCATTCACCGTCGTCCTCGACGCCGGCAGCGGGATGGCGGGACTCGTTGCGCCGCTGCTGTTCGATCAACTGCCATGCCGCACGACGAAGCTGTGTTTCGACATCGACGGCACCTTTCCGAACCACGAGGCCAATCCGCTGATCGAGGAAAACCGGCGGGACATTACGGAGGAGGTCATCCGTCAGCGAGCCGACATCGGCATCGCGTGGGACGGTGACGCGGACCGCTGCTTTTTCATCGACGGCACGGGCGAGTTCGTCCCCGGTGATTTCATCACCGCGCTCCTCGCCGAAGCATTCCTCCTGAAGGCGCCGGGCGCGACGATCATCTACGACCTGCGAGCGAGCCGCGCGGTGAAGGACACGGTCGAGCGGTACGGCGGTCGCGCGCTGATGAACCGCGTCGGCCACGCGTTCATCAAGCGGCGCATGCGCGACGAGGATGGCATCTTCGCGGGTGAGGTGACGGGCCACTACTACTTCCGCGACTTCTCGTATGCCGACAACGGCTTCATCCCGGCGCTGCTCATCCTCGAGCTGATGTCGAAGAAGAACCAGTCGCTGCACGAGCTGCTGCGGCCGCTGCGGGAGCGCTACTTCATCTCGGGCGAGATCAACACGAAGCTGGCGAGCATGACCGAGGTGCCGAAAAAGCTGCAGGCGATCGAGGCGCGCTACGGCGATGCCGAACTGTCCAGAATGGATGGTATTTCCGCCGATTATCCAGACTGGCACTTCAATGTGCGCGCGTCCAACACGGAACCGCTGCTTCGCCTCAACCTGGAAGCGGCTACGCCGGAGTTGATGGAGCGAAAGCGCGATGAGGTCTTGTCGCTGATTCGAGGGTAGAATTGACGCGGAAGCGGGAGTAGTTCAGCGGTAGAACGCAAGCTTCCCAAGCTTGATGTCGCGGGTTCGATCCCCGTCTCCCGCTCCAATCCCTAAACGCTTTCAGTACACAAGGTTGGTTGGTTGCATTGCCCGATTGCGCCTCGTTCGTGGTGCCTTCAGACGTCGTCGTGTGCGAACCGTGTGCGAATCCGTCGGATCCTTCCCTCTGATTCAGCACGCGTTCGAGTCTGAGCGGTGTGCTCTGCACGTATCGGCTCGTCGTCGTGATGTTGGCGTGCCCGAGGAAGTCCCGAACGTCGTGCATCTCGGCGCCCGACTCGACCACGAAAACACATTGCGCAGCCGCGACAGGATCCGATTCGTCCCGCACTCACCGCCCTTCTTGCCCGGCCGACTCTTCCCTGCGGCCTGCTGCTGTCGTCGCCACGTGCGAACGGCCTCCACGTCCGCACGCGTGATGGCGTCGATCGGCTTCGTGGCGAGCGTCACGGTCGCGCCGTTCGCGCCTGGAATTTCCGCCTGCCGAAGGACGGCTATGTGGATCTCCATCTCCCGCTTGCCGAGTGGCCCCCGGGTTGAAATGCGGACATGCCGCTTGAGGTATTCGTCGCAGACGTCGCCGAACGTGAGTCGCGTCTCGACCAGATCGGGTTTATCGGCAGACGTGGCAGATGTCTTCCGCTTTCCGACCCACCGCCGAAGCCAGCGCCGAAAAACGTCCAGCGCGCGACGTTCTTTCAGATGGTCGGCTCGAGTGGTCGCACGTTGACATACGCAGCATTCGGGTAATTCGGCCTTTCACAAACCCAAGCCATTAACGTCGCCTCCGGCGATCATCTGGTGGCCGCCCATGAGCGTTCCTCCAAAAGGCTCCGTAATCCGTTTCGGTCCGGCGACGGGTCCTCCATATCGTGAACAAGAACAAGAAGGCGCCCAGTGCGGAAAGGGCTACGCTCAGCAGATCCGCTTTCACCAGCAAATAGCCCACCCCGATCAACAGTGCCCACCCCAAAAGAGTCTGCATTGGCGTTAGCGCTTCTTCGCCGCCTTCCGCTTCCGTGTAATCAATCCCGACCGCCTTCGGTTGTTCGTGTCGAACTCCATCACGCGATCTCCTCGAATCCTTTGGCAATCAGATTCAGCCGCCACTGATCGGCGGCTTCGGCGAGCCTCTCATCGGCAACTATTCCTCGGAACAACTGCGACGCGATGATCTCGGTCGGCGTATACATCGTCCGCAGCTCGAGGCCGGTCTCGACGCGATATGCGCAGCACTCGATGTTGCGCCCGCTTGTCCCGCGCACGCGCGTCGCCAATTTGCCGGCTGTCCAATAGATCGCCGCTTCTTCGCCGCCTTCCGCTTACGCGCCGTCCCCACGCTTCTTCCATGGGGATAGCCCTTTTCTTTGTGACGGCAGGGATTTCACCTACGGAATTCGCCGTATTGCATTCTTCGTGCAAAACCTCGTTAAGAGCGTCGATATACTCCCGGCTACTTCGTGTCGGAACCGCCGAAGTTCCATCAAGCCGAAACGGAACGGCCAGTTCGCGAACGCTGTCTGAAATGTGAGAGCGACGATACGGTCTGCGTCAGCGCATTCCGCTGGAATGCTCTCCGCCATCTGTGTTGGCGTTGCACTCGCTGTCGTCATATCTGGGTCACGCGAGAGCGGAGGGCCCTTCGAACCCCTGTCACTGATATCCGCCATTCATAAAACCGGATTGATTTGCCCGACTTGTAAACAGCCTGTCGGCGTCACTGTGAACATCCTCAACAAGAACACGCTCGCCATGCAGTGTCAGGCCTGCGACAACCGATGGACTGCAAGTTCGCCCGGAACGAAGCCGCATTGAGCGTTGTTCAGCGTGGGCGACTCCGGGAGCGACGAAAGGGACCGGCTGATCTATAGTTGAGCTTCCGGTGAGCCCTGAACGTCCGGTCGCGCTTCGCCGCCCTGAGCAATGCCCGCACTGCGCCGTCTACGGCCAGGTCAAGCTCGAAACCACGATCAAGGGAACCGCTGTCATCCTGCGCTGGTGCTGCACCGCATGCAGTCATGACTGGGCCGTCGTCGGGCACGATGAAATCCGGTTGCCGAATAGTGCGTAGCAGCATTCCCGATCTCTGATTGAAAGTCCCGGTTAGAACTAGAAATTCTCGAGTTGCTCTGCGCGCTTCTGCGTCCAGGCGCACGCTTCGGCACGGGCACACAGCGTGCTGATGTAACAGACGACCCTACCCTCTCGACGGCGACCCCGCATTGGCCCTCGCGATGTGGCGTCGCCGTCGAACCCCAATCCGCGACGCCTTCCAGAGGATGCAATCGATTAAAGGATGTCATTTTGAAGGCCGTTCGTGCGGATCCATGATGAGCGCGCTTTCGCTCCGAGGGAATCGATCTGCCATGGAACCTCGCACTCCGATAACCAGTGGATGGCAGCGTTGTCCGAACTGTCTCGCAGTCGCCTGGATCATTCGAGCCGTCTCCAGAAGTTTCCGGTCGAAGCCGAAGCCTGCTTCTCTGATCCCTGATCTCTGATCCCTGTTCCCTGAGGGGTCTCAGTTCGGGACTGAGCTTTACTCTCACCAAGAGGAAAGCTTTTAAGAAGCTCTCGCCAAGGTTCACGAAAGCTTGCGGGAAGTTCTTTGAGACGCTGCCCGATGTCAGCGATTGCGCGGATCTTGATCTCGCAATCGGGCACATTTCGCAGCAATTTCGCCCAGGCTTGAACGACATTTGGGTTCGCGGGCGGGTTGTGTTCGAACCAGTCAGTAATCCAGACGACGCGCGCGGCAGCAGCCAGCAGCTCTGTGGGCCCGGGCTGATGTAGAGCCGAACGACTCGGTGTGAGTCATTCAGTGCGCGCATCGCGGTACCAATCGAGCGCTTCGTCCGCGGCGGGTACATTCGCGGGATGCGTGGCCTCAGTAGTCAGCATACCCACCGAATATCAGACGCGGTGGATGAGCACCGGGGCTCACTCATCGACTTTCTTGAGCCTACCTTTTTCTTCGAAGGATGCTGCGAACGGTGTCGAGGTTGAGGTTCAACTTGCGAGGCACGGCCGCCGCGATCGCGCGGTCACTGCCGCGGTGACGTAGGGCTTCAAGCCTGACATCGCGTTCACGCTTGACGACGTCAGAACGACGCGCCTCCCGAGCGTGCTGAGCATTCTCGGTGTTCTTTCGACGGACCTTGCGCCCTAGAGCCGCTTCGACGCTGGGCGCTGTTCGCGTGCAGGCCGGCGAGAGAAGTACCCTCATCGCATGGGCCGCACGCTTCCTATCTCGTGCGGCGGTTCTTCGCGGCCATGGAGCCGGTGTCTTCCCTTCCAAGATAGCGACGATCTGCACTGGGTCGTCCGTCGAGATCGGGAGCGCGCGTTCTGTTTCCTCAACACGCGCTAACGATTCGTTGACTAGCTCGTATTCGAGACGACGTACGCTGCTTCGTCGGTGATCGTGGTGTGCTGCACTGTGCGAACCGTGTGCGAAACCGTCCGTGAACGGCGGAGATTGTAGCCCATTGCCGTCCACGGCCGGTTAACGCAGTCCCTTGTGATTCGCGGCGGTCTAGTTTTCTTGAAAGCTTCCCAAGCTTGATGTCGCGGGTTCGATCCCCCGTCTCCCGCTCCAATCCCTTCAACAACTTGCAGCGTATCTAAGCGCGGTGTTCCGCGGAAGCTCACGGCTCGGGCAACCCGCAGATCCGCTCCACTTCGTCCAGCAGGCTGTCGATTCGAAGTGGCTTGGCGACGTACCCGGCCGCCTGAATCGAAGCTGCCTTGCCGCGAGCATCACCATCGGCAGTGACCGTCACCACGGGGATGGAAGCAATTGCGGGCAACTTTCGTTGCTCCTCCCGGAACTTCCAGCCGTCCATGACCGGCATCATCATGTCGAGCAGGATCAGATCCGTATGACCGTTCTTCCGAAGGTGATCGAGCGCCTCATACCCGTTGCCGGCCACGTCGGTGCGATAGCCCTCGGCCTCCAGGATCTCTGCGAGTAATCGCGCCACGTCACGATCGTCCTCGACTATCAGGATGAGCTTCGCCATGGGACCCTTCGTCTCTCGCGACCATTCCCTACACGGCGTAGCTCCCGATTGAACTCTTGCGCCGGCGCCGCGCCGAGCTGCTGGAGGCCAGTTGCCGACACGCCACTTCAGCCTCGTAGCCCTGTGGGGACAAGCAGACCAATCCGCTCGGGCGTCATCGACGCTGCAAGATCTTCGCCTTCATGCGGCTCGTTCTGCGCTCGTCGTCGCTCCCCTCGGAAGATCAACGCTGAACGTTGACCCGGCTCCGGGCTGGCTTTCGACTCGAATGGTTCCGCCGTGCGCCTCGATGATCTGCCGAGCGATATATAAACCGAGCCCGAGTCCGCCGAATGCGCGCGATGAGATCGCTTGCTCGTAACGCCGGAAGATCCTCTCCACGTCCTCGGGAGCGATGCCGATGCCGTGATCCACAACGACGAGGCGTGCTATCGGACCTTTCGACTCGACGGTGATTTCGATTGGCCTTCCGTCACCGAACTTGAACGCGTTGGTGAGCAGGTTTCCAACGACCTGCTCCACACGAATCCGATCCCAGCTGCCGACGACGGGAGTCGCCGCGGTAATCTGGACGTCCGACCGGGTTCTTCGCGCTTCTTCGCCGAGGCGACCGACCACGTCACGCACGAGGGTGGACAGATCGATTTCCTCGCGCTCGAGCCGAAGACGCCCCGCCGTGATTCGCGAAACATCCATGAGCTGTCCGACAAGTCGAGTAAGACGCTCTGTCTGCCGGTACGCCATCTCCAGCTTCGCCTTGATCTGCTCCGGACTCAGGACGGCCTGGGGCGATCGGCGCGGTGGTTGAAGCAGCGTCTGGATCTGCAGCTGCAGCGCCGAGAGTGGCGTCCGCAGTTCGTGCGAAGCCACGGACAGAAACTCGTCCCTCGCGCGGATGGCATCGACCGCCTCGCGGTAGAGAAGCTCGCGTTCGAGCTGGGTGCGCTTCCGCTCCGTGATGTCGCGCGCGATCGAAACGATGCGCTCGGGACGGATGCGAATAAGCTGCAGGGAGACGTCGATCGGAACCGCCGTCGGATGCTTCCGTCGAAACTTCGTTTCGAGGAGGAGATGCGGCTGCGAGCCGTCCAGGAGAGGCGCCAGGACTTCGCGGAAACTGCTGCCATCGTGTTCGGCCATGAAGTCGGCGGGCGCCATTCGGAGAAGTTCGTCGCGGGAGTATCCGAGCAGGACGCTGGCGCCATGGTTCACGTACAGGATGCGCCAGTTCGTCGGCTCGAAGATGACGACCGCATCCGGCTCTGCGTCCAGGGTCCCCTTGAACTCCGCCTGAATCGCCTGAATGCGCTTTTGGTCGTCGATGTCAGTAAACGTTCCGACCCAGGAGAGGATCTGGCCCGTCGTGCTTCGCTCCGGCACAGCGCGACACAGGTGCCAGCGAAACGCATCGTCGGAGGCTCGCAGGCGGCACTCCGTCTGAAACATCTCGCCCGACCGCACGGAGTTCTCCCAGTCGGTTCGGCATCGCGCGGAATCGTCGGCGTGAACGATTCCCAGCCACGAGCCGGCTGCCTGCTCCACCGAAAGGCCCGTGTATTCAAACCAGCGCTGATTGAAGTAGTCTACGAATCCGTCGGCGTTAGCAGTCCAGACGATGTGGGGAACCGCCTGCGCAAGGGTGCGGTAGCGCCGCTCGCTGGCAAGTCGCAACTCCATCAGGCGGAATTCGTTTTCGTGGCGTTCCGCCTCGAGAAGGAGCGCCGCCTGCCGCTCATTGCGCCTCTTCTCTCGATACAGCTGTGCGAAGACCGCGACCTTGGCGCGGATCATCTCAGGCACGAGCGGCTTCATCAGGTAGTCGACTGCTCCGACTCGGTACCCCTTAAAAACGAGGTCCACGTCTGTCGCTTGAGCAGTCAGGAACACGATCGGAATCGCGGCGGTCCTCTCACGTTCCTTGATGGCCGCTGCCAGCTCGAAGCCGCTCATGTCGGGCATCACCACATCAATGAGAAGAACGGCGAAGTCCTCTTCGAGGAGCCGGAGAAGCGCGTCGCCGCCCGATCCTGCTTCTACGATGCGGTAATCCGACGAGGACAGGATCGCTCGAAGGGCCGTCCGGTTCTCAGGATGATCGTCGACAACGAGAATCTGCACCGTCGCTGTCGGCGCTGTCTCGGGCGAGAAACTCACGATCGTCCTGTCCTCAGCTGGTCCGCAGATTCCGGACGATGACAGCCGTGAGCTGCGGCGTATCCGCTGGCTTGACCACATAGTCCGTGCAGCCCGCCGCCATGCATTGTGCCCGATCCGCTTCGCTCGCCTTGGCTGTGAGCGCGATGATCGGCAACCCGGCGAACTCCTCCATCCCACGGATTTCGCGGGTCGCTTGGTACCCGTCCATCTCTGGCATCATGATGTCCATGAGTACGAGATCAGTGTCCGGTTGCTCATGAAGGCGAGCGAAGGCCTCGCGGGCACTGTTGGCCGGGATGACGCGCACCTTGAACCGTTCGAGCAGGCTCGTAACCGAGTAGAGGTTCCGAGCGTCATCCTCCACGATAAGAATCTTCTTTCCGGCCAGCCTCTGCGTATCTTCGGGGGTGAGCGGCTTTGCCGGCGGTGGCGTCGCAGCCTCTGTCGCACGGCCATCGAAAGGGAGCGTTGGAACCTGTTCGTCGCCGGGCAAAGGCAGATACAGCGTGAAGGTGCTCCCCACGTTCGGCGTGCTTTGAACGACGACCTCGCCGCCAAGGATCCGGGCGTATTCGCGGCTGATGGTGAGCCCCAGCCCGGTTCCACCGTATTTGCGCGTGATGGATGCGTCCGCCTGCTGGAAGGCTTCGAAGATCCTCTCGAGCTGCCCCGAAGAAATGCCAATACCTGTATCCGAGACCGCGAAAGCAATCACCGCCGGGGCGAGCTGCAGCGATGCGCTGCGGAACGGCAGATCCGCGGACGCCGGCTCGATGTGCAGCGCCACTCGCCCGCTCTCGGTAAACTTGAATGCGTTCGCGAGAAGGTTCTTGAGAATTTGATCGAGGAGCTGATGGTCCGTCGTCACGCTGCGCGGAACACCTGGAGCGACTTGGATTGAGAAGTCGAGCCCCCGCTGCATGGCAACTGGCCGGAACGTACGCTCGACATACTCCTGTAAGGCCTGCGTGGGGTACGACTCCAGATGGGTCTCGATGCGACCGGCTTCGATCTTGGAGAGATCGAGAATCTGGTTGATGAGGGCCAGGAGGTCTCGTCCAGCGGAGTGAATCGTCGCCGCCCACTCTCGCTGTTTGTCGCTGAGATTCTTGTCCTCGTTCGCCGCAAGCATCTGCGCGAGAATCATCATGCTGTTGAGCGGCGTGCGGATCTCATGGGACATGTTGGTCAGGAACTGCGACTTGTACTGCGACTCCTGAGACTTTGCCTCCAGAGACGCGATCGCCTGTGCGATCTCCCGCTTCCTGGCCTCGAGCTGGACGGCACGCTCCTCGAGCTCTTTCCGTCGTCTTTCGAGCTCCACGTCGGAGCCTTGCAGCCGCTGGAGCAACTGCTCGGTCCGCATGCTCGTGCCGATCAGGTTGATGGCGAGTCCCACGGAGAGCATGAGCTGCTCCAGGAAGGCGAGTTGTACGGACGTGAACTCGTGGAACGAGGCGAGCTCGATGACACCTCTCAACTGATCCTCGAAGAAGATCGGGTAGACGGCGATGGTCCGAGGAGATGACTTCCCCAGGCCTGACGCAATCTCGACGTAGTTCTCGGGAACTTCGCCGACGATGATCGGCTTCCGCTCCCGAGCACACTGCCCGACAATGCCTTCTCCGAGGCCGAATCGATTCGAGAGCTGCTTGCGCTTCGTGTACGCATACGTACTGGTGAGCGTGAGCGCAGTCTGATTGTCCTGAGGCTCGGTGAGGTAGAACGCGCCGTGCTGCGCCCCCACCACCGGAGTCAGCTCCGACATGATCAGGTCTGTCAGCGACTGCAGGTTGCGCTGGCCCTGCATGAGCCCGGAGAACTTGGCCAGGTTGGTCTTCAGCCAGTCCTGCTCCTTGTTGGTCCGCGTTGTATCGCGAAGGTTCGCGATCATCTGGTTGATCGTGTCCTTGAGCCCCAGCACTTCGCCTCGCGCTTCAACGGTGATGCTGCGGGTCAGATCGCCCTGAATGACCGCTGTCGCCACCTCCGAGATGGCACGGACCTGCGAGGTGAGGTTGGCGGCGAGCTGATTGACGTTGTCGGTGAGGTCCCGCCAGGTGCCCGCCGCGCCGGGCACCTTGGCCTGTCCGCCGAGCTCGCCCTCGATGCCGACCTCGCGCGCAACCGTGGTGACCTGGTCCGCGAACGTGCGGAGGGTCTCCGTCATGTCGTTGATGGTGTCTGCCAGCGCGCCGATCTCGCCCTTGGCCACGAGCACCAGCTTCTTCGTTAAGTCGCCGCTGGCAACGGACGTGACGACCTTGCTGATGCCGCGCACCTGGTCGGTGAGGTTGGACGCCATGAGATTGACGCTGTCGGTCAGGTCCATCCAAGTGCCCGAGACACCAGGGACCCGAGCTTGACCGCCAAGCTGACCATCCGTGCCGACCTCACGGGCGACACGGGTCACCTCCGCCGCGAATATCCGCAGCTGCTCGACCATCGCGTTGATGGTGTCCTTGAGCTCGAGGATCTCTCCCCGCGCTTCGACGGTAATCTTCTTGGAGAGGTCTCCGTTTGCGACCGCGGTGGTGACCAGCGCGATATTGCGCACTTGGGCGGTCAAGTTCCCAGCCAGCGTGTTTACGCTGTCGGTAAGATCCTTCCACGTGCCGGCCGCTCCGGGAACCCGCGCCTGGCCACCGAGCTTCCCCTCGATCCCGACTTCTCGGGCGACGGTGGTGACCTGGTCCGAGAAGGTCCGGAGGGTGTTCGTCATGTCATTGATGGTGTCGGCGAGCGCCGCGATTTCCCCTCGGGCCTCCAGTACGAGCTTCTGAGCCAGGTTGCCGTTGGCGACGGCGGTCACGACCTTGGCGATGCCGCGGACTTGGCTGGTAAGGTTGGAAGCCATCACGTTGACGTTGTCCGTGAGGTCCTTCCAGGTACCCGCGACTCCCGGGACCTGGGCCTGCCCACCAAGCTTGCCGTCCGTACCTACTTCGCGAGCGACGCGCGTGACCTCGCCCGCGAAGGTGCGGAGCTGTTCGACCATCGCGTTAATGGTGTTCTTCAACTCGAGGATCTCACCCCTGGCGTCGACGGTGATCTTCTGAGACAGGTCGCCGGTAGCGACCGACGTCGTCACCGCGGCGATATTACGAACCTGGTTTGTGAGGTTTCCGGCGAGAAGGTTCACGTTGTCCGTGAGGTCCTTCCACGTCCCGGACACTCCCGGCACTTTGGCCTGCCCTCCGAGCTTGCCCTCGATACCGACCTCGCGCGCCACCGTGGTGACCTGCTCCGCGAACGTCCGAAGGGTGTCGGTCATCGCATTGATGGTGTCGGCGAGGGCGGCGATCTCGCCTTTCGCTTCCAGGACGAACTTCTGCGAGAGGTCACCATTGGCGACCGCGGTCACGACCTTCACGATGCCTCGGACCTGATCGGTCAGGTTTGAGGCCATGAGGTTCACGCTGTCGGTGAGGTCCTTCCAGGTGCCCGCGACGCCGGGAACCTGCGCCTGGCCTCCGAGCTTTCCCTCCGTGCCCACCTCGCGAGCGACGCGGGTGACCTCCGCCGCGAATGCGCGGAGCTGATCCACCATGACGTTGATCGTGTTTTTGAGCTCGAGGATCTCGCCTTTGACTTCGACGGTGATTTTTTTGGACAGATCGCCGTTGGCGACCGCCGTCGTCACGAGAGCAATGTTGCGCACCTGATTGGTGAGGTTCCCCGCGAGCAGGTTCACGTTGTCGGTGAGGTCCTTCCACGTGCCCGAGACGCCCTTGACATCCGCTTGCCCGCCGAGCTTCCCCTCGGTGCCGACCTCCTTGGCGACGCGCGTGACCTCGGCGGCGAAGGAACGCAGCTGATCGAGAGTTGCGTTGATGGTGTTCTTGAGCTCGAGGATTTCTCCCTTCGCCTCGACGGTGATCTTCTGTGACAGGTCGCCGTTGGCGATCGCTGTCGAAATGGCGGCGATATTCCGAACTTGCGACGTGAGATTACCGGCCAGCCGATTCACACTGTCGGTGAGTTCCTGCCACACGCCTGACACGCCGCGAACGTCGGCCTGCGCGCCCAGTTTGCCTTCGGTCCCCACCTCGCGGGCGACGCGGATCACTTCGGCGGAGAACGATCGAAGCTGGTCGACGGTCGCGTTGATGGCGTTCTTCAGCTCGAGGATTTCCCCCCGGGTCTCGACGGTGATCTTTTGAGATAGATCGCCCTTGGCGATGGCGGTAGAAACGAGGGCTATATTTCGGACTTGAGCCGTCAGGTTGCCGGCCAGCAAGTTCACGTCGTCGACAAGATCCTTCCAGGTGCCCGAAAGGCTTTCGACGTTGGCCTGGCCTCCGAGCTTCCCCTCCGTTCCCATCTCGCGGACAACGCGAGAAACGCCAGAGGAGACGGTACGCAGGCGCCCAACAACCGTTTTCACGGTTGTGCCCAGTTCCCGGAAGTCTCCCTGCAGGGCCGTTCCGTCCATGTGGAGCGACATGTCGCGCGAAAGGTCGCCGTCGGCGACGAGGCCGAGGACGGACGTGGCTTCGCTGATTGGCCAGGCCATCTTCTCGACAAGCGAGTTCACAGAGTCAACGGCCACAGCCCACGCCCCGGTGGCGGCCAGCGACGCCCGTTCCGTCGTCTTTCCTTCGAACGCTACGCTGCGATCCAGGCGCCTCAACTCGCTTACCAGCGCATCGTTCTGCTCGATGAACGCGTTGAAAGCAAGCGCGACTTCGCCCATCAGCCCTTCGGCGCCACCATCGGTGGGCAGACGAACCGAAAAGTCTCCCTGCCTGGCCGCTCGAAGTGCATCCCGGACGGCAAGGAGATGCTCGCCAGCCTGTTCGAAGGAATCTGCCCTGCGCATACGCTTCGGCGAGGGGGCATCTGGAGAACGCGCGTTGTGTGAATGAACATCCGTCAGTTTCACGTTCATCGCTCTCTTTCAGCCTGCACGTTCGGCGTCCCCCGTTCTCGTTCGCCAGCCACGGAATGCCGTGGCCCGATTGGCGTACGAATCCATCGTTTTCCCATAAATCATTAGGAAAATCGCGACATGACCGGGTCCGATGCCCAGAATCTGCACGACCTGTACCCGGGCAATCAGCGGTTATCGATTGGCTGTCGGCAGATGCGACGTGAACCTCGGTTCACGCCGCGTTCGTGTAGCGGCCTGTGGGTGGCGTAATGAGCTGCGCGAAACCCGCGGTAATCGCGTCGGACTCGGAGTCGTAAATGGCCAGGATCGTATCGAGCCTTGTGAGCGCCAGCAGTCGACGTACCCACCGAGCCGGCGCAACCAGTGCCATCTTTCCACCCGAGCGGCGCAGCACCGTTACGCCCCATGCGAGCTCCCCGAGACCATGGGCATCGATATCCGTCAGTCGTGCGAGATGAACGAGCACATTGACGCGCCCCTCGGAAACCAGCCTGGCAACGGGTGTACGTAGCGAAGTCCTATCCGGATCGGTCCAGACGACGAATCGCCCTGACAGGTCGAGAACTGGAATGTGATCGACGGACCGCCAAGTGATCTGCACGGTCACCTCCTCCGGGAGCATTCCCCCCTATTTGCCTAACGACGGCGGCTCCCGACTCGGACAGACGTTCGCTGGTCGGCCTCGGACGGAGCGGTCTCGCTTCGCGTCAGTCGGCCTCCTACAGAAACTCCTGTATTTCGTGGGTCAGCTCCAGGCGATACGCTCGGGTCCCAGCAAGCCCGATTACAAAACTGCGCGGTCCAAGAAAAACACTTGAACAGTTCGCGCATCGCCACTGGCGTTCGCGATTTTCCCGAGATATGGCTGCCATGAAAACTGTTTCCATCGATCGAGCCGCCGAAATCCTGCAGGTCAGCCGCCGGACGATCTATAACCACATCCGACGAGGGTATCTCCAGACCATCCGGACCATTGGTGGCCAATCTCAACGCGTGACGCTCGAATCGCTCGCCCTCGTGCAGGGCACCGGGCGACGGCGAGGCGAACGATTCTTCGTCGCCGACCGCAACAGCGACACGGCACGCATTCCCGAGAGCATCGAGCACCACGACGTTCAGGAAGCTGCGTCGATGCCAGCACCCGACGTGGTGAATCGCCTCAACGACCAGAGCTTCGAATTCCTCAGCCGACCGACCCGGTTGCGATCCGCGCAAGACGTCGTGGACACCACCAACCAGCTCCGCGTGCTGCGCGGTCACCTTCGCGATGTCTCGAAGGTCCTGCGCGGCGACATGCGCGGAAACCGTTAGGACGCCAGACGCGTCCAGGTCTCAGACGTCGCCATCGGTGGCAGCGCGGCAAGCGCCCGCAGCTCCCGCGACATTTCCGCACTGAAGGCGCGATGCAGTGACTGCACTTCTGCGTCGGTCCATGCGAGCGAGGCGATTTCGTCGGTCACCTGGAACAGCATCCGGGAGAGATCGAACCTGGTCGCCTCGTATTCGACGAATGCGGCGCTCGTCCCGCGCATGACCGCGCGCGCGAGCAGCTCCGCGTCGCGGAACGCGTCCGTGATCCCGTGCGCCGTTGACGGATCTTTGAAGTAGCCTGCGTCGCCAACGAGCGCCCATCCCGGGCCGCTGCCACGCCGGATATATCCTCGATGCCCTGCGAACCCGCGAACGGGCTCGACGCGCACGGAGTCACGTAACCGCTCCGCCAAGGACGGCGAGATTTGACGGATCAGCCGCGTATACGCCCCCGCGGCATTGCCGCGCACTTCATGCCGGAATTGCGTCGACGGGACCGAGACGAACACGCATGTCGCGCCATCGTTGGTCGGGATGCTGCCCATGCTGACACCCGGCTTGAACCACCAGCGGTACTCGTCCGCCGACAGCCCCTCCCAGTAGCCGTACAGCACGCCCGTTGCGTGACGACCTCCGGCGATCTGCGGCGCACCCACGTGCCGTGCGATCGTCGAGTGCAGTCCGTCGGCACCGATCACAATGTCGGCCTCGAGATCGCGTCGTCTTTCGCCTTCGACGGCGGAGATACCGACCGCACGTCCGCGGCTGTTCACCTTCACGCCGTCCACGCGGACGCCGTATCGGATATCCACTCCGCTCTTGAACGCGGCGTCGACGAGTACCCGATCGAGCAGCGTGCGCCGCGGCGCGTACAGAGCGGACACGCCGTATTTCGGCTCGATTGGCACCGTGGCATCGCTCTCCGCGTAGCAGAACGTCGTCGAACGGATCGCCGGCGTGCCAGCCGCCACGATGTCGGGCAACACACCCCACCGATCCAGCTGCAGAACCGCGCCACGCATCAGGGCGTGTGTCGACAACATGTCGGTGCCGTACGCCCCTTTGTCTACCAGCACCACGCGCGCGCCTCCACGTGCGAGCAGCATGGCGGTCGCCGCGCCCGCACAGCGCGCTCCCACAACAATCGCATCGACTTTCATGACACTACCCTCTGAGCTTTGCTGGTCCGGCGCCGAAGAACAACGTGGTGCCGCACCACTCACATTTCAGTGAGTGGTGACGGTGACGTCGACCGGAACGCCGTTGGTAAGGACATCGAACACCGCCGATCGGGCAACGCCCTGCTCGACGATCGCGCGCAGCTTTTCGGCGGGCGCATCGCCCGCGATGTCAAAGCTGATTCGGATCCGTTCGTAGCCGTTTCGGACCTCTTTCGACAATCCGAGAATGCCCTGCAGATCGATGTCGCCTTCAACCCGCGACTCCACCGAGGTGAGCGTCACCCCTCGAACGGCGGCGATGTTGCCGATGCCGGCCGTGATACACGCGGCCAGTCCGTGCAGCAGGAACTCGATGGGCGCAGGTCCGCGGTCGAGGCCGACCAGGACCGTGGGATGGTCCGCACCGTAGCGGAACTCGGTGACGTGACTGTGTTCTCCCCCAGCGCCGCTGAATGACTCGACGCGAGATTCGCTGTAGGTCCCGCTCACCCACCGATTGCTGGCGCGAAACCGGAACTTCGCCAGCGCGGGCGATTCCTTCACGACGTTGATCGTCGCGAGCAGATCGGGCGTCTGGACGCCATTCCGCGGCTCGCGAGGAGCCTTGACTGCGATGGCTTCAGGCATTGCACTCTCTCCTTGAACGCCTCGACAGAGGCGGTCACCTCCTAACGCGTTATCCGCCGTCCAATCCCGCAACGAGCGGTGTTGGAAACGGATCGCCCAAGAGGTGGAGGCAGCCTTGAGCCTTATCTGAGCGACAACCCCACTGACAGTCCCACGATTTGCGTTGCTGGCACGGCGCCTGTCGCAAGGAGGCGATGAAACCTGACGTCGAAACCGACCGCGAAGTGTTCCCGGAGAAACCATCTCGCGCCGCCACCAAAGTTCAGGGACGAGGTTTGCCGATTCCGCGAGCCGGCTTCGCCGTCGAATGAGGCGGGGACGTTCACCTCCGCGTGCGTGGTCGATATTCCGTACCCTCCGCTCAGGTAACTCCAGCCTTCATGCGAGCCGAAGTTGAACGAGAGTTGCGGCGCGATGGTCGTCACCGTCATCGCCGCGTGGAAGGTACCCACGGCCGCGGCAGTCGTGGTCGACTCCGTCTCCGTCTCTATCGCTGAGGCATCAGTTGTGGCCGTACCGCGGGCACGCATCAGATCGACGCCGAAGCCAAGGCGCGCAACGCCGATCCTGAACGCGTACACGTGAGCCCCCGCACCAAAACCGAAGGCCCGTTGCGGGACGCGTATCGCACTTGGGACGGGAGGGTAGAACGACGAAGTGCCCGGCGCACCCGACATGACGCCCCGGAGGTCGATGACGTATGGACCGGGAGCGGATACCTGTGCTGAAGATGCTGCAGGAAGGAGGACCGCGATCACGACGACGATCGCGGCGACAGTTCGCGGCAACGGCGTTTCCGCGTGCGTTACTTGCTGCCCTTGGCTTTCCGCCGTTCAGCCCAGTACTTGCGCATCCGCACCGATACCGCTCTCCGCGCGGCGGCGGACATCGCGCGACGCCCGCGCCGCTTGCCCCGTGTCACCCCGCCATCGCCGGCCTCGGGCTGACGTCCGCGACCGAACAACTCTGGAAACTCGCCACGAATCGCCGCTTCTTCCTGACGGAGCTGCTCGAGCCGCGCCATCGCGCCCAACCGTGCGAGCCGGCGCAGTTGTTCCTGACTGAGATTTGCCACGCATCCTCCCGTCGACACGCTTGTTCCCGTTAGTAACCCTTGCCGGCCGCAGCAGGCTGCGTTCCGCGCGACTCCTGCACGATGCGGACGCCGGCACTTGCGCCGACGCGCGTCGCGCCGGCGGCGACCATCGCCTTCAAGCTCTCGAGATCACGGACGCCACCGGCGGCCTTGACGCCCATCTCCTCGCCGACCACCCGCCGCATGAGCGCAACATCAGCCGCGGTGGCGCCGCCGGGGCCAAAACCAGTGGACGTCTTGACGTAGTCCGCTCCCGCTGCCTTCGCTAGCGTGCACGCGGTGATCTTCTCATCGTCGCTGAGCAGCGCCGCCTCGATAATCACTTTGCTGAGCGCCGCCGCTTCGTGGCAGGGAAAGGTCACCGCCTCGATATCGCGTTCGACAACGCGCAACTCGCCCGATTTCAGCGCGCCAATGTTGATCACCATGTCGATCTCACGCGCACCATCGAAAATCGCGCGCCGAGTCTCATAGTGTTTCGCGTCGGGCGTCGTCGCGCCAAGTGGGAACCCCACCACGGAACACACCTTGACTCCGGTTGACTGCAGCAGGCTGGCACACACGGCTACCCATGTAGGGTTGACGCACACGCTCGCAAAGCGGTATTCGGCTGCCTCGCGGCACAGTGCCTCGATGTCTCTCCGCGTCGCATCGGGTTTGAGCAGCGTGTGGTCAATCATCGACGCGACACCACCGGGCGCACCGCCGCTGGCGTGCAGACCAAGCCGCGTGGCGCCGGCATCCAACACGCCGCGGAGCCGGTCCGGGCAGCATTCATAGAGGAGCGAATGACAGGCGCACCGCGGTGGGGCCGGCGCCCTCTGGGCGGCCGTGACCTCCTCGACGATGATCTGAATCAGGCGCTGGAGATCGACAGGCTGCATCAGGGGTGCTGGCGGCGTTCGAGTTCGCGAACCTTCGCCAGCCGTCGGATATAGCGTGGCTCACGCATCGCCGTGCCAAGAAACGTGTCCACGATGGCCAGCGCGTCGGGCGTCGTCACGAGCGTCGCGCCGAGCGCCAGCACATTGGCGCCATTGTGTTCTCGTGCGTAGCGCGCCAGCGTGCGATCCCCGCACATCGCAGCCCGCACGCCGTCAACCTTGTTCGCCGCGATAGCCGATCCAAGGCCTGCACCGTCAATCGCGATGCCCGCGTCGGCCTCCCCACGTGCGACATGGAGAGCAACCGATCCTGCAGTATCCGGGTAATCGACGGGCTCGCTCGTGTTCGTCCCGAGATCGTGGACGGCGAGCCCGCGTCCACGCAAATGGGCAACAATCGCGGCCTTCAGGTTCACCGACGTGTGATCGCCGCCGATGGCAACCGTCCTGATCTCGGCTCGCGGTGCCAGGGTCTCCTGATCGCTGTCCCCGGCTTCACGGATAACGGACACGCGCCGCGCCTTCAACGTATCAGCGGCAAGCGGCGTGACGTGCCCCCCTGCGACAAGCGTCACAGTGGATCCGTACTCGATGACGCGCGCATCGGCTTCCGTGATCATCTGAAAGCGTTTCATCCGCGCGAGTATGTTAGTTTACTTCGCGATGGACGTCCTCATCGCCGCCACTGACATTCACGAGCGTGTGAAACAGATGGCACACGAGATTCAGCGCGATCATCCTGATGGCGTGCATCTCGTGTGCGTGCTCAAAGGCGCGTTCATCTTCCTGTCGGACCTGGCGCGTCAACTGCCGTCGACGACGTCGCTCGACTTCATGGCGGTGTCGAGCTACGGGACGAGCACCAAGTCGTCCGGTCAGGTACAGGTCCTCAAGGATCTCGATAGCAGCGTCGACGGTCGCGACGTCGTCATCGTCGAGGACATCGTCGACACCGGGCTCACACTGACATACCTGCAGGACATTCTCCGTGCACGCTCACCGAGGCACCTGCGCACGGCGTGTCTGCTCAGTAAACCGTCGCGCCGGAAGATCGACGTCAAGGTCGAATACGTCGGGTTCACCATCGAGGACAAATTCGTGGTTGGATACGGGTTGGATTATGCCGAGCAGTACCGAAACCTCCCGTATATCGCCGTCATCGGCGACTAGGGTTTTTCCACCGGGGCCGAAAACTTCTCTGCTCACGGCGCTCACGTACCGCCCCGGACGCGATCCCCTCACCTTCTTCTCGAACCTTGCGCAGCAGTATGGCGACCTCGCGTACCTGCGCATGGGGGGTGAGCACCTCTTCATTGCGAACGATCCTGCCGTCATTCGCGATGTACTGGTCACGCACAATCAGAACTTCCACAAGAGCCGCGGTCTCGAACGTATCAAGATCCTCCTCGGCGAAGGCCTCCTGACCAGCGAGGACACGTTCCACCTGCGCCAGCGTCGGCTGATACAGCCGGCATTTCATCGGGAGCGTATCGCCGCATATGCGTCCACGATGGTCGCCTACGCCGACCGTGTACGCCGGGGGTGGACACCGGGAGCCACGCTCGACGTATCCCGCGAAATGTCACGGCTGACGCTGCTGATTGTCGGTAAGACGCTCTTTGATACCGACGTCGAATCGCAGGCCCGTGATGTCGGCGAGGCGATGAGCGGCCTGATGGACTCTTTCTGGACCCTGATGTTGCCGTTTGGCCAGACGCTTCAGCGCCTTCCGATTCCACAGATGCGCCGCGGACGCAAGGCGCGCGAACGGCTGGACGCGATCATCTACGGCATCATTCGAGAGCGCCGCGCGAGCCTTGGAGATCGCGGCGATCTCCTCTCGATGCTGCTCATGGCACAGGATGACGAGGACAGGGGCCGGGGCATGACCGACCGGCAGGTGCGCGACGAGGCGATGACGATTTTCCTCGCGGGCCACGAGACGACGGCGAACGCCCTCACCTGGACCTGGTATCTGCTCAGTCAGTCGCCAGAGGTAGAGCGGCGGCTGCACGAGGAGATCGACCGCGTACTGGAAGGACGGTTACCCACGGTCGCGGACGTCGATCGACTCCCCTACACAACCCGGGTCGTCACCGAATCGATGCGTCTCTATCCACCGGCGTGGCTCATCGGCCGTCGGGCGGTCAACGAGTACAGCATCGGCCGCTACTACGTCCCGCCGCGCTCCATCATCGTCATGAGCCAGTGGATCGTGCAGCGCGATGCTCGGCACTATGCCGACCCCGAGCGCTTCGACCCGGACCGGTGGACGCCCGACTTCAAGGCTGCCCTGCCTCGGTTTGCCTACTTCCCCTTCGGCGGCGGGCCACGTCAATGCATTGGTGAGTCGTTCGCCTGGATGGAGTTGGTGCTTGTGATGGCAACCCTCGCGCAGCAGTGGAGGTTCCAGTTGGTGCCCGGACATCCGGTGGTACCGCAAGCGGCGGTCACGTTGCGGCCGAAGTACGGGATGAAGATGATCGCTACCGTCCGACAGCCGCGCTGACGCTTACCGCCCACTTCTTCGCATCGCGAAGGGCGGCGGCGCGATCCAGCGTGAGCACCCTCCGATCCCGCATCAACACCTTGCCGTTGACGATCGTCGTCTGCACGTCGTCACCGTTGGTGACGTAGACAAGGTGCGACAGCGGGTCATACATGGGCGTCTGACGAGCCGCGTTCATACTGACGATGATGACGTCGGCGCGTTTGCCCGGTGCGAGCGAACCAATCTGTTTGTCCATCCCGAGTGCCCTCGCGCCGCCGATCGTCGCCATCCGAACGGCGGCGCTCGCGCTGACAGCGGTCGGATCCGACGTCGCGACTTTCTGCAGGAACGACGCGGCCCGCATCGCCTCGAACATATCCAGATCGTTGTTGCTGGCCGCACCATCGGTGCCCAGGCCGATCGCCACATCGGCCGCCAGGTACGCCCTCACGGGAGCAATGCCGCTCGCAAGCTTCATGTTGCTGACGGGGTTGTGCGACACGCCGACACCGCGTGATTTCAGTAATGCCATGTCGCTGTCGTTCACCCACACCGCGTGGGCGGCCAGAACGCCCGGACCGAGGAAACCAATTGAGTCGAGATAGCTGACGACCGTGCCTGAACCGCGCTCCTTTGCTGTCATTGCTTCCGACTGTGTTTCCGCCACGTGGATGAGCGTCGGCACGCCGAGCCGCACCGACATCTCACGAGCCGCCTTCAAGGTCGCGCTGTCATTGGTATAGATCGCGTGCGGCGCAACCGCCGGTGTGATCAGCGGATCGTTCTTGAAGGCCTGAACGAATCGTTCCGCTCGCGCCAGCCCCTCGGCTGGCGTCTTCGCGTCGGCGACGGGAAACTGGATGACGGTCTGGCCGAGGACGCCGCGCAGTCCAGCAGCCTTCGTTTCTCTCGCGATCTCGTCTTCGAAGTAATACATGTCGGCGTATGTCGTCGTGCCCGATTCGATCATCTCGAGCGCGGCGAGCCTGGTGCCGGCGCGGACGAATTCAGGCGAGACCGTCTTCGCTTCCGCCGGAAAGATGTACTTCGTCAACCATTGATCGAGCGCCAGATCGTCGGCCAGCCCGCGATAGAGCACCATCGGCGCGTGGGTGTGGGTGTTGACGAGGCCGGGCATCACCACCTGCCCGGCCGCGTCGATCGTCTGTCGTCCGCGGAACTGGCGGCGCACGTTCTCGACCGTGTCGACGGCGACAATGTCGGTGCCATCGATCGCGACCGCGCCGGAATTGATGATGCGATTGCCGTCGTCAACGGTGACGACGATGCCATTGGTGATGATGAGCGACACCTGGCGCGGTGTCTGCGCCAGCACCACCGCCGCACTCACAATGAACAGGAAGGTCACCATCGCCGCCTTCGTCGTCATGTCCGCATTCTACGCACCAACCGCTTCCGAACCCAATGAACCCACGACCCGAATGAACCGATTGGACCTACTGAACCCAATGAACCTACGATTACCGCGTGGCCGTTCACATCGTGAACCATCCGCTCGTCCACGACGCTCTCAGGGAATTACGCGACCTCAGGACGGAGCCTCCAGCATTCCGTCGCGCGGCCGAACGCATTTCTGTACTGCTGGCGGCGGAGGCGTTGAAGGACGTGCCATCGCGGCCCCACACGGTCGAAACACCGCTGGGACCTGCGGATGGACTCATTGTGGGAAGCGATGTGGTCGTCGTGCCGGTGCTGCGCGCTGGCCTCGGGATGCTCGACGCCGTCCTCGAACTACTGCCGGCGGCGCGTGTCGGGCACATCGGTCTCCAGCGCGATGAGGCGACCGCCATCGCGTCGAAGTACTACACGAAGCTGCCACGCGAGCTGGCTGACAGCTATGTGCTCATGATCGACCCGATGCTCGCCACCGGAGGAAGCGCGGTCGCCGCCATCGATCTCCTGAAAGCCGCAGGCGCCCGCACGCTGCGCATGATCTGCATCGTCGCGGCGCCCGAAGGCGTGGCGCTCGTCGAGCAGCATCATCCCGACGTCGAGGTGTACACGCCGGTCATCGATCGCGAACTGAACCCCCACAAGTACATCGTCCCAGGGCTCGGCGACTTCGGCGATCGGCTGTACGGTACGACGTAGCCGCTGTGCTAGACTGCAATTTCGGTTGGGCGCTTGGCTCAGCGGTAGAGCATCGCCTTCACACGGCGGGGGTCAGTGGTTCGAATCCACTAGCGCCCACCAGCTAAACGGCCGAAAACAAACGCGCTTTTAACACTGAGGCGCCACCGACTGCCGGGCGCTTGTTTGTTTTCGGCGTGCATCAGTAGTGCTGACCCCAACCAACGGCATCGTCTGTGCGGATCTTTTGCGAGCCGCCGTCGAGAAGATTCAAAACGTGATGACGACTTTGACGCCGTTCGACTCGAGACGATCGAGCCGGGCGGCCACACGGGGCCGTGCGCTCAATTCCTTTCTCGCGCTGATGCCCTCGTCGCGTTACTCGTCCATCAGCTCGTAGCCGGCCGCTTCGGCGCGCTGAATGGCGGCGCGCCGCGTCGTCTGAGTTGTCATCGGGCTCTCTCCTCAATGGGCGGGCACCCCGCGGATATTCAGAGCGATGGGGTTTGGGATTTCCTGTACAGCACTCAGCACCGTCGCCTCGGCGACGGATGCTGAGCGCCCTCTGAATTGAACGAACCTACGGGCAGGTGGTCGACACCATCTTCACGGAGTCAACCTTCAGCGTTCCCGCCGGTGCCGCGGACGCCGCGCCGCCGGCAGCCGCCGACGCCGGACGCTGTTCTTCGATCGTGCCGGTGATTTCGACCTTGTGACCTACGTGCGGTGTCAGCGCGCTCTCCGTACCGTCGAGCCGATACGAAGCTTTGGTCGACGACGCTGCGCCGCCGCTGCCCGATGTTGCGACGGGAGCGCCGGCTCCGGCAGCCGAAGCGTTGCTCAGCATGAACGGCATGCTCGGCGCGCCTGTCACTGCCGCCGCGCTTGCCGGCTGACGCTCGATACAGCCTGAGTACGTCACTTTTTTGTCGGCCGTTGCCCTCCCTGCATTCGTTGAGGTGGGTGGCACCTGCGTCGTCGGAGGCGTAGCAGGTGGCGCCTGAGTAGACGGAGGCTGTCGGTCGGGTGTGGTTGCGCCGCCCTGCCCTTGCGGGTAGCTTTGCGCGTTCAAACCAACCGTTACCACACATGCGCCGACAAACGCCCACATGATCCTGCTCATTGCTTTTTCTCCCTCCACTGGAATCGTCGAAAGGGGAGCGACCGCGGCGGGGCTGCAAGCACGACGCCATTCAAAAAACTGGAGCGGACGTTATCGCTGTGAAATTCGGAATTCGAACCGACGGGATCGGCCGGGTAAAAAGCGCCGTGTCGTACGATTAGACAACTCAGCGGAACCACCGAACCCAAATGCGGATGCCGGCAAAACAAAAAGGGCAGCCCCGGAGGGCTGCCCTCTTTGATGCCTCGCACAATAGCGCAGAGCGCCGGTTACGAGGACTTCTTGAGACCGCCGAGCAGCGCCTGAATCATCTGCGAGTACTGCTCGTCAGTGGTTGAATAGGTTTTCGTGTAATCCACTTCGCTGATCTTCGCCTTCTTCCAGTCTCCATCGAAGCTGTACGACTTGCCGGCGATGTCGGCCGTGTCGAACAGACTGCCATCCTTCTTTGCCCGGAGACCGTTGGCGCTCAGGTCTGAGACGAACACCTTGGTCTGCGGCTGCGAGGCGCTATTCAGTTCGATGTACAGGTCTCGATAGTTCTTCATCTGCAGCAACGAATCGGCGCGATACGGCGAATCGAATTTCGCGCTGACGACGAGCAGCTGCGTGCCCGGGAAATACAACGCCGCAACGTACTCGTTCGGCGAGCTCCCCTTGACGGCATAACTATCGAGCTTCATGGAATCGAGCGCTTTCACGAACTCGATCGTAGCGACAGCCGATTTGGATTCCTGAGCCGAGGCCACGGCGGGCGCTGTGAGCAGAATGACGGCGAGGGCGACACCACTCAAACGACGAATCGTAAGCATCATGGCTCCCCCTGTGTGAAATTCCGAGCACCGCCGACAGTCACGTCCGCGGCACGTGGAGCCGTCTTGTATCACCAGCGTCGGCTGGCGTCAATCGGGGAATAGAGGATTTTGGCGGACGAAAGACCGGAGGACGCTAGCCGATGAAGAGCGCGTCTTCTTCGTCCGGAGACGTGGCGCCGCGGCGCGAGGAGCGGCGGAGCTCGTGGATCGCCGCAAGGGCCGCTTTGATGCCATTCAGGAAGGCGAGTCCCTTTCCCGCTGGACCGAGCAGCGTCGGCACGGCGGCCATCACCTGCTCGGCACGTCGGCTCAAGTCGGCGAACATTCGGTCGGCGCGCTCCACCTGGGCGGCCGCCATGGTGGTCATTCGGGCCGCTTCCGACGTGATGGTCTGCAGGTTGGAGACGACTGGATTCAGATTCTGCTCGAGGCGATCAGCGACCTGCCCGATGCGTCGCGCGGCGGACATCGCAAACACAATCGCCGTGACCTGAATGACGGCCATGACGAGGACCGCGACGGCGATGATGCCGAGCCAGACGTCGGTCACGCTTCAGGCTCCGCCGCCGGGCGGAACTGGCGCGCGGCGTCCACGACCTTCTCACGCCCTTCGCGTGCACGCTGCCCGATGTAGTCGCGGGTTTCCTCACCGGTGGCCGGCGCGAAAAGCAGCGCAACGGCGGCACCCGCGACCGCTCCGGCCACGAACGCGAGCAGCACCGCGCCGCCCCCGAGATTGTCGTCTTTTGCCATCGCTATCGCTCTAAAAGATGCTGACCCGGACGTTCAAGTACTTTTTCGGATCGGCGCGAATATCCTTCACGAGATTGTGAACTTCGGTGACCGTCGTATTCATGTTCTCATACAACTGCTTGTCGTGCAGCAGTTGTCCGGCGGTTCCTTCCCCCTGATTGAGTGACGCGGCGAGCTTGTCGAGGCGATCCGCCATCGAATTCAGCCGGTTGTATAGCTCGGCATCGGTAATCAGCTTGCCTGCCGTCCCCTCGCCTTTGTTGATCCGACCGGTGATTGCATCGAGGTTGCTCGTCGCCGACGTTACTGATTTGCTCAAAGCGTCATTGTTCAGCAACTGACCGAGACTGCCTTCGCCATTACGGAGGCGCGCTGTCACCATCTGCAGATTGTCGAGCGATGCCTCGAGCGACCGCGCCGCGGTCGGATCATTGACCAGACGCCCAATCGTGCCGTGCCCGGAATTGAGGTTGCGCGTCAACGCTTCGGCGGAGTCGACGAACTCATTGAGTTCCCGGTACAACTTGTCATCGGTCACTAGCTTTCCGAGGGTTCCGCGTCCCTGCCGCACGTCTTCGAGTAGCGCGTTGGTCTGCTCCAGCGTCCGCGTTCCCGCCTCCGCCGCGGCGGTGAGGGAGCCGGGTGGAGGAGTGCTACGCACATATCCCCACTGCGGGACCGGCATCCCCTGACTGTTGGCCGTGATATCGACGGCGGCCTCGCCAAGCAGCGACACCGATCCCAGGGTCGCCGTCGATCGATCGGTGATCCGCGTCTGCTGATCCTTGTTCACCTGCATGGTGACCTCGACCCGGTCGCCGACGAAGCTCATCCCCGTCACCGACCCGACCTCCACGCCGGCGACGCGGACCGGCGCGCCTTCCTTCAATCCTTCGATGTCGGGGAAGACGGATTTGATGTTGTAACGCTGCCAGAAAAACCCGCCCTCACCGCTGACCATGAAGATCACGACGGCGGCCATGACGAGTGCGAAGATGGACACGAGGCCAATCTTCAGCTCCGACCAAGCAAGTGAACGCGTGCGCGGCATTGCTACATCCTTCTATGACAGGAACGTTCGAATGTAGGGATCCTTCGAGCTGCGCAACTCGGCGGCATTCCCTTCGAAGGTAATCAATCCCTCTTTCAACATGATGAACTCGGCTTCGTCACACTTGCCCGCGTCCGCCGGAACGATGTCGATCCTGCCCGCGCGGCGAACCGCTTCGTGCGTCGCGACGAAGAACGCATCACGCAACTGGTGCGTTACGACGATCGAGCTCACGTTTTCCACGTCACGGAGCTTGACGACCTCTTCGTCAATCGTGGTTGCCGTAATCGGGTCAAGTCCCGTCGTCGCCTCGTCGTACAGCAGCGTCGGCGGCTTGTACGCCATCGCGCGCGCGATGGCGACGCGCCGCCGCTGCCCGCCTGACAGTTCCGACGGCATTTTGTCGAGATGTTCGCTGAGCCGGACGAACCCCAGCACTTCCTCGACCCGTCGGCGTACATCGTCCAGCGGCATGTCGGTTTCCTCGTACAGCTTGTATCCAACATTCTCCGCGACCGTGAGCGAATCGAACAGGGCGCCTTCCTGGAACACCATGCCGAGATTGGCACGGACTTTCATCAGGTCCGCTTCCGGCATCCGATCCACCCGCGACCCGTGCACCCAGATCCCGCCGCTGTCCGGTTTCAGCAAACCCAGAATCAACTTCAGGATGGTCGATTTCCCCGACCCGCTCGCCCCCAGAATGATCTTCGTATGGCCAGGCAGCAGCGAGAAGCTGATGTCGCGGAGCACGACCTTGTCGTCGAACGCCAGCGACACGCGCTCGAACACAATCGCCGGACGCTCGGCCGAGGAGGGCCGTTCGAGGACGGGCGAATCACGAACTGCAACTGCCGTCATCAGTACAACAGCGTAATCATCAAACGCGTGACGAAGAAATCGACCGCAATCACCGCCACCGACGCCGCCACCACCGCGCTGGTCGTCGAACGGCCGACGCCCTGGGTGCCGCCGGAGGTCCGGAGGCCGACGTAGCAGCCGATCGTCACAATGACGTAGCCGAGAACAAACGGCTTGAAAATACCCATCCACGCGTCCTGTGCATAGAGCGCCTCCGTGATGGAGGTCCAGTACAGACTCGACGCGACACGCAACTGATAGACGGCGACGATCCATCCGCCAAGCACACCAACGGTGTCGGCAATGACCGTGAGAACCGGGGTCATGAACACGCCCGCCAGCACCCGGGGAATCACGAGCTTACGAATCGGGTCTGTTCCGAGCGCCCGCAGCGCGTTGATCTGGTCGGTGACGACCATGGAACCCAATTCCGCTGCAATGCCCGAACCGATGCGTCCAGCCAGCATCAGGCCCGTCAGCACCGGACCAAGTTCTTTGATCATCGAGGCGCTCACCAGCCGGCCCACAAACGGCCGCGCCCCGAACTGATCGAGCGTCACGCCACTCTGCAGGGCGAGCACTGCGCCGGTGAAAAAGCCTGTCAGCAGGACGACGGTCAGCGATCCGATGCCGATCAGGTCCAACTGCTCCACCAGATCGTGGAAGTAAAACGGCCGCGAGAAGATGCCGCGAATCGTGGCGGACTGCAGGCGGATGTACTCCTGCACTTCGTATATCGCGCTCTTCGGCCACTCCGCCAGCAGCGTCAGCACGCGTCAGCGACCTGCCTGCAGGCTGGTCAGCCCCAGCTCGCGGGTACGGAGGGATTTCAACGTGTCGCGGATTGTGGCCGCGCGTTCGAAATCGAGGTTGGCGGCGGCGCTCTTCATCTCGCGCTCGAGCCGCAGGATCTCCGCATCGAGCTCCGCCTGCGTCCGGAACATCTGCGCCTCCCGAGCCGGCGGCGTCACGTAATCGCGTTCGTAGACGCTCGACATCACATCCTCAATCGCGCGCACGACCGATTCCGGCGTAATCCCGTGCTCTTCGTTGTAGGCCGCCTGCAGCGCGCGCCGCCTGTCGGTCTCGGCGATGGCGGATTTCATCGATTCGGTCATCGTATCTGCATACATGATGACCCGGCCGTTGACGTTTCGGGCCGCACGTCCGGAGGTTTGAATCAACGAGCCGCTCGACCGCAGGAACCCCTCTTTGTCGGCGTCCAGGATGGCCACCAGCGAGACTTCCGGCAGGTCCAGCCCCTCCCGCAGCAGGTTGATACCGACAAGAACGTCAAACGCGCCCCGCCGGAGATCGCGGAGGATTTCAATGCGCTCCAGCGTGTCGATGTCCGAATGCAGGTACCGCACCTTGACCCCGAGTTCCTGGTA
>Ga0068859_100000722_pt1 | contig 33200 bp, 29 predicted proteins | sample KBSSwiS22_FD_66585 | JGI IMG/M metagenome (GOLD analysis project Ga0068859, IMG submission 66585) | Switchgrass rhizosphere microbial communities from Kellogg Biological Station, Michigan, USA - KBS Switchgrass S2-2 | ecosystem: Host-associated > Plants > Roots > Rhizosphere > Soil ...
GCGCAAAGGCCGGCCGCGATAGCTTCCTTAAGCGGCATCCGGGCGACAGCTCGAACCAGATAATCAGTTTTCGTGCATCATCACTGTGAGGTCTCTGTGCGCAGACTCTTGCCCGTTCTGGCGGTTACGGCGGCCATTGTCGGTCTTACGACCGCGGCGCCCGCTTTGGCGGACACGACAGGAAACACCTCCGCGACGGTCACTTTGACCTCGACGGGAGTACTCGCTATTACCGTGCCGGGCACGTTCGCCCTCACCGGCTCGGTGACCGACACCGCCCTCAGCGGGCAACTGGGCGCCGTTCAGGTTACCGACGAGCGCAGTGCCGATCCCGCGGCCTGGACCACGTCCGTGAACGCGACGCCGTTCGCCAACGGTAGCCACACCCTCGGCGCCGCGACCTATGACCCGGGCGCCGTGACGACGACAGGAATCCCGGCGAGCCAGGTGACGACGCACGTCGTGACGCTCTCCACGTCCCCGCAGGCCGTCGTAACCCTCGATGGAGGAACGACCTTCTCCGGAAACAACACGGGAGCATGGAACCCGAACATCACGGTGGCCATTCCCGCCGGAACCGTGACGGGAACATACACCTCGACCATCACCCACTCGGTCGTCTGACAAGGTGACCTTCGCTGTGCGACGTGTACTTCTCACGCTCGCCGCCGCGGTAGCCGGGATCGTCCTCCCGGCTACCAACGCGCTTACCGGGCCCGCCGCGGCGGCACCGCCGGTGACCCCGAACCCGGGCAGCATCGGCATCCGTCTGGTCGAGGTCCCCGCGGAGGCCGCGGACGATCCGCGGGCGCGGATCTACATCACCGACCATCTCAGTCCCGGAACGGTCATCCACCGGCGGATAAGTGTCAGCAACCTGAGCGACGCCACGCGACGCATCACGCTCTACCCGGGCGCGGCCACGATCGAGGGCGGGAGTTTCAATGTCGCGCCCGGGCAAACCGCCAACGAGCTGACCACCTGGATCACGGTCGACCAGCCGTCGCTGACCCTCCCACCCCACAAGGCCGGGACCGTCACGGCGACGATCGCCGTCCCACGGGACGCCTCTCCCGGCGAGCACTACGCCGCGATCTGGGCGGAAACAGCCCAGGCGAGCCAGGCAAGAAGTCAGAACGTGATCGAGGTCAGCCGGGTCGGCGTACGGGTGTACCTGTCCATCGGCCCGGGGGGCGCTCCGCCGGCGGACTTCACCATCACGTCACTCTCGTCGACGTGGCTGACAGACGGGCGGCCCGTCACGACCGCGCAGATCCACAACACCGGAGGCCGGGCCTTGGACCTGACTGGTGATCTCACCCTGACCCATGGTCCGGGCGGGCTGAGCGCGGGCCCGTTTCCAGCCCAGCTGGGCAGGACGCTCGCGCCCGGGCAGTCCGAACCCATCAAAGTGACCCTAGACAGACAACTGCCCGGTGGGCAGTGGACGGTCCTGTTCCGCCTCAAGAGCGGGCTGACCGAACGAACCGCCCGAGCGGTGATCGCGTTTCGCCCGGGTAAGACCACTCCTGGCTCGGGGCGCTCGCTGTCCAGTCGCGGCTCCGTCGCCGCCATCGCCGTCGGCACCGTGCTGCTCGCGGCAGTCCTGGCGTGCACGCTGCACCGTCGTCGACGCCGCGGGTCCTCGGGCGGAAAACCGGCTGAAGGCTGATCGGGCCGCGGTGTCCGTGACTCAGTCAGCCCGCGTACTGGCTGATGCTTCCGGGGTGACGCCGTGGCGTGCGCCCCTGCGGTTCCCGTGCGGGCGACCGAGCGTCCTGGCCGTCGAGGTCAGAATCGTGGGCGTGATCTCCGCCGCCGGCAACCCGCGGGCGACGAGCAGGGGGCTGAGGATCGAGCCTTTGCCGATGCCGTAAACGTCGCCAACCAGGCCGACCAGCAACGCGGGTCCGCGCGGATCTGGCGTCCGGCTTGAGTTCTGGCGCGGCGGTCAGTGCCGCGATTCTGCGCCTTGATCGCGTGCCGTGGCTCCGGACCCGCGGTTCTGGGGCGGTGGCGGACGGTTCGACCTCGGGGTCACGTATCTGCGTCGATACGCTTGTCCGTCGCGGCGACCATGGCCTCGAGGACGCTGATCGCTTCACCGCCAGCGGTCACTGGCACGACCATAAGGACGCGATCCTCGCGGCGTCGAGAGCAGGCGATCTGGGACTTGCTCGAACCCGTGCCGTACCTGTGGACCGGCCTTGCCCAGGACAGCAAACACGTGAGGACTGTCCGCTCGGTTCTTCTGGAGTATCCAGGGGAGCTTTCCGATGACGTGCTGGTCGCCTGCCTTCCTACGGTGACCCTCGACGATGTCCGCGCAGAGCGGAAGGAGACGCCCAGTTGGCTGGATGGCGAACTGCGTATGTCGGTAGCCGCGAGGCATGCCCGCCGCCGACCTCGGCTTCGCGTGATCGCGGTGGACGTCCTGCGCCAGATCGCGCAGGACGCTGTCGATGAGGGCTGGACGCCGCAGCGCAGGCTACTCGGGCCGGACTGGTCGGGCATCGCAGATCTCGCCGCGCTGACGGACGATCCCGTTCTCCTATCGGCAGCGGCGGTGGCCGCTGCCGAGCCTGTGCGACGCCAACCGTCGATCGTCCGCTACTACCCCGATGTCTCGACGAGCACGCTCAGCGCAGCGACGCCATCGTGGCGTTGGTGGCCAATCCGGCGACGCCCCGCGTCGATCTTGCAGCTCTCCTGTCGACGTTGGACGAACTGACGTTGCGGCGAGTGCTGGAGCAGGCCGACGAGGGCCTCGCTGAGGCCTGCCGCGTCCAGGTCGACCGGCTCCACCGGAGGCCGCCGCCCGCCAACCCAGATATGTCGCCGTTCCCGGAGACGACGAGTTGGCCGCCAACGCTGACCCGGTGGCGGTACTTCGTGATCATGCGCGTTATCTCCGCGGCCCCGCTGCGCAGCGTGACCTCACCGCCGAAGGCCTGCTTCGCAGGCGCTACACCACACCCGAACTCCTGGACCTCATCCCCGCCCGCCACGTCCTCGGCTACGCCAACCGGGCCGAGCAGATCGCGGAAAAAATCATCGAGGTCTGCGGCGACCAGATCGGCCGATGGCAGGCCCCTCGCCGCCGCCGCGCAGACCAAACCACCAGCCGCAATGACCTTCAAAGCGTGGCTAGCGCAGCTCACCGACCCGAACTGACAAACAAGACCATGGTCAGGATGGGGGTGCGTTACCAGGGCGGAGTCGGGCTGGCAGGGCTTCGGTGACGACGCGCGACACGATCTCGTCCTGATTTTCACCAACACCGATGATCTTCTCGTGGGGGGCGCCGAGCAGGTCATCGGGGACGTACCGCTCGGCGAGCTCACGGGCGCCGTAGCCGCTGGCGTTGGCTTTGGTCGCGTGGCGGCGCAGCGTCTCCTCCAGGGGCGGTCAGCTCCCGCAGCGTGCTCGGGCAACTGAGCGAACCACTCCTGGCACTCAGGAGACGGATCCCGGCGCATGCTCGCCACGAGGTTGGCCGGCAGACCAAGCGCCACCACATCATCCTGCGCCATCCCGATGACCGATGAAAGGCGCCATGATCAGTAGGAGCCGGCGGTGGCGGGACCGCCTCGCCACCCGACACTGGACTTCGCCCCGAGGCGCGCCATGTAGATCTGGACATCGCCACTCTGGGCTGGACCAGACACCCACGCCGCCACTCGGGTAGGCCCAACAGAGGGCGGCGTGGGACTATGGGGTGGGTGCTTATAGTGATCTTTGGCCATTTCCGCGCCATGGACTAGTCCCTTCGGGTTCTGGTCCGCGGTGTGTCCATCCCCCGACGGGAGGGTTCCTGTGGGCGAAGCGGGCGCCGGGCCGGATCGTGAGTGCGCCGCCGATGGCGGGGCGGACCGGGCGGGATCATGAGAAGCGACGCGGACATCGATGCGGGCGACGGGTATCCGCTCACGCGGCACACCGGCCAGGCACGGGTGGACGTCGCCAGGGCGCCTGCCGGCACGAGCCCGCTCGGCCCCACCGCCCTGCCTTTCGCCGACGGCTACCTTGGCCGGGCCGCCGGGGTTCCCGTGGGGACGAACGAGCCCGGGCCTGCGGCCCGGCGGCCGGATCCCCGGCAGAACCGCGGCGAGCCGATCGCCGGGCCAGGCGCTGGCTTTTCCGGTGAGTGGGACGTGGTCAGCCGGCCCGGGACACCGCCGGCCCGGTATCTGCCAGGTGTGGGCGCGTCGAGCCAGCCTCCACCGGCCCCACCGCTCCCGCCGCCCCCGCCGGTCCCGCCGCCGGGCGGGGAACATCAGCGATTCGGCGGACCGGCGGGGCGGGGCCCTGCCGGACCGGGCGGCGTTATGGACGACCGGTGGCCGCCGTCCCCGCCGCCGCCCCCGCCCCCGCCCGCCTTCGGTCGGGCCTCGATGGTGCAGGCGCCGGGTGGTTCGCCGAGGTTCGGTGGCCCTGATGCGGCAGCCGGTCCGGACATCCCGCGGGGCCAGGCCGCTGGGAACGGCTACGGCTCGTCGCGCGGCCCCGGCGCCGTCCATGGTCGTGACGGGTCGACCGGCCCAGGTGGTTCTTACGGTCCCGGGGCGCCGAACGAGTTCGCCGGTGCCGAGCACCCCGGCCGACAGCCGGGAATGGCTGGCGGGAACGGGCATGGGCAGGGGTGGCCAGCCTCCGTGCCCCCGCAGGTGCCCCCGGTCGGCGACGCCGAGTGGCGCGCCGACCCCTGGGCACCTTCCGCGCACGTTCCGAGCGACATCGCCGGCTCGCCCATGCCCGGTCACCGGGCGCATGGCGGCCAGATGGCCGGCGGCCCGGCCGGCAGCGCGGGAGGGCCGCGCCCCGATCCGGTCGGTGGCTTCAGCGTCGACGCGGCGGCTGCGCGTAGCGCGCCGGCGAGGGCGATGCCCGACGGCTGGTCGGTCGGCGCTCCCGATCATCCCGCCGCCGGCAGCGTCGCACCGCCTCGGCCGGCTGCCGCACCGCCGGCCCCGGCAGTGGCACCCGGGCCGACCCGGTACGCCCAGGGCCCGGCTGTTTCGGCCGCAGGCAGTCCGTTCGGCACGGACGGACGCGTCGACGCATGGCAGACCGGTCACGCTGCTCGCGATCTTCCTGGTGCGCCTCCGGACGGCCGCTTCACCGCCAGGCCCGCGGACGCGGCGGGCCGCGTCGCCAGGCGGGACCCGCTGTCCGATCCCAGGCTCGCGGCGGCCCAGCCGCCGGCCGACCCGTTCGGCGTCGTCTCCCGCGGCCAGTTCGTCGGTGACCCGTTCGTCGTCGGCGAGCAGGGTCCTGCCGGCCATCCCGCGCCGCGCCAGAACTTGGCTGGGGGGATGCCGACGGCCCATGCGCCGGCCGCAGGCGGCGGTCAGCCGTCGCCGGTGCCCCAGCCGGCGCGAGAGGTGGTCGCCGGCCGTGGCGTTCCCTACGCGCCGGGGCACCCGTCCTGGCCGACGGGCCTCGCGGTGGAAAACCCCAACACTCCCGTCCGCCCGTCCGCCGACGTCCCTGGGCTGCCGCAGTGGCCCTCGGTGAACGGGCCCTCAGCGAACGGGCCCTCAGCGAACGGGTCCTCCGCGAACGGGCATGGACTCGCCGTCGCGTCGCCTGGAGCCGGCCGAGCCGGTCTGTTCGAGTCCCCGGGCGTGGCCCAGCCCACCCCACCCGCTCCGCCCGGCGGCCAGCCGTGGCCTGGCCAGCCTTTCGCCGGCCAGGCGCCGACTGGTCATGGCGCCAGGGCCGCCGGTGTCGGGCCCGCCGGCCAGTCTTCTCCGGGGCCCGCGGCCGTAGCCCGGCAGCAGGGCTGGGAGGTCACGGGCGGTGGGCGTGACGGCAGTTCCGTCGCCGGGTCGCCGCAGCCCGGTGGCCCGATCGTCTTCGAGGGACCGGGCGGTGGACGTGGACTAGGTGTGGCCGGCGGCGTGAGTGTGGACGGTGGCCCGAACGTGGGCCGCGCACCGATGCCAGACCTACCGGGCCAGGCCCCGCCGCCAGGCGTCCCGGGCGGCGCGGCCTGGCCGACGAACGGCAACGGACAGGGCCGCGACGCCGGTCCAGGACCCGGCCGCGGCGCCGTCCCAGGGCACGGCGCCGATGCGGGACGTGGCTTCGGACCGGGCCAGGCCGGCGGGGTGGGCCAAGGCCGCGGCGTCGGCCAGGCCGGTGGCATCGCGGTGGGCGGAGCCCCTGACCCGTCGTTCGGCCATCCGCCCGCGGCCGCCGGGCCGTGGGCGGTGGAAGGCGCGGCGGGCCAGGCTGGGAGGCCGCCCACCGCCCCCGGTCCTGGGCTGGGCGATCCAGGCGGGCCGGGTGGGCCGTCCGGCCGGGTGGCCCCGGCCGGACGGCCCACCCAGGCGTTCGATCCGCTGTTCGATGATCTTCCGTTCGGCCCGGCGTCGAATGGCCGGCGTGCTGGCGCTCCGGCCGTCGTCAACGGGCAGTTGGGCGCGGCGCCGCCGGCCGGGCAGCCGGGGACGCCGGGTGTCCCGCCGAACCCGGGCCGCCCGGCGGGCCAGGGCTACCCGCAGCGTCCGCCGGCACCGCCCGGCGCGGCGCCGACGAACGTCGCCGGCTCGGCCACGACGTTCGCGCCGCTGTACGACCGGTCGCCTGACTTCCAACCGTCGACCCAGTTCCCGGCCCCGCCGCCGCCGGCCCCGCCGCCGTTGACGACCCCGCGTCCGCCTGGCGTGCCTGCGCCGGGCGCGCGACCGCCGCTCGCCGCGAGCGCCGCCGGCCCGGCGGCGCCACCCCGACCGCCCACGGAGCCGCCACCCGGTGTAGACGGCCGGCGGCGCCGGCCGCCCGGTCCCATACCACCTGGGCATGATCCGTACGCGCAGGTGCAGGCGCAGCCCCGCCCGCTGGCGCGCGGGGCGAGGCCAGGCCAGGGCCAGCTTCGCGACGGCGACTCCTGGGACCGATCCGACGTCCTCCCGCCTCGTCAGCCTGGCGCCAACCCTGGCCGCCGTGCCGGACCCCCGCACCCCGTCGGACCGGCCAACCCCGCTGGTCCCGCCGGTCCCGCGGATGGCCGGGCCACCCGGGACGGCCGCGTCAGCAGAGATGGCCGGCCGCTCCGGGATGACATCGGCGCCCCGTACCCACCGCCGACGTCACCGCGGCGGCAGAACACGCGAGGCGTCTCCGCGCGCGCGGGCAGTCCCGTCGACCCGGCCGACCTCGGAGGCCCGGGCCGCCTTGGCGGCCCCAGCGGCCCCAGCGGCCGGCACGGGACCCTGCACCCAGGCACCGGGCTTTACAGCGACGCGCTGTTGCCACCCGCCCAGGAGACCGCGGCCCGCGGCTGGCGCAAGGTCGTCTACCAGATGTCCGGCGGTGCGGTGAACCCCGGGCCGTCGCCCGACGAGGCGCGGCACAACCGGCTGCTGGCGCACATCCGGACCCCGCTGATCGACTGCCACCGGATCGCCGTCATGTCGCTCAAGGGCGGGGTCGGCAAGACGACGACGACGATCGGCCTCGGCTCCACACTCGCCGACCTGCGCGACGACCGGGTCGTGGCGATCGACGCCAACCCGGACCGTGGCACCCTCGGGACGAGGGTCCAGCGGCCGTCGCCGTTCACCGTCCGCGACCTGCTCGAGGACGCCCCCCGGTTGCGCCGCTACGTCGACATCCGCCAGTACATGGCCCGGTCGGACGCTCGGCTGGACGTGCTGGCCTCGGCGGACGACCCGGAGATCTCCGAGGCGTTCGCGGACTCCGACTACCACGCCGTCGACGACCTGCTCCAGCGCTACTACTCGATCCTGCTGACCGACTGCGGGACCGGCATGCTGCACAGCGCCATGGGTGGTGTGCTGGCGCTGGCCGACACACTGGTCATCGTGACGAGCTCGAGCGCCGACGGCGGAACCTCCGCGAGCGCGACGCTGGACTGGCTCGACGCGCACGGCTACGCCGACCGGGTCCGCGACGCGATCGCGGTGATCTCGATGTTCCCGCAGGACGGTGACGGGGTGGATGTCGACACGCTCGAGCAGCATTTCGCCGCCCGCACCCGCCGGGTGGTGCGAGTGCCCTGGGACCCGCACCTCGCGACTGGCGGGCGGATCGACCTGAACGAGCTCAAGCGGGAGACGCGCCGCGCCTACCAGGAGCTCGCCGCCACCGTTGCGGAGCGATTCGCCCCACCGGGTCACGACGGCGCCGGCCTTGACGCGGGCCCCGGATATCCGGCCGCGGAGTCAAGGCACGACGACCGGCTGTACTCCTGACCTGACGGCCGGCCGTACCCCTGAGCTACTGAACCCCTGAGCTGCTCCTGAAGTCGCGACCTGGCTGGCGACGCCTGACCCGTCCGCCGGCGGCGCCGTCGGTGTCGCCGGCGGACGGGCGGCGCCGGACCACGCACCGATGGGCGCCCGAGTCCGCGGCGACCTGGCGGTCATGCCCTAGCCTTACGACGACGTCCCGGTGAGAGGGCACTGGAACACCGGCCGAAGCCGACCTTCTCGAGCTGCCTGGCTCGAGAAGGGACCCTGGCGCCAGCCAGCACAACGAAGCCTCGCGTGGTTGGAGGCGTCGGAGAACGGTTGGCGGCATCCGGAAGGACAGTGCCGAAGCTGACCTTCTCGATCTGCTTCGCAGCTCGGGAAGGGACCCCGGCGCTCATGGCGAAGCCCTGCGCGGCCGGACCGAGATCGATACCGGCTGAGGCAGCCAGGTGGCCGCCTCCTTTACCTTGGGAGCCCGACATCGCTCGTCGAACCGCTCCAGCGTCTCGAACCTCCAGCGCGGCCGGCGCCGCCCAGAGCAGCGTGCCCGGTGGTGCGCCCGGCAGTGTGTCCAGCAATGTGCCCGAGGTGGGCCCCCGTCAGCCGTGCCCGTGCGGCTCAGGCCGCCGCTACAAGGCCTGCCACGGCGCCAGGACGCGCCCGGCGCCGGTGCTGCGGCCGTTCGCCGGCCGCGCCGACGAGCCGGACCTGGTGGCGCTGCGCGAGCTGGTGCCCAGCGCCACCGCGCCGGTGACGCTGCACCCCGACCACCTCGCCAAGTACCCGGAGCACGCCGATCGGAAGATCATCCTTGGCACGATGCTGCCGCAGGCGGCGCCAGCGCTGGTCCGTGACACCGGCGAGATCCTGCTGGCCACCCAGACGCTGACCCCGGGGCTCGACGCGTCCGCCGACATCGCCGGCGCACTGCTCGCCGCCCTGGCGGCCGAGCCGGGCTCGGTCGTCACCGACGGCCCGGCCTCGGCGCTGACTGCCGTGGAGCGCCTGCCGCAGGGCCTCGCCGGCCTGCCCCGACTGGTCGACCTCCTCGACCCGGCCCCCGTGCAGGTCACGGTGCACTCCGGTTTCGGCTGGTGGCTGCCGCCGGCCGAGGACGGCTCCTCCGGCCTGTCCGACGAGGTGCAGGCAAGCCTCGAGCGGGCGAACGCCACCGTGGTGCCGACCGCGCGGCTGAGCTCCGTCGAGGCCGCCTACTGGACGCATCCCGGCGACAAGCGGCACCTGCGCTGGGTCCTCCCGTTCCCCGCCGATGACGCTGACGGGAGTGGCAACGGGGCCGGGGCCGGGGCGGTGCTGGCCAGGGCCCGGGCCGAGGAGAACCTGCTCGACGCGCTCGCCCGGCTGGCCGTGGCCGGCCGGCTCACCGTCGGCGAGGGGTCGCGCTTCGTCGGCTCGTTCCGCGCCGATGGGCTGGTCGTCCCGGTCTGGGACCTCGCGCCGGACGCCGACGCGGACAGCTGCGAGGAGCCCGCGGCGGCGCTGCGTGCCGCGCTGGACGAGGTGCTGGCCGACCGCCGCCCGCTGACCGGTGAGGAGCGCCGCGTCCGCGCCGGTGTCGTCGGACGGACCCTGACGCTTCGTTGATGCGAGCGATGTCTGGCCTGGTAGGAGTCCGGTTCGCGGGCGGGCGTGAGAATGATGGCGTGGGAACCGCCGACCCGACCGAGACGAGGTCAGTGCTGATGCCGGACCGTGCCGCCTGATGGCCGATTTCTGATGGCCGACTTCGATGTGATCGTGATCGGGGCCGGGCCGGCCGGGGCCGCGGCGGCGCGGGTCGCGGCCGCGGCGGGCGCGCGGGTCTGCCTGCTGGAGCGTGCCGTGCTGCCGCGGTACAAGACGTGCGGCGGCGGGCTCGTCGGCATGTCCCGCGACCAGATCGGCGTGGCCGGCCTCGACTGGTCGCGGCTGGCCAGCACCCAGGTCGACGCGCTCACGATGACGCTCGACGGCCGGCTCAAGGTCACTCGCCGCCGCCGCGACGGCCAGCCGATCCTCGCGATGGTGATGCGCCCCGAGCTCGACGCCGCCTTGGTGGACGCGGCCAAGGCGGCGGGCGCCGAGGTACGGACCGCGACCATGGTCACGGGCGTGCGGGCGGCCGGCTCGGGCGGGGCCGAGGGCAGCTCGGGCGGGGTTACGGTGACGGTACGCGATGGGCCGGACCTGGTCGCGTCGGTCGTCGTCGGGGCGGACGGGACGTCCTCGCGGGCGGCCAGCTACGTAGGGGTGCGCTGCGACCAGGTGGATCTTGGCCTCGAGGGCGAGTTCCGAGTGCCGTCCTACCTCGCTGCCCAGTGGGAGCGGCGCATGCTGCTCGACTGGGGTCCGGTGCCTGGCTCGTACGGCTGGGTCTTTCCCAAGGGGGACGTGCTTACGGTCGGGGTGATCGGGGCGCGTGACGACGGCCCGGCGCTGCGGGCGTACTACGAGGCGTTCGTGGCCCGGCTGGGCATCGCCGCCCTGCCCCGCCAGCATGACTCTGGGCACCTCACCCGGGTGCGCGCCGCCGGCTCGCCGGTACGCCGGGGCCGGGTGCTGGTCGCCGGGGACGCCGCCGGCCTGCTGGACCCGTGGACACGGGAAGGTATCTCCTTCGCGCTGCGCTCCGGCCGGCTCGCGGGTGCCGCCGCGGCCGCCGCCGCGGGCGGCGACCTGACCGCGCTCGACGCCTATCCCGAGCAGGTGGAGGCGGTGTTCGGCTCCGAGCTGGCCTCCGGCCGGGTGCTGCTCGGCCTGTACCGGCGCCGGCCGGAGCTGATGCACGCGATGATGTCGGCCGGCCCGGGCGGGTTCGGCCTGTTCACCCGGATCGTCGACGGCCGCTCGACATTCGCCCGCCAACTACGCCGCCCCGGCGTCACCGCCACCGTCGCGGCCCTTTCTCGTTAGCCGGCCCGGGGCGTCGCGCGCTCACCGCAGGAGCGTTCCACACGGTCCTCAATCGGACGGTCCGTCTCTCCGATCACAGGCAGAGCGGTCGGACGCACGGATGGCCGAGAGTGATCTGGTGGAATTTTCGGCGTTCCGGCCCTGAAGATTCCGCCAGATCATGGAGCTGACCTTGATCTGGTGGAGCTCTCGGCGCCGCCCCGGCAGCGGTCTCAGTCTTCTGCCAGCTGAGTAAGGCGGGACGGCGACGGTCAGGCCGCTGGGTCGGCGGCGCGGAGCGCGGCGTGCAGGGCGGCCGGGGTCAGGTAGCCGGCGAGGGTTCCGGGGCCGTCGCCGGCTGGCGGGTCGTAGACGGGAAGGCGTGCGTCGGGGCGGGCGAGGAGCGCGGTGAGCGCCTCGGCGAGCGTCGACCCGACGACGACGGATCGATCGCGGCGGTCCGTCGACCTGTCGAACCCCACAGGACCGGGATCGGTGCCGCTATGGCCGTTGGCTGCATCGGCGGGGTGACCGGAGCCGGACGACGCCGAAGCGAGCGCCTTGGCCGGCCCGACGGCGGTGGCAGCGGTGCCCGGGCGCGCGGCGTGCTCGCCGGGCACGGGTGGCTCCAGGTCGGTGCGGCGCAGGGTGACCACGTCGAGGCGGCGCAGGGTCCGTTCGGCGCCGGTGAAGTCGGCGACGAACGGCGTCGCCGGCCGGGCCAGGATCCCGGCGGGCGTGTCGATCTGGTCCAGGCGCCCGCCGTCGGGGCCGGCGCGGAACACCGCGACCCGGTCGGCGAGCCGGATCGCCTCATCGATGTCGTGCGTCACGAAGACGATGGTCTTGCCGATCTCCCTGCGGAGCCGGGAGAACTCGTCCTGCAGCCGCCCGCGGGCGATCGGGTCGATCGCCGAGAACGGCTCGTCCATGAGCAGCACCGGCGGATCGGCAGCCAACGCTCTGGCCACGCCCACCCGCTGCTGCTGCCCGCCGGACAGCTCGTGGGGGTAGCGGCCGCCGACGACGGCCGGGTCGAGCCCGACGAGCTCCAGCAGCTCGTCGGCGCGTGCCCCGGTCTTCGCCCGATTCCAGCGCAGCAGGCGGGGCACGCAGCCCACGTTCGCCCGGACCGTGAGGTGCGGGAACAGCCCGATCTGCTGGATCACGTACCCGAATCGGCGGCGCAGCTTCACCGGGTCGAGCTTGCGGACGTCCTCGCCGGCGACGAGGATCCGCCCGGCGGTGGGCTCCACCAGCCGATTGATCATCTTCATCGTCGTGGTCTTGCCACAACCGGACGGCCCGACCAGGCAGACCAGCTCGCCCTCACCGATCTCGAATGACAGGTCCGCGACCGCGACCGTCCCGTCCGGATAGGTCTTCTCGACGCCTTCCAGCACGATCATCGGCCTGGCTGACACGCGGCCCACTTCCTGGTTCGCGCGGCGGCCCGTGAGCGCGACGACAGCATTTCCGCGGACGGCATTTTCGCGGACGGCATCTTCGGCGACGGCGACGGCGTCGCCGAAGATGCCGCACCGCGTGCGGCGGAAACCGGCCGGGATGACCTCGGCGATCCGCTCATCACGGGCAGGATAGTGGCTATTTCGCCTTCGCCGGTCGGATAACGTGCGGGTATGGCGTCGGCGGGTGGGAACTGTCTCACGCGCAACGAGTGGATCTGCGGCCGGTACCTGACCACGCGGTCGGACGAGCTCCAGGCCGCAGTGCGGGAACACGTCGATCTCACGGTCACCTCGGTCGCCATCGGCGTGGCGCTGGCGGTGCCGCTCGTGCTGGTCGCGCGCCGCTGGCGGCCCGCCGTCGGGCTCATCGGCAGCATCACCAGCATCCTGTACACGATCCCGTCGCTGGCCTTCTTCGCGTTGCTGCTGCCCATCTCCGGGCTGTCCACGACGACGGTACGCATCGGCCTGGTGGTCTACACCCTCGTCATCCTGTTCCGCGGCTTCCTCGCCGGCCTCGACGGCGTGCCGCCGGACGTGCTGGAGTCCGCGCGCGGGATGGGCTACGGTCCGGTGCGCATGCTGCTGACCGTCGAGCTGCCGCTGGCCCTGCCCGCGATCGTCACCGCTTTGCGGGTCGCCACCGTCTCCACGATCGCGCTGGTGACGGTCGGCGCGACGGTCGGCCACGGCGGCCTCGGCAACCTGATCTACGACGGCCTCGGTAGCACCTTCAAGGCCGAGGTGTTCACCGCCTCGGTGCTGTGCCTGGCACTCGCGGTGGTCGCCGACCTGCTGCTGGTCCTCCTGGAACGGCTCGCCACCCCGTGGCGGTGGCGGGCGCGCGCCCGCCGGCGGCCCGGCGGGCGGCGGCCCGGCGGCCCGGCCCGCGCGGCCACGACTTCGGTCACGGCTTCGGTCCCGGCGGCGGCCAGCCCCGGTGCCGAGACGGCCGCGGGGGCACGGCCGTGAGCCTGGTCGTCGACGGCGTCCGCTGGCTGGGTGACGGCGCGCACTGGTCCGGCGACCGCGGGATCCTGGCCCGTCTCGGCGAGCACCTCAGGTACACCGGTGCGTCGGTCGGGATCGCGGCGGCCCTCGCGCTGCCGGTCGGGATCTGGCTGGGCCATCGCGGGCGGGGCGGCGCGCTCGCCGTGACGATCTCGGGTGCGCTGCGCGCGGTGCCGACGTTCGCCGTGCTGGTGCTGCTGGCGATCGGCCCGCTCGGCCTCGGCGACCGGACGACGATCGTCGCCCTGGTCATCTTCGCCGTCGCCCCGCTCGTCGCGAACAGCTATGTCGGGGTGCGGGAGGTGGATCCCGGCGCGCGCGAGGCCGCCCGCGGCATGGGCATGTCCAGCTGGCAGGTGCTGACCCGCGTGGAGCTGCCGCTCGCGCTTCCCATGATCATGCTGGGGGTGCGGCTCGCGGCGGTGCAGGTCGTGGCGACGGCGACGATCGCCTCGCTGATCGGCGGCGGCGGGCTGGGACGGTTCGTCGCCGACGGCCTGGTCCAGAACGACCGGCCGCAGGCGTTCGGCGGCGCCATCCTCGTCGCCGTGCTGGCCCTCGTCGTCGACGGAGCGCTGCTAGGCGTCACCCGGCTGTTCACCCCGGCGGGCGTCACTACAACCCGCCGCGGGCACGGCTGGCGCGGCCGTGCCCGGCCGGCCGGCCGACGCGGCACGACGGGCACGACGGGCACGACGGGCACGACGGGCACGACGGGCGAGGAAACCCTGGGCGGTACGGGAGCCTCGAGCAGTGTGGCCAGGCTGGGTGGCGCTGCAGACCTCGCCGGCAAGCCGGGCACGGGGCTATAGGCACAGGTTCGGATCTCGCCGCCCGACCCGAGGCGGCCGACGCTGGCCGGGCGGCGGATCAGCGGTAGGGATGCCAGCGCGCGGTCCGGTCGCCGGAGCGCAGGCTGTCGAGGCGGACGCGGAACTGCGCGGCCACCGGCGGGTTGCTGGCGAGGATCGGCAGCACGCTGGTCACGAGCTTCAGCTCACGGACGGTCCGCAGCACCGGCCAGCCGTCCCACGCCGTGACGTCCGTGCCGTAGGCATCGGCGAGCTGCGCGTGCCAGCTGGGCGGAAAGCCGAACCGCATCGTCCCGAGGGCAAGCGGGACGAGATCCCATTCGGCCGGGCCGATGCTCACCGAGTCGAAGTCACAGAGCACCACCTGCCCGTCCTGGCGTCTGATCAGGTTTCCAAGATGCGCGTCGCCGTGGATCACGGCGGTCGGTAGCCGGTAGCGGACGGTCCGCAGGCCGGCGTCTACCCGGCCGATCAGGTCTTCCAGGAAGGTCCGGTCGTCGGCCGCCAGCGCCTCCGCGTCGGACATCCGCCGCCGCACGTCGTCGAGTGGGTCCCAGCGGGGCAGCGCCGGGCCGGGGGGCGGCAGCGCGTGCAGGCGCCGCAGCGCAGCGCCGAGCTCGGCGGCCGTCGGCGTCGGCGGGGCGCCGGGGCCGACGTCGACCCACACAGTCGCCCGGGCTCCGCCCGCTGCCACCGGCGCCGGTATCCCCGGCAGCAGCCGGACGGCGGGCACGCCGGTGTCCTCGAGCCAGCGGGCGACCTGCACGACCTTGGGTAATCGGTGGTTCATCGCGGCCGAGGTGGCGATGCGCACCACGGCGCCGGCCCGCGGCAGCCGGTAGACATAGTTGACCGTCAGCTTGATCGCGACAGCGTCGGTGGCGTCCAGCCCGGCCGCGGCGCAGATCGCCGCGAGCGCCTGCCGGGAGGCCGCCGCGGTGAACCGCTCGCTGCCCGGCCCCGCGCCGTGCGTTCCCGATCCGGGACCGGCGACCTGGCCGTGGGCGCCGGGAACCTGGCCGTGGGCCTCGGCTCGCCGGTCACCCTCCTCGCTGCCGTTCGTTCCCCCCCGGGACCGGCCCGTCAGGCGCTCGCTTGCGGGAGCGTCCGGCTGCCGGCCGCGGTGGGCTGCTGGCTGGCCGCCGAGCGCTGCCACTCACGGACCAGCCCGGCCAGGTCCCGCACCTCGGGCACCTCGCTGTGCGGCCGGGTCGCGGCCAGCACCTGGTCGGCGCGGCCGGAGACGGAGGCGACCGTGCGGCCCCAGGAGATATGGATCGCCTCGCTGGCCAGCGAGCAGGCCCGCTCGATCTCGAGCCGTCCGGACCGGGCCAGGGCCAGCGACAGGTCGAGCCGGATCACCGACCGGAAGCCCGGCGCGTCCATCCGGTCGAGCTTCGGCAACGCGAGCTCGGCGTGTTCCTCGGCGGCCCGCGGCCGGCCGAGCAGGCACAGAGCGGTCGTGGCGTTGTAGGCGACCTCGACCGGGTTGAACTCGTCGAAGCTCGGGCCGGGCCGGCCCCAGCGGTCCGGCGGGATCTCGTCGGCGAGGTCGTAGGCGTTGTCCAGCGCGCGGGCGGCGCCCTGGACGTCGCCCAGGCTGGCCAGGGCCCGGGCCTCCTGGCAGACCAGCCGGGCGCGTACCGGCCCGTCGGCGACGTGCCGCTGGCCGTCCCTGGCCAGTCGCAGTGCCTCGTCCGGCCGGCCGTCGTAGAACTCCGTGACGGCGCCAACCTCGCGCGCCGAGCCGCACAGCTGTCCGTCGCCGGCGGCGACCCCGGCGGCGTAGCCCTGCGCGGTCAGTGAGCGGGCGCCGGCGACGTTGCCCTGTTTGAAGGCGGCGTCCGCGCGCAGCACGGACACCCGGCCGGCCAGCACCCGCAGGCGTCGCCACTGGCCGTCGGCCATCCGGCGGCGGGCGAGCCGCTCCAGGCCGCGGTGCAGCCGCGCGGTCTGCGCGAGGACGTGGCCGGGTGGGATCACCTCGTGCGCGCCGAGGGCCTGCGCGAGCAGTTGCTCGGCCCGGTCGAGGGCCAGGTGGACGGGGCTGCCGGCGAGCATGTCGGACACCTCCAGGGTCTGGTCCTCGAGGAGCAGCGCGCCCACCACCGCGCCGGCGGCCAGTCGATGGAACTGGCGCCGATCCGATGCCCCCTTGCCTCCATCGTCCTCGCCGTTCTGCGCCGCGATCGTGGGTGGTGTGGTCTCGAACGTGGCCTTCTGTCCGAGTTCCTCGAACTTCCCGGTTTGGCCGGATGTAGTCGAGGCGTCCACGGCGTCCACGGCGTCCGCGGCGTCCACGGCGTCCACGGGTGTGTCGGCCGCCGGTGTGCAGGTGGCTGACAGCGCGTCTGTCGCTGACGGGGCGTCGGCTGCCAGATAGCTGCCGGTCGTCGGCTGGGGGCTGGTCGTCGGCTGGAAGGCGGCCGTCGGCCCGGGGCTGGTGGCCGGCGGGGTCGTGGAGGCTCGTCGTGGCGCGAGCTCGGCTGGCTGGGACGGCAGGTCCTGGGCCAGGCTCGGGTAGTCGCCCGGATGGTCATCGGGAGATCGCCGGGCGGCCGGGATGACGCCCCGCCGGGCTCGGCCGGGCGGTTCCGGGGGACACGCCCATTCGTCGTGGCCGCCATGGGCGCCGACGGCGGGTACCTTGGCGTCTTCACCCGCGCCGCTCGCGTTCGCGTCGGCGTCGTTTTCTGGTTCTCGGGGCGGTCCACCCGTGGTTGGCGGCATCGGGTGTCCTTCCTGTGAAAGGCCGAATCGCCGGCGGATCGGCCGCGTGAACTGAGATCGGTCTACTTTCGGGACCTTCGACCCTGGCGGACACACTAGATCGCGTCCCTAGGGGCGAAAGACCCTTCTCGGGAAGGCCCACGGTGGGATCACGGTTGGCATCCCCCGATGAGCCCATCAACCCGGCGACGTCACTCGTCGCACCGGGTCGGAGCCCTGACTACTGCCGCGCATGCGCGGACCGTGCTTACGGATGGTGAGCGCACTCGGGCTCCCGACCGCCAAGTGCCCTCTGGGTGGAGATCGTATGGGCGTCCCTCATTGGCCTTTCGGCCCGGCGGCGCCTGACTTGTCTCGGATGGTCCCTTCTTGTGCCCGGCCAGGGCCGCCAGATGCCCGAAAGGGAACCATTGGTGCATGTTTGGCGTACTTAAGGGATTTCTAACTACCAAGAGTCATCGAAATGGGTCACCGGTGGCCGCCGTAGGGCGGCGTCGGCCCGCGTGCTGGGGACACGCCGGGGGGATGCGCCGAGGACGGAGACGGGACGGTGGCCGGAGTCACGTCGCGTGCCGGCGTCCGGCCGCTGACGGCCCCCGTCCGGGCCGTGCGCCTCGGTAGCCTCGACAACATGGCTGCTTGTGGGGATGCGGTGAGCGCCGGCCAGGAGCCGGCGGCCACGGACCCGCTGGTCGCCCCCCGCCGGTTCGCGGACCTTGCCGACCGCGCCGGCCTGGCGGACCGGACCCTCACCGCGGACCGCGCCGTCTCCGCGGACCGCGCCAGCCTGGCAGGCGTCGACGACGCGGCGCAGCCGGGAGCGGGCGAGACCGCCACCCTGAGGATCGGCCTGGCCGACCGGGCGGCGCTGACCGCCGAGCTGGAGGCGGTGGCGTTCCGTGGCTGGCCGCCGCTGCGCGCCGAGCCGCTCGACGGCTGGGTGCTGCGGGACTCCGCCGGCGCCACCCGTCGAGGCAACTCGGTCTGGGCCCACGGCGACGTCGCCGACCTGCCAGCAGCCATCGCCGAGACCGAGCGGTTCTACGCGCGCGCCGGCCGCCCGCCGACCTTCCAGCTCACGCCCGTGTCGAATCCCGAGGGGCTGGACGACGCGCTGGACGCTGCCGGCTATGACGCCGACAGCGGCCCGACCGACGTCTGCGTCGTGGACCTCGCCGCCCTCCTCGCGGGCGCGGCGGGCATCGCCGAGTGCGCGGCCGACCGGACGGGCACCCACCAGCGCGAGGCCGTTCTGACCCGGCAGGGCGGCACGCCGGACGACAGCTGGCTGGACGTCGGCGCGGCGGGCGGAATGACGATGTTCGGACCGCTTCGGCCGGCCAGCGTCGCGATCCTGTCCCGGATCACCCTGCCCGTGACCTACGTCACCGCGACGCTCGGCGGCGAGCCGGTCGGGGTGGGCCGAGGCGTCGTCGACGGCGATTGGCTCGGCATCTACAGCATGGCGACGCTGCCGGCCGCGCGCCGCCGCGGCGCGGCCACCGCGGTGCTCGCGGCGCTCGCCCGGTGGTCGGCCGGGCTCGGCGCCCGGCGCGCCTATCTCCAGGTCGAGCAGCACAGCGTGGCCGCGCGCCGAATCTACGCCGCCCTCGGATTCCGCCCCGTGTACCGCTACACCTACCGGCGGCGCCTGCCGACGCCGGTGCCGGTGCCTAGTCCGATGAGGCCGGCGTGATGGGCGGCGAGCCGGCCGCCGCCCGCTCGGCCGCCGCCGGCGGCCCGCGGCCCGCCGATGCCCAGGATGCCGATGCTCGGCGCACCGACGTCATGGCGCGGCTGCTCGCGCCCGGGCCGACCAGGGTGATGGGCATCGTGAACGTCACGCCCGACTCGTTCTCCGACGGCGGTACCTATGCCGACCCGGCCGAGGCCGTGCGCGCCGGGCTGCGGATGGTCGCGGACGGCGCCGACCTGGTTGACGTCGGCGGGGAGTCCACCCGGCCGGGCGCGGCCCGCGTCGACGACGCCGAGGAACGCCGGCGGGTCCTGCCGGTGGTGGCGGCGCTCGCCGCGGCCGGGGTCGCGGTCAGCATCGACACCACCCGGGCGGCGGTGGCCGAGGCCGCCCTGGACGCCGGCGCCGCGCTCGTCAACGACGTTTCCGCGGCGGCGGAGCCGGATCTGCTCGCGCTCGTCGCCGAACGCCAGGCGTACTACGTGCTCATGCACGCCCGCGGCGCGAGCGTCGACATGGCCAAGCGGGCGCACTACGGCGACGTGGTCGCCGACGTGGTCGCCGAGCTGCGTGAGCGCCTGACCGCCGTGCTCGACGCGGGCGTGCGCCCGGAGCGGGTCATCATCGACCCTGGCATCGGCTTCGCCAAGCGCTTCGACCACAACTGGACGCTGCTCGCCCATCTCGACGCGGTCGCGTCCCTGGGGCGGCCGCTGCTGGTCGGCACGTCGCGCAAGTCCTTCCTCGGAGCGGCGCTCGCGGCACCCGACGGCACGGCGCGCCCGGTGGAGGAGCGGGAGGACGCGACGCAGGCGACGACCGCCCTGCTCGCCTACCAGGGGGTATGGGGAGTGCGGGTACACGCCGTGCGGCCTGCGGCCGACGCGGTCCGCGTTGTCGGCGCCTGGCGGGCGGCCGAGCATCCCAGCCCGTTCGACGCCTGACAGGGCCTGTTCGGGGCCGGGCAGGAGAGGATGGGGTCAGTCGTGGGCCGCGGCGCGCAAGCCGCCGCCGGCGGGCAGGTAGAAGACAGGAAGGCGGTGCGGCGGTGGTGACGGCCCCGTTGGACCAGGCGAGTGTGGACCAGGCGAGCCTCGACCAGGCGAACGTGGATCGGGCGGGTCTGGCGCAAGCGGATCACCAGCGGCCGGCGCGGGCGCTGCCCGCCGACCGGATCACGCTGACCGGGCTGCGGGTGCGTGGCTGGCATGGCGTCCTAGCCGCCGAGCGTGAGCTGGGCCAGGAGTTCATCGTCGACGTGGTCCTGTGGCTCGACACGGCTCCGGCGGCGGCCACGGACGACGTCACGCTCACCGTGCACTACGGCGAGCTGGCCGAGGCACTGGCGGGCGTCGTCGCGGGCGAGCCGGTCGACCTGCTCGAGACGCTCGCCGTCCGGCTCGTCGAGGTCTGCCTCGCCGATCTGCGGGTGGCGCGGGCCGAAGTGACCGTGCACAAGCCGGCGGCGCCGATTCCGCTGCCGTTCGGTGACGTCTCCGTCACCGTCGTCCGGGACCGTGTGTGACCGGCACGGAGCCGGATGATCCTGCCCGGCGTGTCGAGCGGGCCGGGGTAGCTGAGCGGGTCGGTGTGGCCGAGCGGGTTGGGGAGGCCGGCGTGGCGGGGCAGGCCCAGGTGGACGAGGACGGCGGCGTGGCCGTCCTCGCGCTCGGCTCGAACCTCGGCGACCGGGCGGCGACGCTGCGGGCCGCCGTCGCCCTGCTGGACGGGCGGCTCGGCGTGCTCGCCGTGTCGCCGGTCTACGAGACCGTCCCGGTGGGCGGGCCGCCGCAGGACGACTACCTCAACGCGGTGTTGCTCACCAGGCCGGCGCCGGTGCGCGAGCTGCTCACGGCGGCCCGCGAAGCCGAACAGGCGGCCGAGCGGGTGCGGACCGTCCGCTGGGGCCCGCGCACCCTGGATGTCGACGTGATTGCCTGCGCGGCGGTGGTCAGCGACGATCCGGAGATCATCGTGCCGCATCCCCGGGCCCACCTGCGCGCCTTCGTCTGCGTCCCCTGGCTGGACGTCGCCCCCGACGCGGTGATCCCCGGCCATGGCCGGCTGGCCGACGTGGTCGCCGGCCTTTCGGCCGCCGGCGAGACCGCCGGTCTGCGCCGCACGGAACTGGATCTCAGCGAGGGCCGCGCTTTCGGATGAGGCATACGCATGGTTCCCGTGCCGGCCGAGGAAGTGGCGCCAGCCGGGCAGTAGGCAGCGCGGGTCGGGTGGGCGGTCGGTCGGGCGGCGGGGCGGGGCGAAGCCGGGAGCTGTCCCGGTGAGGCCGACGCGGGCGCGCGAGCTGATCGGCGCCGGCGTGGTGGCCGGCGTACTGGTGTACCTGTTGCTGATCTGGACCTACCGATCGTTGCCACAGCTGCCGCGCACCGGTCCGCTGTCGGTGTTCATCGTCGCCCTGTTGGAGCTGCAGACGGCGAGCATCACCCGGCGGCGACTGGCGGGCCGGCCCGGCACCAAGCCGATCATGCCGATCACCGTCGCCCGGCTCGCGGTCCTGGCCAAGGCCAGTTCGTTGACCGCCGCGGTGATGGCCGGTGGGTGGGCCGCGTTGCTCGGCTACACGGCGTCAAGAACCGACGAGTTCGGCACCGCCAGTGCCGATCTGGTCACCGCGGGGCTCGGTCTCGGCTCCGCGGTCGGCCTGATCGTCGCGGCGCTCCTCCTCGAACGTGTCTGCCGCGTCCCCCATCGCTAATCACTCCACACCCCGTGACGGGGGCGGGAAGACCGACTCTTACGCTAGGCGTTGACCATGACCGACACGGCCCTGCTTGCCGCGAGCCGCCAAGGACTCGCGCGGGTACGTGCCACCGCCGCCAGGTCGCCGCTTTAGGTCGCCGCCGTCACCCAGACGGACGGTGCGCGTGGGCCCGGGAGGTTCCCGCCGTGGTCATCAAGGTCGAGGGCGCTCGGGACGGCCACTGGGACGACTGGTCTCAAGACGACTGGTCGGGTGGCCGCTGGCCCGCTGCGGGCGGGAGCGGTGACCAGGCGTTGGCGAACGGCCATTCCGCCGCCTGGTATGGAGAATCCGGGGAATCTCGGGGCCCGCATTCCTTTCCGCCGTCAGCTCCACCCTCAGCACCACCCCCTGACCCGTACGCAGTCCAACCCGCATCGGGAGGCACGGACGGGTCCGGAGAGGCCGGGGCGCCCGAACCCGCGGACGGCAGGCACGTCGACTGGGCCGGCCACGCTATAGGCCCTGAGCGAGCCGGCCAGGCCGATCACACCGGGCGTGCTGACTGGTCCGGTCATGCTGGCCACAGCGGCGACGCCGGCTACGGCGAGGGTGCTGACTGGGCGGACCAGGCCGGTCACGTCGAAGGCGGCTGGCCTGGTCACGCGCACCACGTCGCGGATGCCGGCTGGAATGGCCAGGCCGGCCACGGCTCAGGGGCTGAGTGGGCCGGCCAGGCCGATCACACTGTGGGTGCGGAGCGGGTTGGCCACGCGGGTCACATTGAGGGCACCGAGTGGGCTGGCCAGGTCGGCCACGCTACGGGTGCCGAGTGGGCCGGCCCCGTCAGTCATGCTGAACGCTCCGAGTGGGCTGGCGATGCCGGCTGGGCCGCCGCCGCCGCTGCCGAGTCGACCGACTCGGCTCACTCCGCTGACCAGGGTCATTTCGCCGAACGCACCGACCGGATCTCGCTTTCTGGACGCTGGCGGGATGGGCACGACGAGTATGACCAGCCCCGCGACGCCACTGACCGCGCCGCCCGGCCCGGTCGAGCACGCCAGACCGACCGGCCACGCCGGACCGATCACGAATCCGACGGTGTCCCTGCGCACCCGTCCGGCCGTCCGAGCCGAACTGGCCGGGCCGACACTCCTGACCGGGCTGACCGGGCACAGCTTCGCCAGTCTGACGGGACCGTCCCATCCGGCGAGACCGACAAGACTGACGGATCCCGCGGGGCCCGCGGATCCCGCGGGACTGACGGGTCCCGGGGTGACGGGTCCCGGGGTGACGGGTCTCGCGGTGACGGGTCTCGCGGTGACGGGTCCCGGGGTGACGGGTCTCGCGGAGCCAACGGAACCAGCCAGGCGGCCCGGACGGCCAGGACGGGTCGAGCTGGCCGGTCCGGCGAGACCAGCCGGGCGACAGGCGCCCGCCCGTCGCGGGTCAGCGACGAGGCGGGCCGCGCTGACCCGGCGGCCCGAGCAGGTCACGCGGACCGGGGCCGCCGGGCTGGTCGGGCCGGCGAGCCGGGTCGGGCCGGTGGCCGGGCCGGTGAGACGGGTCGGCCGGGCGCGGGCGCTCGGGCCGCCGCGGCGGGTGGAGCCGGAGGTTCGGGCCGGTCCGGCCGAGGCGACCGCGGTGGCCGGGCCGCCCGAGGCGGCGGTCGTTCCAGACCGTCCGGCGACGGGCTGGACGCGGTCAGCTCCACCAATCTCAACCTGTCGATCCGGGGTGACCTGGCCCCGGCGGGCTCGGCCCGTTCGAGGCCCACGCCATCGCCCACGCCATCGTCCGCGGCCTCGCCCGACGCCGCCGAACCTGCCGGCTGGCAGCCCGACGCGGGCGACATGCCGGTTCGCAGACCCCGTATACCGCCTCCCGAGCACCGGCCGATCGCCAAGACGGTGAAGACGATCGTGCTGGTCGGCGTCGCGTCGCTGGGCGTCTCGCTGGGCCGCGAGCTCGCGCTGCCGGGCGACGCCAGCCTGCCCTCGCGGATCTCCACTTGGGCCAGGGACCACAACTTCGGCTTCATCGTCGACGTGGGCTTCTGACCCGCGCGGCCCGCATGCCGGTGGCTCTTGCGACCCGGCGACACCGCGCGCCGGCAGGTCCGTGACGATGCTGGGCTACGGTCGGAGGGTGTCATCGGCGGTGCGCCAGGACGAGGAGGAGCCGGTCACGCTCACGGCGTGGCTGCGCGCCTGTTCCGACGACGAGCTGACCAGGCTGTTCGAGCTGCGGCCCGACCTCGCCACTCCGCCGCCGCCGGACTTCGACATTCTCGCCGCGCGCCTGGAGATCCGGGTCAGCGTGCTGCGCGCACTGGACACCTTGGACACGTTCACCCTGGAGGTCGGCGCGGCCTTCGCTCTGCTGCCGTCGGCGGCCTCGGCCGAGGAGCTGAGCACGTTCTGCGGGGGCCTGGCCGTAGGACCGGCGATCGCCGCGCTGCGCGTCCGCGGTCTGCTCTGGGGCCCCGACGACGCGCTGCGTCTGGTGGGGGCGGCGCGGGACGCGCTGGGGGACAGGCCGCTGGGCCTGGGCCGGCCCGCGCGTGACTGCCTGGCCGGCCACCGCCCCGCGCAGCTCGCTCGGCTCGCCGCGGCCCTCGGCGCGCCCGCCGGCGCCACCGGCCGCGACGGAGACGGCGGTCGCGACGGCGCTCGTGCAAGCGGCCGGGAGGGTGGCCGGGCGGGCGCCACCGCCCGGTCGGCGGCGTCGGTGGCCCGCGAGCCGTTCGTCGCCGCGATCAGCGCCCGCCTCGCCGACGCCGCCCTGGTGCGCCGGCTCGCCGCCGAGTGCTCACCCGCGGCGATCCGGATTCTGGACCGGCTCGCAGAGGGTCCCGCGAGGGGCGCCACCGCGGACGCCGGCCGGCTGCTCACGGTCGCCTCCGCGCGCACCCCCGTCGAGGAGCTGCTAGCCCGCGGCCTGCTCGTCGGCGTCGACGCGGAGGAGGTGGAGATGCCCCGGGAGGTGGGGCTCGCGCTACGCGGCGACGCACCCACCGGCGTACTGCACCCGCGTCCGCCGACACTCGGCGGGCGCTCCGTCGCCGTGGCGCACGTCGACCCGGCGGGGGCCCTTGCCGCCGACACGATGGTCCGCCACATCGCCACCCTGCTGGACGCCTGGGGAACGACGCCGGTGGTGCCGCTGCGCACCGGCGGCCTCAGCGTGCGCGACCTGCGGACGGTCGCCCGGCTGCTCGACGTTCCCGAACCGGTCGCCGCGTTCGTCGTGGAGCTCGCCTCGGCGGCCGGGCTGGTCGACACCACCGCCGGTGTCGACGTGCGGATCGTGCCGACGACGGCGTTCGACCGGTGGAGCGTCGACCTGCCGGCGCGCAGGTGGGCGGCGCTGGTCGACGGCTGGGTCCGGTCGGCCGCGGTCGCGTCCCTGGTGGGCGAACGAGACGAGCGGGGCCGGCAGATCTCGGCGCTGTCGGTCGACGTGCGCCGGCCCGCCGCCGCGGCGACCCGCATCGAGGTGCTGGTGGCGCTCGCGGCCGCACCGGAAGGCGTCGCGCCGACGCCGGAGTCGGTACGCGCGTTGCTGGCGTGGCGCACGCCGCGGCGCGGCGGCCCACTACGGGACCGGGTCATCGAGGCGACCATCCAGGAAGCGGAGCTGCTGGGCCTGACGGGCCGCGGCGCCCCGACGACGACGGGCCGCCTGCTTGCCGAGCTGCTCGCCCCCGGCGGTCCGTCGGCGGCGGGCGCGCCCCGGGCGGCCGGGGCGGCCGGGGCGGCCGGTGGCGGGCGCGGTGGTGCAGGCGATGGTGTGGGCGGCCCCGGCGCCTCCGGCGGTGCCGGCCTCTCCGGCCTCTCCGGCCTGCCCGGGCTGGCGGGTTCCTTGAGTTCCGCGGGCTCGTCGCCGGGGTCGCTCGTCGACGCGCTCGGGGACGCGCTCGCGCCGCTGCTCCCCGAGCCGATCGAGGAGCTGCTGCTGCAGGCCGACCTCACCGCGGTCGCGCCCGGCCCGCTGGTGCCGGAGGTCGCGGCCCAGCTGGCCGAGCTGGCCGACATCGAATCGGTGGGCGCGGCGACCGTCTACCGCTTCTCCGAGGGGTCGCTGCGGCGTGCCTTCGACGCCGGCCGTTCGTCGGCCGACATCCACGACCTGCTCGCCCGGCTCGGCCGGGGTGGTGTGCCACAGGCGCTCGCCTACCTGGTCGACGACACCGCCCGCCGGCACGGGCAGCTGCGCTCCGGCCCGGCCGAGTCCTACCTGCGCTGCGACGACCCGGTGCTGCTCTCGGAGGTGGTGGCCTCCCGTCGTACCCAGGCGCTGGGACTGCGCCGAATCGCCCCCACCGTCGTGATCTCCCGGTTGCCGGTCGCCGAGCTGCTGGACGGCCTGCGCGCGGCGGGGTTCGCCCCGGCGGCCGAGGGCGCGGACGGCCGGGTCGTCGTCAGCCGGCCGGAGACGCACCGGACGCCGGCGCGGGCCAGGCCCGCGGCGGCGGACCCGGCCGCGGTGCGTCGCGGCCAGCTGCGCGACGCCGTGCGGCTCGTGCGCCGTGGCGACGAGAGCGCGCGGGCGCTGCGGCTCGCGACCGGCGCCGGCGCCGGCGTCAGCGCCGGTGTCAGTGGTGGTGGCGGCGGTGGTGCGGGCGGCGGTGGTGCGGGCGGGACGGCCGCGAGCGGCGATGGGACGGACGGTCTGGTGCGATCGGCGCCGATGATCCTGGTCCGGCTGCAGGCGGCGGTCCGTGACCGGCGCCGGGTGGTGCTCGGCTATGTGGATCAACAGGGAACGCCGAGCGACCGGATCGTGCGGCCGACGGCGCTTGACGGCGGCTGGCTGACCGCGTGGGACGAGAACAGCGGCGGCCCGCGACGTTTCGTCCTGCACCGGGTCACGGCCGTTGCCGACGTCGCCGACCCCTTCACGCTTCCAGATCCCGATCAGGCGAGCTGATCGTGGGGTGGCCGGGGTAGCGGCTGGAGAGGGCGTAGCGGATCACGACGACGTCCCCGACCGGGACGGCCTCGGCCAGCCGGGCTGGGTTGGCCGGGTTGTGGGGGAAGACGCCCGGACGGACGAAGCGGGGTGCGTCCGGGTCGCCGACGAAGAACGGCGCGATCGCGAGCTGGAGCTCGTCGGCGAGCCCGGCCGTCAGGAACTGGGTGTGGATGGCGCTGCCGCCCTCGACCATCAGCCGCCCGACGCCTCGGGACGCCAGGTCTGCGAGGACCCGGACCAGGTCGACTGGCTCGCCGACGTCGACGACGTCGGCGAGCGCACCCACGCGTTCCTGAGCCTTCGCGAGGGCCGGTGTGGTGGCGTAGACGACCCTGGGCGCGTCGCCGGTCGTGAAGAACTGGGCCGCCGGGTCCAGGTCGCCGCTCGCGCTGAGGGTTGCCTTGATCAGGTGCGCGGGTTGGCCGCGGCGGACCCGTGCGTCACGGCGGGCCGCCGAACGGACGAGGAGCCTCGGGTCGTCTGCCCGGATGGTGCCGGCACCGACGAGGATCGCGTCGCATCCGGCGCGCGTCTCGTCCACTCGGTCGAAGTCGGCCTCGTTGGAAAGCCGCAGCCGCTGATCACTGGCGTCGTCGATGTACCCATCGATCGACGCGGCGCAGCTCAGCAACACGTATGGCCGGCCCGCCCCGTCGCCTACCCACTCACTCCCCACCTCCGCACGTTACGTCGCCCTGCGCGCGCCTATCGGCCGAGCCGGCCACACGAGCCGCCTCAACAGATGGTGGGCGTGTGGTCGCCGGTTGGGGAGCAGGTACCGTCGAGTCATGCGTGCCAGCCCAGCCGGCCTGCCGCTGGGCCCTCCGACGTTCCAGCGTCACCGTCCGTGCCAGCGTCGCCGTCACCGCTCCCCATGACGTCGTTCCCAGAGACGTCGTTTCCAGGGACGTCGTCGGCGCTGGCTCAGGCGATGGGTTCCCGCGGATCTGGTGGCTGCCGAGCTCGGATGCAGACTGAACGCACAGACAGGCCCAGGCCACGGCCCCGGCAGAGCTGTGGGGAAGCAAACTGAGGGGAAACACATGGGGGACGGGCCGCTGATCGTCCAGTCCGACAAGACGCTGCTGCTGGAGGTCGACCACCCGCTCGCGAGCCAGGCACGGGCGGCGATCGCGCCGTTCGCCGAGCTGGAGCGCTCGCCCGAGCATGTGCACACCTACCGGGTGACGCCACTTGCGCTGTGGAACGCCCGGGCCGCCGGGCACGACGCCGAGCAGGTCGTCGACGCGCTGGTCACCTACTCGCGTTACGCCGTTCCGCACGCGCTGCTCGTCGACGTGGCCGACACGATGGACCGCTACGGCCGGCTGCGCCTGGAGAACGACCCGGTGCACGGGCTGGTGCTGCGGGCCATCGACCGGGCGGTGCTCGTCGAGGTCAGCCGGGCGAAGCGGATCGTCCCGATGCTTGGCACGAAGGTCGACGACGACACGGTTCTCGTCCACCCGTCGGAGCGGGGCCGGCTCAAGCAGGCGCTGCTCAAGCTCGGCTGGCCGGCCGAGGACCTCGCCGGCTACGTCAGCGGCGAGGCGCACCCGATCGAGCTGCGCGAGGACGGCTGGCAGCTGCGCGACTACCAGAAGGGCGCCGTCGCGGGCTTCTGGGAGGGCGGCTCGGGTGTCGTCGTGCTACCCAGCGGCGCGGGCAAGACGATCGTCGGCGCCGCCGCCATGGCCCGGGCGAGCAGCACCACCCTGATCCTCGTCACCAACACCGTCGCCGGCCGGCAGTGGCGCAGCGAGCTGCTGCGCCGCACCTCGCTGGCCGAGAGCGAGATCGGCGAGTACTCCGGCGAGCGCAAGGAGATCCGGCCGGTCACGATCGCCACCTACCAGGTGATGACGGCCCGCCGCGGCGGCGAGTACCTGCACCTCGACCTGTTCGACGCCCGCGACTGGGGCCTCATCGTCTACGACGAGGTTCACCTGCTGCCCGCGCCCGTTTTCCGGATGACCGCCGACATCCAGTCGCGGCGCCGGCTCGGCCTGACCGCGACGCTGGTCCGCGAGGACGGCCGGGAAGGCGACGTCTTCTCGCTCATCGGCCCCAAGCGTTTCGACGCGCCCTGGCGCGAGATCGAGGCCCAGGGCTGGATCGCGCCGGCTGAGTGCACCGAGGTGCGGGTGACCCTCACCGAGGACGAGCGGATGTCCTACGCCGTCGCGGAGGCCGACGAGCGCTACAAGATGTGCGCCACCGCGCTGTCCAAACACGGGGTCGTCGAACGGCTCGTCCAGAAGCATTCCGACGACCGGGTGCTCGTCATCGGCGCCTACCTCGACCAGCTCGAGGCTCTTGGGCGCAGCCTCGACGCACCCGTCATCCAGGGCAGCACCCGCACGAAAGAGCGGGAACGGCTCTTCGAGGCGTTCCGGACCGGCGAGATCACCACACTGGTCGTCTCCAAGGTCGCGAACGTGTCGATCGACCTGCCGGAGGCCGGCGTCGCGATCCAGGTCAGCGGCACGTTCGGCTCCCGCCAGGAGGAAGCCCAGCGCCTCGGCCGGGTGCTGCGCCCCAAGGCTGACGGCCGTTCGGCGCACTTCTACACCGTCGTCTCCCGCGACACCCTCGACCAGGAGTACGCCGCCCACCGCCAGCGCTTCCTCGCCGAACAGGGCTACGCGTACACCATCGTCGACGCCGCCGACATCGCCTGAGCCGCCGGAGAGCCTCGGCCGGGCCGTCAGGACCTCAGGATCGCGGCGACCACCCAGGCTTGATATCATTCAATGGAGATTAGATATCATGATGGCTGGTGATGCAGATGGCCGATGTTCTCATCCGCGATGTTCCAGACACCGTTGTCGCCGAGCTCGACGCGGCGGCCGCGCGGGCCGGCGTCTCCCGGGTCGAATACCTGCGCCGCACACTCGCGGCCGAGGCCGACCGGAGCCGCCACGATGCCCGGTCTCCCGCCACCCGTGCGGACTGGGCACAGCTGGGCGCGTTGATCTCGGACCTGGCCGATGAGGAGGTCATGCGCGGAGCCTGGACGTGACCGAAAGCTGGCTCATCGACAAGTCGGCGATGGTCCGTATGCCGACTCATCCCGACGAGCCTGTCTGGTCGCGGCGGGTCGACCGTGGCCTGGTACATGTCTGCGCGGTGACCCTTCTCGAGGTCGGCTACTCGGCCCGCAACGGGGCCGAGCACGCGAGACTCCTCGGCTCCATCCCGCTGTCCCGGATGAAAGCCCACTGGGACATGCCAGAGGCCGTGGCCCGGCGGGCGTACGAGATCCAGGGCATACTCGCCGCGACTGGCCACCACCGCGCTCCCAGCATTCCCGACCTGCTCATCGCCGCCACCGCCGAGGCCGCCGGGCTCACCGTCCTGCACCTTGACAAGGACTTCGAGCTGATCGCCGAGGTGACCGGCCAGCCGCTGCACCGGTTGAGCTGAGGCGGCCGGCCTCGGCGACGGCCGGTTCCCCCCACTCGGGAGTTTCGAAGAAGCTGGTCGAGAGGTCCGAGCAGCTACTCGGGAGGGTCGACGAGGTCGGCAGGGACGAGGGTGAGCGGGAAAGGACGGGTGACCGTGAGCGGAGCGGTCCCATGGACCGCGGCGGTGCGGCGATAGGCGCCGTCGACGAGGTCGTACACCTCGACGGTGGCGGTCGCGGCGGCCGGGTCTGGTTCGACCAGCCAACAGGACGGAATCCCGCGTTCCCGGTAGACGTCCAGCTTGAGGGTCCGGTCGTAACGGCGGGTGTTCTCGTCGGTCACCTCGACGACGAGGAACGGCAGCTCGCCGATGCGGCTACGCACGGCCGGGCCGGCGCCAGCCTGGCCCCCAGACCCCTGCGCGGGCGCGGCGGCGGCCGGCCGCCCGGCCCCCGCCGCACCGCCGGCCGCGGCGGCCGCCGGCGGCGGCGTGCCGGGCGTCGGCGTCGGGCCGACGACGATGTCGGGGGCGAGCAGGGTACGTGCCGAGACCTCGATGCTCACGCCGTGCGGATAGACATAGGCGCCGGACGGGGCGGCGTCCGCCAGCCGCTCGGCGAGCCGCTGGGTGACGCGGGTGCGCAGCGGCGTCGGCCAGGGGCGCAGGACGCACAGCCCGTCGAGGAGCTCGACCCGGCCGTCGTCGGCCTCCGCGGCCTCCAGCGCGACCACCGTGACCGGTGGGGCGGGCAGAACGACCGTGGGAAGGCGCCTGCGTGCCGGTGTGACTGCTGTTTGCTGCATCACTCGGTCATCCTGTCGCCCGCCCGCCCATCTGTCGAAGAGGTTGTTGACCGAAGTCTTGGCAGAAGTCGGCCTTGGCCCGGCCATCGTGGCCCTGCCTTGGGCCGCCGGCCGCGCGGGTTTCGTCCATTGTCGCGCGCCTTCGGTCCGATGGGGGGTCGCAGCCTACCGGCCCGCGTGGCGAATGCTGCGACAAGTGGCATGTGCCCCCATCCGCCTGCACTCCCACCAAGCCATCAGGTCCATCAAGCCGGCAGGCCCACGATCAATCAGACGTTTCGCGCCACCGGTGACGCGCTACGTCTGACTGATCTCCGCGTGGTGGTCCAGGCGGAGAACGCGGATGTTGCCGGGCGCGGCGTTAGTTCAAGCCGCGGGAGTCCTGCTTCAGCGCGGTGTCGACGGTCAGGGCCGAAGCGACGACCAGGCTGAGCAGCGGGTCGGGCAGCCGGTGATGCAGCTGCACGACGTAGTTGTCAGCCGACGTGAACATGGTGCGCAGGACGCCTTCCCAGGTCTTGGTGATCCGGGCGACCTCGACGTCGTTGTGGTCCACGATGGCGAAGTTCCAGGCTCGCCAGTTCTCCGCCTTGATCATGCCGATCTGCTGCTCGCCGACCATCAGCCCAAAACGGATCTTCCCGATCGCGTTCTGCTGCACGATCTGGCCGATCTCGGAACCGTCGGGCCGGGCGACGACGACCTTCGACTTGATGAACTTCGCAGGGCGGGTGAGCATGAGCTGGACGTTGCCGGCCGGGTCGCGCACCTCCAGCTTGTGGGTCATGTACTGATCGAGGGAGGTGAGGACTCGCGCGACCTTCTTCACCGTGCTCTGCCCGACCTCGACCACCGAGGCGATCTGGCGGCCCTGCTGGTCGAAGACGGCGTACTGGTTCGTGACCTCGATGAGCTGGGTCTTCTGGTTCACGACCAGCACCGGCTCGGAGAAGATCGTGCCTCCGCCCGGACCCGCCGGTGCGAGGCCGGCCCGCTGCTGAACCTGCTGCTGGATCTTGTCCGGCGTGTACGACGTCTGGACGGGCGCGGGTGGGTACCCGCCCGCCACCGCCCCCGGGCTACCTGCCGCCGCTCCCCACTGCGCCACCTGTCCCGGCTGCTGCCCAGGACCTGGCTGACCCGGTCCCGCGTACCCCGGCCCGGGTTGTCCTGGCCCCTGCTGCCATCCAGGCCCCGGTTGGCCTGGTACAGGCTGTCCGGGCCCGGGCCCGGGCGGGTAGCCGCCGGGCTGCTGAGGCTGAGCCTGCGGCGCGTACTGGCCGCCAGCGGGCGCCTTCTGATAGATCGGCTGCTGTGGCGCCTGGGATTGCTGCGGCGCCTGAGGCTGCGGCGTCGGCTGGCTCTGGGGGGCCGGCTGCGTGTTCGCGGTCCACTGGGTACCGTCCCACCACCGGAGACCCGGCGCCCCTGACGGGTCCTGGTACCAGCCCGGCGCGGGGGAATTTTGCGACATGCGCCAAGCCTTCCACTGCCCGCGCCCAAAGGCCACTGTGTTGCTGGTTCGCTCCGTCCGGGCGCCGCGCTCCGCGGCCGTCCTCGCCTGGCGGCTCGGACGACCACTCCGCGCGGCGTCCTCCTCCGCTCACGGGCCCTCCGGCGACCTCCGCTGCGGTCCAACCCACATCGCTTCGCTCGTGGGCCGGACCTCCGCGGAGGCACGCCTACGGGCCCAGCTCGGTTGCCTGACGCTGCACGTCACCGGCAGGGCAAGGCTGGATGGTTCGCGTTCACCACCCATGATCATGAATTCCCATCCGTCTTGCCCTGCCCGACTCAACGCGAAGGGGCGGCCCCTTGCAGGACCGCCCCTTCTACGTGCTGCGAACTTCTGCCTCAGAGGCATCCGCCGGACGAGGTCCGACCTCCTGGTCGCGCGAAGCGCGACACCGGGGGTCCGGGGGTCGCCCCCCGGAGCAGACATCTTCTGACGACCTTCGGCGAAGTTGACCGAAGGTCAACGAGCATGGTTAGCCAGTCGTCAGAAGTCCATGTCGCCGCCGCCACCCGGCATGGCCGGGGCGGGGTTCTTCTCGGGCTTGTCGGCGATGACGGCCTCGGTGGTGAGGAAGAGGCCGGCGATCGACGCGGCGTTCTGCAGCGCCGAGCGGGTCACCTTGGCGGGGTCGATGATGCCGGTGGCCAGCATGTCGACGTACTCGCCGGTGGCCGCGTTGAGACCGTGGCCGATCGGCAGGTTGCGCACCTTGTCGACCACGACGCCGCCCTCGAGACCGCTGTTGAAGGCGATCTGCTTGATCGGCGCCTCGAGCGCGAGCTTGACGATGTTCGCGCCGGTCAGCTCGTCACCCGACAGGTCGAGCTTGTCGAAGGCGCTGATCGAGGCCTGGAGCAGGGCGACGCCACCGCCGGCGACGATGCCCTCCTCGACGGCCGCCTTCGCGTTGGAGACGGCGTCCTCGATGCGGTGCTTCTTCTCCTTGAGCTCGACCTCGGTCGC
>Ga0068859_100000726_pt1 | contig 33124 bp, 30 predicted proteins | sample KBSSwiS22_FD_66585 | JGI IMG/M metagenome (GOLD analysis project Ga0068859, IMG submission 66585) | Switchgrass rhizosphere microbial communities from Kellogg Biological Station, Michigan, USA - KBS Switchgrass S2-2 | ecosystem: Host-associated > Plants > Roots > Rhizosphere > Soil ...
AGCCGGCGTCCTACCCGGGCTGCCCTTCTCTTTGGTTACTTTCTCTTGGGCAAGCAAGAGAAAGTGACCCGCTCGCAGGATGCGAGTGGAAAACACAGGGACGTGAGTCGGTTATCGCGAAGGCGCAGAAGACACGAGCAACAGCAAATGGATCCCGGCTTCCGCCGGGATGACAGATGAGGAGTTGGATCTCGGCATTCGCCGGGATGACAGATGAGGAGCTGGATTCCAGCCTCCGCCGGAATGACGGCGTGGTGCAGAGCGGCCTTCGCCGGAATGACAGCCAGAGTCGTACCATGTGCGGCCGATCCAGGAGCAACTAACGAAATGGACACGATTCTCAAGGCAGCGACCGTGAGCGCGCGCATCGCGCCGGCGGCTGGGCTCGATGTGCTGTCGCGTCACGAGGTCGCGCGCTTGCGCGACGCGAGCGGCGGCGGTTTGCATGAGCTGCTGCGGCGCTGCGCGCTGGCGGTGCTGACGCAGGGCAGCCAGAACGACGATGCGCGCGCGATTCTCGAGCGCTATCCGCATTTCGACATCCAGATCCTGCAGCAGGATCGCGGCGCCAAGCTCGAATTGACCAACGCTCCGGCCGAAGCGTTCGTCGATGGGCGCATCATCCGCGGCGTCAACGAGCTGCTGTTCGCGGTCGTGCGCGACATCGTCTATGTCGCGACGCAGATCGAAGCGGGGCGGTTCGATCTTTCCGATTCGCCCGGCATCACGCACGCGGTGTTCGAGATCCTGCGCAACGCACGCGTGCTGCGCGCGAACGTCGATCCCAATCTCGTCGTCTGCTGGGGCGGTCATTCGATCTCGCGCGACGAATACGAATACACCAAAAAAGTCGGTTACGAGCTCGGTCTGCGCGCGTTCGACATCTGCACTGGCTGCGGACCCGGCGCGATGAAAGGTCCGATGAAGGGCGCGACGATCGCGCACGCGAAACAGCGCCGCACCAAGAATCGCTACATCGGCATCACCGAGCCCGGCATCATCGCGGCCGAATCGCCGAACCCGATCGTCAACAATCTTGTGATCATGCCGGACATCGAGAAGCGCCTCGAAGCGTTCGTGCGCGTCGCGCATTCGATCGTGGTGTTTCCGGGCGGCGTCGGCACGGCCGAGGAAATCCTTTACCTCCTCGGCATCCTCTTGCATCCGGACAACGTGCATCTGCCGTTTCCGCTGATCTTCACGGGTCCCGCGGAATCGTCCGCCTATTTCGAGCAGATCGACCGGTTCCTCAAGCTCGCGCTCGGCGACGATGTGGCCAAGCGCTACAAGATCGTCGTCGGCGATCCGCGTGAAGTCGCGCGCCAGGTCAAGAAAGGCATCGACAGCGTGCGCATGCAGCGCCTCGATTCGAAGGACGCGTTCTTCTTCAATTGGGCCCTCCACGTCGAGCCGGAATTCCAGGTGCCCTTCATACCCAATCACACGGCGATGGCGGCGCTTAACCTGCATCGCGGGCAGGCATCGCATCGGCTCGCAGCGAATCTGCGTCGCGCGTTCTCGGGCATCGTCGCGGGCAACGTCAAGGAGGACGGCATGCGCGCGATCGAAGAGTTCGGTCCGTTCGAGATCGACGGCGACCGCGATGTCATGCAGGCGCTCGATGCGCTGCTCTCGAGCTTCGTCGTGCAGCAGCGCATGAAATTGCCCGGCACGAAGTACGTGCCGTGTTATCGCATCCGCGCGACGTCGTGACGATGGATGCCGGGCGGGCGAGGCCCGCCGGTACGTTCTAAAGATCGAAGGGCCTGTGACTAGCCGGCATGCGGTGACGACGGGCCCGACACCGCCACCGCAGCGCGTTCGGCAATCTTCACTTTCTGGCCGGCGGTGAGGCGTTCCGCTCCGCGCACGACCACCGTGTCGCCTGCGACGATCGAGCCTTCGATCGCCGTCAGCTCGCCGTCGCTCGCGCCGGGCTTCACGTCGACGCGTTCGGCCGTGCCGTCGGCCTTGATGCGCATGACGTAGTTGCCGTCGCCGCGCACGACCAGCGCATCGCGCGGAACGGCAAGCGTTTCGGCGACGGCGCGCTCGGGCAGCGCGACTTCGATCGCGCTACCGACCATCGGCGGGTTCTCGTTCAGCGCAAGGCGCAGCTCGAACTGACGCGAGCGTTCTTCGCCGACCGGAACGACAGCACGCACGCTGGCCTTGAACTCTCGATCGCCGATGCGCACCGGGAGTTTCATCTCCGGCTTCACGAGGCTTGCGAGCGCAAGCGGCGCCTGCACTTTCGCTTCGAGGTTGGTCGTGTCGACCAGATGCGCGATCGCGGCACCGGTCGCGACGTATTCGCCGCGCGTCGCGAGCCGCTCGCTGACCACGCCTGGAAACGGCGCGCGCACTTCGGTCTGCTCGAGATCGTATTCGGCGGAACGAACGCGCACTTCGACCTGACGCAACTGCGCGCTCAACTGCACGACTTGCGCACGCGCTTCGTCGAGCTGGTTCGCTGCGATGCTGTTGCTGGTCGCGAGTTTTTCCAGCCGCTCGCGCTGGCGTTCGGAAAGCTCGCGCTGCGCCTTGATGCGAGCGACTTCGCTTTTCGTGTCTTCCAGGCGCAGGCGAATCGCCTCGTCTTCGAGCTTGGCGACGCGATCGCCGGCCTTGAGCCGCGTGCCGACCTCGGCGACGTGCTCGAGCCGGCCGGCCGCGCTGGTCGCGAGCTTGGCATCGTCGCGACTGACCACGCTGCCAGGCGCCCAGTGCCGCGGCGCGATGTGGGCGACGCCGGCCTTGGCGACCTCGACGATCGTTGCGGGCTGCGCGGGCGCCTGGGCCTGGGCGAACGCCAGGCCCGAGGCGAGCGTCAACGCGAGCACGCCAGTGAACGTTGCGGATGAGCGGGACTTCAAAGGCATAAAACCTCCCAATCAATACAGATGGCGTCAGGCCGCGCGACCGATCGCCATTTCTTCTTCGGTACGATCCGGCGCGTGTTTCTCCTCCGCGCGCTTCGCCGGCGTCGTCAGCCGCATCAGGCTCGGCAGCAGCAGCAGCGAGAACACCATCGCCACCACGACGCCGCCGACGTTGACGGCCGCGAGTCCTCTATAGATGACGCTACCGGGCCCAGGGTTTACCGCCATCGGCAAAGCACCCAGCGCTCCGGTCAATGTCGACGCCAGAATCGCGCGCAGGCGCTGATTCAGCGCGAGACGAATCGATTCTTCGAGCGAGTGTCCGTGATTCTGCGCATCGCGCGTGCGATCGACCAGGAGAATCGCGTGATTGACGATCACGCCGACCATCATGATGAAGCCGATCATCGTCAAAAGATCGAGCGGCTGGAACGCGACCGCCCCGAGGACGCGAAGTCCGAGCACGCCGCCGACCAGCGCGACGGGCACGGTCAACACGACGACCAGCGCATCGCGCAGCGAGCGGAACATCGCCGCCATCAGCATGAAGAGGACGAGCAGCGCCAGCACGAAATTCTTGCCCATCGTCGCGACCGTCGCCTGCAGGCGATCGGCGCTGCCGGCGAGGCGGATGTTCGCGTCCGGCGGCAATTTGGCCTTGAGTGCCGGCACGACGTCGTTCTGGATCGTCTTCAGCGCGTCTTCGAGCGACAGCGTCTGCGGCGGATCCATCGTCAGCGTCACCGTGCGCCGGTGATCGAGGCGGCGGATCTGGTTCGGACCCAGCGCGGTTTCGAGCTTGATCACGTCGCCGAGCGGAATCACCTGGCCCGACGGCGTGACGAGCGGCGCTTCGGCGAGCGATTCCGGCGTCTCGCGGCGATCTGCGCGCAGGATGATCGGAAGGCGCGTCTGTCCGTCGAAATATTCGCCGAGCCACGCGCCGTCGCCGAGCGCGCGCACGATCGTGCCGAGCGAGCCGCGATCCCATCCGGCTTCGGCGATGCGGCGATCGTTCGGGATCGCGTGCAGCTCCAGCGTCGTCTGATCGGTGTTCGGATTCGCCTGCACGTTGGCGCCGGGGAATTTTTGCTCGAGCAGCTTGCGGCCTTCTTCGGCGACACGGTTCAGCGTGTCCGCGTCGTCGGTCTGCAGGTGGATCGCAACCGATCGCGCCGATCCGCCGACGCCGCCGAAGAGCTCGCCTTCGGTCGCGAACGCGCGCGTGTCGGGGAAACCGACGGTGATCTCATCGCGCATGATGCGCTCGAGATCGCCGATGCGCTTCTCGTCGACGACTCGCGCGCCGATCGTGCCGCCCCCCGGCCACAACCAGATGTAGTAGTTCTTCAGCGCCGGCTGCTTCTCGCCCTTCATGTACGGTTGCAGCCGCTCGATCAGCTTGTTGCCGATTTCCGCGTTGACCTTCTCGGGGCTCATGCCCGGCGGAAAACTGAAGAACGCATCGATCGCCGCGCGTTTGACCGGCGGCAGGTAATCGAGCTTGGGCAGGAAATACCACGAAAGAATCAGCGGCAGCACGAGAAGCCCGAGCACCCAGCCGATTTGCTTGGGACGCGAATCGGTCCAGCGCAGGATGCGCTCGGTCAGCGCCGGCCAGCCGTCGCCGTATCCGGATTTCAGCTTCTTCGCTTTCAGCCATCCGCCCGCGGCGGCCGGCAGCACCGTGATCGCGACGACGATCGAGAGCGCGACCGCGATCGAGATCGTCAGCGCGAGATCCGCGAAGATCTGTCCTTCGACGTCGCGCAGGAAGAGGACCGGCAGGAACACTGCGATCGTCGTGATGGTCGAGGCGACCAGCGCGGGCACCACTTGCTCGGTGCCCACGCGCGCCGCTTCGATCGGCGTCATGCCGGCCTCTTTCAGGCGGATGATGTTGCCGGAGACGACGATCGCGCCTTCGACGACCATGCCGACGGCGAACGCGAGTCCGGCGAGCGAGATCACGTTGAGGCTGCGCCCGCCGAGATCGAGCGCCCCGAACGTGGCCAGCAAGCACACCGGAATCGCGCTCGCGATCAGCAAAGTGGCGCGCCAGTCGCGCATGAACCACCACACGCAGAAGAGCGCCAGCAACGCGCCGACGATGAGATTCTCGGTGAGGAGATTCACCGCGCGATGAATGAAGAGCGCCGAATCAAAACTCTGCTCGATACCGAGCCCGCGCGATTTCAACGGACCGGTGCGAAGCTCGTCGACAACTTTCTTGACCTGCTCCAGCGTGCCGAGCACGTTCGCGCCCGGCGCGCGCAGCACCTGCAGGCCGATCGCGGGATTGCCGTTCTGGTAGACGAAGAACTGCTGTTCCGGCGGCTTCAATTCGACCGTCGCGACGTCGCCGAGCTTGACCGGACGCCCGTCGCGCCAAGCCAGAACGAGCTCGCCGAGATCTTGCGGCTTGTAGCGCCCGGTGAAACGCAGCGCGTACTGCCGGCGTCCGACTTCGATCTGGCCGCCGGACACGTCGCTCGGCGCCGCCGCCTTGTTGGCGATGTCCGGAATCGAGATGCCCATCGCTGCGGCCTTGGCGAGATCGACCGTGATGCGCACGTCGTCCGGCGGTCCCGCGTTGACGTTGACGGAAGCCACGCCCGGCACCGATTCGATGCGCGGCTTGATGACGTCTTCGATGAAGTGGCGGTAGTTCTCGATCGGACCCTTCGTGCCGGGCAGGAGCTGCACGAAGAACCACGACAGCGAATCGTTCGAATCGTTGCCGCCGCCGCCGATCTGGATGACGGGCCGGTCGGCGTCCTGCGGTAGCGGGCGGATGCGGTTCATGCGGCCGATCACGTCGACCAGCGCGGCCTTCATGTCGGTGCCGATCGAGAACGTAAGGTTGATGAAGCTGCCGCCGTTGTTGGCGTTGCCTTCGATTTCCTCGACGCCCGGCAGGCCCTGCAGCACCTGCTCCTGGGGCTCGAGCAGCTGCGCCTCGGCTTCCTCCGGCGACGCTGCGCGCCAGCCGGTGAAGATCGAGATGTTCGGGCGATCGATGTCCGGGAAGAGCTGCAGCGGCAGCTTGGATAGGCTGAGTCCGCCGAAGAGGCAGATCAGAAGCACGGTGACCACAACCGCGATCGGGTTACGGATGGATGCGGCGATCAAGCGCATGGCGGCCCTCCCGGCTCGTTGCGGCCACGACGCTAGCGCGTGCGGCCATGAGATCGGATGTGGCGGCGGTCATAAGCGTTCCGTCCTCTGCGGCGGAACGAGCGGCCGCGACGCCGAAGCGTGCGACGCCATGCGCAGCGTCGCGCGGTCTTGCGGCGCCGTCGGGGAAGGAAAGTGGCGGGAAGCGGGCGGATGCCTCGCGGGTATCAGTGCTGCGGAGCGAAACGGCCTTGCAAAACGTCGATCGCCCGCGCCGCCATGCCGCCGTAACGCAGGTCGATCGCATCGATCGCCTTCGCAGCGGCGGTGCGATCGCCGCCATCAATCGCCGCGGTCGCCTTGGCGACGTCCGCGTCGAGCTCGCCTTGGAGCCGCGCACGACACTCGGCGAGCTTCTCCGCGTCGACCTGAGCAGGCTTGTCGAGATCTTTCAGCGCAGCAGCGAGCCCGGCAGGATCGGCGATCTCGTGCCCGCGCCTGGGCATCGTCTCGGTGCTGAGTCCGAACACGCATCGATCCTGCAGCGACGTGCGGCTGACGGCGTCGCCGTGCAGGTTCATCTCGTCGTGCTGGCCGGTCACGAACACGAGGCGCGTCGATTCCTGGAAGCGGCGGAAGAGATCCGCCGGCGGCACGAACACCTGGCCTTCGCCGATCGGATCGCTGCCGGCGTTGAGCACCGCGCCGCGAAACACATCCGGATACGCGAGCGCGACGCGCAGCGCAACTCGCGATCCGCCGGAAAGCCCGCCGACATAGACGCGATCCGCATCGAGCGGATAGCGCCGGCGCACGTTCTCATAGCCAAGCAGCGCCAGCGGCACGCGACGCTCGAGAATGCCGGCGTCATTGCCGGAGTCGGCGGCGCTGACGAAGATGAGACCGTAGCGATCGAGCACGCGCGGCCAGTCGTGCGGCACCGTCGCTTCTTTCCACGGCGCGATGAACACGATCAGCCCGTAGCCTTTGGCTGGCGCTGCGCCGGACGGCACGCGCAGCGCGAATTTCTCCTTCGAGAGATCGATTGCTTGCTCGCGCAACTCCGAGAAATGCGGCTGCATGCGCCGGTACGAGAGCGGCGTCAACATGCGCCGCGCGATTTCCGCGTTGCTCGACAACGGCGAATAGGCGTCGAACGCGATGTCGTCCGCGACGGCGCGCGCCGATGCGAACGTTGCGCAGAGGACAATGAAGCTCAGCGAATAGCGAAAAACCGATCCCATCGACTCGGGTTGCGAACGATCGAAAATAGTGTCGGCAATGCGCCGACTTCAGAGTATCGCCGGACTCAGGCTCATGTTTCGCCCTGCGACGAAGCATCGCCGCGCCGACATCGCCAGAGTACGCGAAACCGAAGCCGGAGCCACGACCATGTCGACCAACCGTCGCGATTTCATCGAATCCGTTGCCGCCTCGTCGGCAATGCTTGCGATGAACGGATCGAACCCAAGCGCGTCCGAAAGGAACGAGGCGCTCAAGATCCTCTGCGTCATCCGCTATCAGATCGATCCGCACCAGCGCGATGCGTTCAAGGACTACGCGAACGCCTGGGCGCGCATCATCCCGCGCTGCGGCGGACACCTGGTCGGCTACTTCCTGCCGTACGAAGGCACCAACGACATCGGCTGGGGTTTGATCGCATTCGACAGCCTCGCTTCGTACGAAGCGTACAAATCGCGCTTGAGAGCAGATGCCGAAGCGCGCGAGAATTTCGAGACCGCGCAAAACAAGCGCTGCATCCTGCGCGAGGAACGCAATTTCGTCGAGATCGTCGACGCGACGTTCGGACGACCCTCGACACTTCACGCCACCGGCTGAGACGCATGACGATCCAACACGAAAAAGGCGAAACATTCCGCGCGCTGCATGAGCGCGCCGGCGCATTCATCATTCCGAATCCGTGGGATGTCGGCTCCGCGCGGATTCTCGCGCGTCTCGGATTCGAGTCGCTGGCGACGACCAGCGCGGGCGCGGCCTTCTCGGCCGGCCGGCGCGACAATGCGCTTTCGCGCGACACGATGCTTGCGCACGTCGCCGATATCGTGAACGCGACCGATCTTCCGGTCAGCGCCGATCTCGAAAGCGGGTTCGGTGCGGATGCGGCAGCAGTCGCCGAAACATTCAAGCTCGCGGCTGCGACCGGAATCGTTGGCGGATCGATCGAGGATGCAACCGGCGATGCCGCGCATCCGCTTTACGATATCGACATCGCCGTCGAACGCGTGCGCGCCGTCGCGGAAACCGTGCACGCGCTGCCGTTCCGATTCACGCTGACCGCGCGCGCGGAAAATTTCCTGGTCGGCCGCAAGGATCTCGGCGATGCGATCCGTCGCCTGCAGGCGTATCAGGAAGCCGGCGCGGACGTTTTGTATGCACCAGGCCTCGTCGATCGCGACGACATCGCGACGCTGGCGAAATCCGTCGATCGCCCGGTCAACGTCGTGATGGGTCTTGCCGGTGCACGCTTCAGTCTCGCCGAGCTTGCGGACCTTGGCGTCAAGCGCGTCAGCGTCGGCAGCGCGCTCGCGCGTGCCGCGTTCGGTGCGTTCGTCGACGCGGCGACCGAGATGCGCGAGCACGGCACGTTCGCGTTCGCCGATCGCGCGATCGCGTATCGCGAGCTCGGCGCGATGTTCGATCCGTAGTCTCATCAGAGTTGTCTGTCGTCGCGCAAAGGCACGCGACAGGACGAACGGCACGGGACATCGACGTGCGGCGACGTGGACGATGCGCGACCGAAATGCGCAAAGGAGCGCTCGCCGTGACGAGAATAGGGAAGGGATGTGTGGTGTTGTCGGTCCTCGCGCTTGCGATGTCGATGGCGCAGGCCGCCAGCGACGATGCGGCCGTCGTCGAGCGCCAGTCCCAGGAATTTTCCGACGCATCCGCGGCTGGCGACGGCAAGACGCTCGGACGCTACCTCGACGATCGCGTGATTTTCATGAATGAGACCGGCCAGATCGCGACGAAGGCGGACATCGTGCAAAGCACACCGCCGCCGGCCGGCACCGTCAACAAGCTCGAGCAAAGCGATTTCAAGATCGAGCTTCACGGCGACACGGCGGTGACGAGCTTCACCGACAACCTCACCTCGCACGTCAACGGCTCGGTGCGCACCGCGAGTTTTCTTTCGACCGAAGTCTGGCAGAAGGAAAACGGCCGCTGGCTCATGATTTCGAGCCAGACGATGACGAAACCGAAGGAGCCGCAGGCGGTCATGCTGGAGGCGAAAGCGCTCGACGATTACGTCGGCACCTACAGCGCGAACGGCGCGAGCGTGAAGATCGAGCGCAAGGGCACGGCGCTCGCAAGCTCGACCAACGGCGCCGAAGCGACCGAGCTCGATATGGAAGCGCGCGACGTCGCGTTCACGCCGGGGCAACCGCGCTTGCGTCGCGTGTTCATTCGCGAAGGCGGCAAGGTGACCGGATTTCTCTCGATCCGCGAGTCCGGCGACATCCTGTTCAAGCGAGCCGGTTGATCGCGATCCTCGTTTTCGCCGAAGAGAGGAAACGGATTTCAGTGCAGCAGCCGGACCTTGTCTTTGTAGCTTCGCGACAACTTCAGCTGCTGTCCCGAATCGAGAATCAGGAAATATTCGCCATTCAGATGCGAGCGCAATTCGCGCACGCGCGCGACGTTGACGATCGTCGAGCGATGGATGCGCTGGAACCTGCGCGGGTCGAGCTTCTCCTCGAGCTCGCGCATCGTCGCGCGCAGCACGTGCGTGTCGGCGCGCGTATGCACGCACATGTAGTCGCCGGCGGCGTCGATCCAGAGGATGTCGTCGAGCGGCACGCGCAGGATGCGGCCGGAATCCTTGATCGCGAGACGATCGTCGGTCGAGCGTCCGCCGGTACGATCGGCATCGGCCAGCGCTTCGGCGAGCGTGAGATCGGGCCGACCCGACAATGTGCCGAGCAGGCGCAGCAGCCGCCCGCAATGCGTATCGGCGTCGCTCTTCGCAAGCTCCTGGCGCGCGCGCTCGACGGCGGCGTCGAGGCGCTCGTCTTCGATCGGCTTCAGAAGATAATCGAGCGCGTTCGCCTCGAACGCGCGCAGGGCATATTGATCGTACGCGGTGACGAACACCGTCAGCGGCAGTTGCGCCGCCGGCACCGCGCGGATCAGCTCGAAACCGTCGACGCCGGGCATCTGCACGTCGAGGAACATCAATGCCGGCTGATGCTCGGAAATCGCGAAGAACGCTTCGCGTCCGTTGCCGGCTTCGCCGACGATCTCGATGTCCGGATGCCGCGCAAGACGGAGCGCGAGCCCGCGTCGCGCCAGCGGTTCGTCATCGACGATCAGCGTAGGTATTCGCATCGGCTCACTCCCATGAAAGCCTCTTCGAAAGATTGAACCACGAAGAACACGAAGCACACGAAGAAAGAAACGATATCTGGATTTTCCTTTCGTGTGCTTCGCGTTCTTCGTGGTTCAGTCTTTTGACCTCGGATCGCAGCTAGGCGCTCGCCACCGCACGTTCTTCGTGCACCGCAAGCTCCAGCGGCAGGCGCAGGGTTACCAGAGTTCCTTGCGGCGCGCATGTGCGGATCGTAAAGCTCTGCCGATCGCCGTAGAGCACATGGAGGCGTTCGCGCGTGTTGGCGAGGCCGACACCGTGGCCGGGTCCCGCGCGCGGCGCGTAGTCCGGGCTGCCGGGACCGTCGTCGCGCAGCGTGATCTCGAGCATGTCGTCGTCGGCATGTCCGACGATCTCGATGCGGCCGCCTTCCTCGCGCTTGGACACGGCGAACTTGATCGCGTTCTCGATCAAGGGTTGCAGGATCAGGCTCGGCACCAGCGCGGCCGCCGCTTCCGGCGTCACCATGATGCCGACCTTGAGGCGATCGCCGAAGCGCAGCTGTTCGATGCTGAGATAGCGGCGGATCGATTCGAGCTCCTGATCGAGCGTAACGCGCTGCTCGGGATCGCTGTCCAGCGAATAACGAAGGAAGCTCGACAGCGCGCCGACCATGCCGTTCGCCATCTCGCGACGGCCGTCGAGCACGAGGGTCGAGATCGCGTTCAGCGTATTGAAGAGGAAATGTGGATTCAGCTGATAGCGCAGCATGCGCAGCTGCGCCTGATGCGCCATCGCGGTCGCCTTCAGCGTCGTTTCTTTCTCGTGCTGAAGCTGGCGCGCGAGCTTGATGCCGACGTACGCCGCCGTCCACGCGAAGAGGAGATACAGCGCGCCGAAGAAATAGGGAATGTAGCCGAGCACGCTCGGCAGCGGCTTGCAGTCGCCGCAGGTCTCGTAGAGCGCGAGCTTCCAGACGTAGCCATACACGGCCGACGTCACCACGAGCACGATGCCGCCGACCCAGAGCCGCTCGTTCAGCGGCCGGTTCCAGCCGGCTTCGATGGCGAAACGGATGACCAACGTCAGCACCGCGCCGCAGGCCGAATCGAACAGGCACAGCTTGTAATACTCGAGCGGCTGGCCGTTGCTGAAGCCCGCCAGGAATTGCTCGAGGCCGTAGCCGAGCCAGACGCCGATCTGGAGCATCCAGAACTGGAGCGACGGTGGGGAAGACTGCGACTTCAAAACGGGTCGGTTCGATGGCAACGGGTTCGCGATGTTAGAACGTTTCGCGCGGCCTTTGGGTCGGCCCGTCGTGCCGGTCGAACGCTTGGTCTGGCGCCGCCGACCGCCCGCGAAAGCGGGATCGGCGATGGAACCTCCGGTCGACCGTTCCGCGACGCTCGAACTTGCCCTACGCTCTGGCCCATGGACGCTGAATACAAACGCGACGCGGTCGCCCTGATCAAGGCCGTCGCCGTACTGCAGTTGAAGGTATTGCTGGGCGCTGCGCGCGATCTCGTCGTCGGCCCGACCGCGCTCGTCGCCGCGCTGGTGGATCTGGTGTTTCTGAAGCTACAGCCGCCGCGTTTCTTTCGCTCGGTGCTGCGCTTCGGCGAGCGCAGCGACGGCTGGATCGACGTGTGGTCGCACGGCCGCTATCCCGAGGAAGCGCCGCGCGAAAACGTCGATGCCTTGCTCGCGCGTGTCGAGGAAGTCGTGCGCGATCCGCAAACCGGCGCGCGGCGCGCGCGTGTGCTCAAGCGCTGGGCGGAGCGCCAGGTCGCGCGGGCACGCCAGCGCGCTGCGGTTCAATTGTCGTCGAGACTGACTTCAACGCCGGAACGTGGCGCGAGCTCGACGAACGAATCGAAGTGACGCGTGACCTGACGCCCGGACAGAGTTATTGATCGCCGCGAGGTTGCAGCTCGTTCGGTGTACGAGACGAGTCCTGCTCTTTCAAGTCGCCGGTTTCATCAAAGATTCGTCATCAACCGGATTTACCGTCGGCCGGCGCCGTGTTGCGCGCGATCGTGGTTTCGAGCGCCTTGCGCACTTCGCCGGCGATGTCGTCCTGGATCATCAGCTTGTCGTCGGCCGGACGATCGTAGGTTTCGCTCCAGACCACGAAGCCGTCGTTGGCACGTACGAGCCTCGCCGCGACGCGCAGCATCGCGCCGGATTTGCGCACGCTGCCGTCGAGGACATAAGCGACATCGAGCTTGCGCGCGATCTCGGCGACGGTCATCGGCTTGTCCTTGAACCAGAACGACGCGGTCGGCGGCGGCACGCGCAGGCCGGGAATCAGAGCGAACTTGTCGATCAGCTCTTCGGTCATGCCGTCGGCGAACACTTCCTCGCCCATCGATTCGGTGAGATCTAGAAACGGCAGCACCGCTACCGATTTCGGGTTCGGCGTCGCGGCGGTCGGCGTCGATCGCGATGTCGCATCGCCGGCATAGCGCGCGAACGCCGCGACGCCGACGATGACAATCAGTGCAGCGGCAACCGCGATGAGGTTCCACGGACGACGCGAAGTCGCGCGCGGCGCGGGTCCGGTCTGCGCTTGCGTGCGTGCGCTATCGCGCGGCGGCGACTGCGTCGACGGAGCCGCGCTCACGGTCGCGACCATGCGATAACCCTGTTTGGGGACCGTCACGATGTAGCGCGGATCCTTCGGGTTGTCGCCGAGCAGACGGCGCAGCCCGGCGACGGCTTGATACACCGAGTCGGGCGTGACGATGACATTCGGCCACACGCGGTCGAGGAGATCGTCGGCGCTCACCACTTCGCCGGGGTGTTCCGACAGGCACACCAGGAGCCGCATCGTGCGCGGCTCCAGCCGGATCGTCTCATCGCCGCGCGTGATGCTGCCGAGCACCGGATCGACGAGCCAGTCACCGAGCGTGAACGGCGGATGGGTAGGTTGATCCATGGTCGATGCGGGGCCGCCAAAGTGCCATGGTATCGCAGGGCTGCGCATAGCCGACGGTCGCGTCGCGCATCGTGCGTGCGCGCAACGCCTTGTCGCGTCGAGGATTCAGACATCTTCAGAATTCTTCGGCGCGATGTTCAGGACTTTCGCGAGCCGCGTGCACATCGTGGCTCCGCCGTTCCGCGCCGTCGTTCCGATCGGCGCCCCGGTCCAGCCAAGGAACTGTCCATGAAACGCCACGCCATCGCCGCTTTCGTCCTCAGCCTCGCGTTCGGCTCCGTGCACGCGACGCCCTATGTCTTCGAGCCGCGCCACTCCGAAGGCGTGATGCGTTGGAGCCATCTCGGCTTCTCGAACCCCGGCGCGCAGTTCAGCCGCATCGAAGGAATGCTGGAATGGAACGCTGCCGATCCGGCGAAATCCTCGGTGCAGGCGAAGATCCCGATGAGCGGTCTCGCCACGGGCGTGCCGGATCTCGACGACGATTTCCGTTCGCCCGCGTTCTTCGACTTCGCGAAATTTCCCGCCGCGACCTTCGTCAGCACGCGCATCGAGTAGCGCGAAGGCAGGAATCACTACGCCGTCGTCGGCGATCTGTCCCTGCACGGCGTCACCAAGCCGGTGACGCTCGACGCGACGATCAACAAGGTGGGCGTGAATCCGCGCAATCAGCTTCCTTCGGTCGGCTTCGACGCGACCACGACGCTCAAGCGCTCGGACTTCGGCCTCGGCCGCTTCGTGCCGCAGGTCAGCGACGAGATTCGCATCGCGCTGACGATCGAGGCCGTCGATGCGGCCGAGAACGAGAAGCTCGAGAAGGCGCAAGCGGAGGAGGAGGCACGCGCGAAGGCGGAGAAAAAGGACTAGCGCCGTCGGTCGCCGCAGGCACATCAACGCGGCGCCATAAGAGAACCTTAGCCGAACTGGAAGCGAACTGGAAAGACTTCGGAAACCGTGTTGCGCAAGTCTTGCAAATCGCTTGCGCAGGCGCTCAGAGCCGGCGCGGCGTCTTTGTTTTCAGCGGAGACCGCATGCGCCGTCTGCTTTGTACCGGGGTTTTCCTCGTCATTCCTTTCGCCGTCCACGCGACGGACGTCATCGACGATTTCGAATCCGACACCAATCCGAACGCATGGGGCTGGAGCCTCAGCGGCAGTCCGTACACCATCCAACCCGAGGGAGGTAATCCAGGCGCATGGATGGATTCCGGAGTGCCTTACATGGCCGAGCACGCGGATCTGGTCGCGGTGCCGCCCGCCGGCAGCGCGCTCCGCGCGGCGCTGGATAGCGGCACGCTCGCTGCGGCGAGCATCGACTTCGAGCAGCTCGATGGTTCGGGCGTGCCCGGATGTTTTCCGCTCGCGGGTCCGGATGGTCCATTCACGTTGATGCTGATGGATTTGCACAGCGGACCCGGCGGCTCGCTCGTCGAAGCGCACACGCTCGACGGTCCGCCGACGCCGGTCGAACCGTTCCCTTGGCAGACCGCGAGCTTCACGATTCCAAGCGGTTCCACCGACGACGTGCCGGCCGGATGGCGGCTCAACAATGCGGGCATCGACGGCTATACGTGGGCGACGCTGATGCACAACATCGACGGCATCGCGTTCTATGTCGGCGATCCGCACATCAAGCACTTCAAAGGTTGCTGGCATCTCGGCGCGGACAACGTCATCGTGACGTACGGCGCCGCTCCGGAAGAAATTTTTTCGAACGGATTCGATTCGCCATAAGTCGACGCGGCGTCGGGGAAAACCAGTGATCGAACCGTTCGCGCAGGCTCGATTCGACGAACGGCGCCGCTCCGCAAGTCTTTACATCTGTGACGAAGCGTCCGCCGAGCCTGATCCAGGCGGCGACTCCGATTGTCCGAAAGCTTGAAAAAACCGGGTTTCCCAATTCGGCCGTGCGACGCAGGGCAGGCTGATCGCCGTCGCGCCTCCGGCCACGCCTTGCCCAGTTCGCCAAGGTCATGAGGCCCTGGAAACGGCGACCGGTTCAGAGTAAAAATATGCGAAGCCTGGATAATGTGTCCGCGACGCGCGCGGTTTCTTCCGGGTTTGGGCAGGGCGGTCCTATGGACAGATATTTTCTCGTTGTGGGCATTGTGGCCTTTGCCGCACTCGTGCCCGCCGGTATCGCGATGGCGCAAGGGTTTCCCGCGGAGCTTCCGCTCAACGGCTCGGTCGCCTCGACCACATGCGGCGGCAACCCGAACGAGCCCTGCAGCGCCGCCTCGTATCCCAATCCCACGGTCACGTCGCGTTTCACGCTCGATCAGCCGAGCACCGTGAACATGATGCTGATGGGCCAGCCGGGCTACAGCCCGGTCATCTATCTTTCCGGCGACGGCTGCGAGGACGGTGGTTGCGGCTCGGATCTTCCGGCCGGTTCGTACTGCGTGACCATCACCGCGGACGAAGGATCGGCGCCTGGAAGTTGCGGACCCTTCACGATCGCCGTCGCGACGACGGTTTCGGACGAGACGATTTTCAACGGCAGCTTCGACGATTGAGTCCGGCTCGTCGAAGCGGCGTCGAACGCGTCGTCAGATCTTGCGCATGCGAGACATCATTTCGGCGAGCTGCCTCACCGCAGCCTCGGACTCTTCGCGGTGCGGCGTCACGTCGCTGTTGTTGAAATTCCCCGTATCGCCCAGCACCTGCACCAGCAAGCCGTCGCTGCGCGGCACCATGCTGAGGTTCACCAGATATAGACCGTAGGTGACCTCAGGTTGAGGAATCAGCCGCGCGGTCTGTCCGCGCACCGGCACGATCGATTCGTCCTTGAAGAGCGCACGCGCGCCGTAGCCGGTCGCATTGATCAGCGTTCGTTCGCGCAGCTTCATGAGCTCGCGCGGCTCGCGGAACTCGCGCACCTCGATCTTGCCGCCGGCCGCGAGGAAATCGCCCATCAGCATGCGCGCATAGGTCGAGATGTTGAACATCATCGTCGTGTAGCGGCGCGCGTAGGCCTGCGGAAACGGGTGCGTGCCGGGCGCAAGATCGATGCCGCGCCGACCGAGGTCCGGCACGCGCGCGTGAAGCGGCGGATATTCGGGTTCGTCGGCGACAGCGGTGTCGACGTCGCTCCACGGCACGTCGGAGAGCGAGTAGCCGTCGAACCACTCGACCGGCTTGCCCGGCAGCCCCAAGAGGCTCTGATACATCCGAAACGACGTGCGCGTCATTTCCTCCCAGCGATCGCCGAACGCATCGGCGTGCGCTGCATCGCAGATGCGCGAATCGGGCGACCAGACGCCGGAGGCGCGCATCGAATAGACGTCCGGCGGCAATTCCTTCGCGTAGATGCGCACCGAAAGCCCGGCGCGCTGCGCGAGGATCGCCGACGTCAAGCCGAGCGCACCGCAGCCGATCACGCCGATTTCGCGCACGCCCGTTTCGCGCGCAAGCCGCACCGCGATCGTGCTCGATCCCCACGACAGCGACCAGCCCGCACCGCCGTGGCCGTAGTTGTGCACGATCGTCTTGTGATCGAAGCGTTCGGTTTCGATGCGCGGTCCCGCCGCGCGGAACGGACGCGTGCACACGTAGATGCCGGTGATGCGTTCCGGCTGCGCCCGGATCGGCGCGATCTCGGCCACGCCGGATTGCAGGCGCGCGACCGGCGCAGGCGGCAGCTCGGGAGTCTTCGCCGAATCGGCGATGACTGGCTGTCTTGCGCACGCCGGGATCGCACCCGCCGAAGCCGCCGCCAGCGCGACGCCGGCCTGGCGCAGGAAATGCCGTCGTTCCACGAGTGATTCTCCGCAAGGCAATGGAAGAACGCCGTCGCCGCCGAGGGCGCGCCGGTGTCCCTACTTATCCGATAGCCGCCGGGAAATCAAAGTGGCTTCGAAGTGGCGGGAAGAGGGCGAAGGAGGCTCGTCAGCGCCCGCGGTCCGGCCCGAACTACCCGCTTTTACGTACGTTCGAAATGGTATTGAAGTGTAAATAAGTTAATAATGAACCACGATCCATTTATTGATAATTCCCTGGTCTTTCCGTTTCCCTGGCGCACGATTCGAGGAGATCCCACAGTGAATGCGATTCTGTCCCTACCGATTCGAGTTTCCGGTCTTGTTGCGGCTGCGTTCGGTCTCCTGCTGTCCTCGCAGCTCTCATTGGCGATCGATGCCGCGCCCGAGGATGCGGACTGGCCGGTCCAGCGCGTCTTCGCAAGCGACGGAGCCGACGGCGACTATTTTGGATTCCAAGTTGCCGTCATCGGATCGAGCGCTCTAGTGACCGCTCCGGACGCTACGATCGGCGGCAATACAAACCAAGGTGCGGCGTACGCGTTCACGCGCGACAGCCTGGGCAACTGGCAGCAGGCGCAAAAGCTGAGCGCGGGCGTGACGGGCGACAAGTTTGGCTATTCGCTGTCGATGCAAAGTTCGACGGCCTTCATCGGTGCTCCTTATGCCGCGGGGCGGACTTCGACGGCCGCCGGCGTGGTTCGCATCTATTCGCTCAGCGGAACGACGTGGAATCTGGCGCAAACCCTCAATTCTCCGGCTGGGCTCAACAGCGGGTACTTCGGAATTTCACTCGCGTCGACGGATTCCAAGGCGCTGGTGCTGGGCCGCTCCAATCTGACCGGCTGGCAGCTCTATGCGTATGCGCGCGACACGAACGGCGCCTGGCAGCTGACCCAGACCATTCCGACGCCGGCCGACTACGATTGGTCTCAGTACTTCCCCATGGCGATCGCGATGAACGCCAACACGGCGCTGCTTCCGTTTCCCACCGCAACGGTGGGTGACGTGACCGAAGCGGGAACCGTCTTCGTCTATACCTACGCGAACGGGCTTTGGGGTCTCACCGACAAGTTGATCGCAACGGACGGCACGAACAGCGCTGCGTTCGGGGGTCAAGTCGCCTTGACCGACTACGGTGCGGTGCTCGTCTCCGCTCCTTTCCAGCGCTATCACGGAGCCGTCTACGAATTTCGCAAGAACGCAGGTTTGTGGACCCAGACGCAGGAAATCACCGTTCCCGTAGCGAACGCCTTGGAGGCATTCGGCTTTTCGCTCGCCGCGATGCGCGGAACATTCGGAAGCCAGACCATGCCTTCGTTCGTGGCCGGCAATCCTCTCGATTTCGTTCCGTCCATCAACGAAGGTGCGGCGCACGTGTTTACCTATGACGGAACCTCGTGGGTCGAGCTCGCGAAACTCAAGTGGCCGGATCTGTCGACCGTCGTGGTCGGAACTGGCGTTGCCATCGACCTGCACACCGTCATGGTCGCGGGCGTGCCGCAGCTCTTCCAGCAGCCCGGCGCGGGTGTCGTGGACTTCTACACCAGGCCGTAAGCCGGGCGCCTAGGACGGCAGGCAGGCACATCTCCGTCGCCCGCCGTCGCGCTTCTTCCCATCGCTTGCGACGGCTTCCATGACGAGCAAGCCGCAGCCTGATCGGCTGCGCGCAGCCGGCCCTTCGCAGCCCCCTTTGCTTGCTGTCGCAGATCGGTCATATTTGCCCGCGCCCGCGCGGAGGAAGCTTGGTGAGCTACGCGAACTCTTTGCCCTGGAGGCTGGAAAGCCTCGCCTTCGATCGCATCGAGACTGACCGCATCCGCCCGAACGAGGAGCTCTTCTTCCTGCTCGCCAGCTCATCCTTCGTCGAGAGCGGCTCGGATTTGTACACGCACAACCTGATCGACCATTTCGCCGGCGACGCCGAGTTGCAGGGATGGCTCGCCGATCAGTGGGAACAGGAAGAGCTCCAGCACGGCCGCGCGCTCGCCACGTACGTGCGGCACGTCTGGCCCGAGTTCGACTGGGAAAAGGGATTCCGCGCGTTCTGGAACGAATACGGCGCCGTCTGCACCGCGTCGGAGCTCGAAACGAGTCGCGGCCTCGAGCTCGCCGCGCGCTGCGTCGTCGAAACCGGCACCGCGAGCCTCTACCGCGCCTTGAATACCCTCGCCGAAGAGCCGGTGCTGCGCCAGCTCACCGACCATATCCGCAGCGACGAAGTGCGCCACTTCAAGCACTTCTACCATTTCTTCAAGCTGTATCGGGAACGCGAATCGCTCGGTCGGCCCCGCGTGTTTCGCGCGATGCTGAAACGCGTGAACGAGATCCGCGACGAAGACAGCGATATCGCGCTTCGCCACGTGTTCGCCGCGCGCTATCCGGATCGCGCCGACGACGAAGCCGAGTGCAAGCGCGTCACGGCACGCGCGCGCGATCTTTTGCGCCGGCACATTCCGGCCGAGATGACCGTCAAGATGCTGCTGAAGCCGCTCGATCTTCCGGCGCGCTTGTTGCGCTGGCTGGAAACGCCGCTCGCGCGCGTGACGGAAAAGCTGTTCCTCAACTAGGAACGCGTTTCGCGCTCGACCGTCGCGATGTCGAAGTGCATGACATCCTCGCGGACACCGAGTTTGGTGTAGAGCGCGATCGCAGGATCATCGCCGTAGTCCGCCTGCACGAAGATGACGTACGCGCCGCGCTTAGCTCCGATCGCCTGCAGCTCCGCGATCAGCGCTGTCGCGATTCCCTTCCTCCGGTGCGCTTGCGCGACCGCGAGATCGTAGATGTAGATTTCGCTTCGTTCCTGCTCGAACTTGGGCAGCACATAGGCGGCGAGGCCGCCGACGATTTCCTCGCCATCCAACGCGGCGATCGCGATGAACGTATCGCTGCCGAGCAGTCGCTCGAGATAGGCCGCGTCCGGTTGTGCGTCGCCGTAGGTTTCCGCTTCGCCGAATGCTTCGCCGAACAGCGTCAGCATCGAGCGCATCAGCGTTGCGTCGTCGCGGCCGAGCGTGACGACGGAAAACGTGTCGGGAGACATGCGGAACTCCAATGACATCGAGCGTCAACCAGCGATGGTGTCGCCTGGCGATTCGATCAAGTCAAGCCAACGCCTTCAACATGCGCCGGATCTCCTCGCCGTCGCTGCGCATCTCGCCATCTTGCATCGCCGCCAGCCGTTCCGGCCGATGACGCATGCCCGATACGATCAACCGCTTCGCCGAAGCGTGGAATTCCGTGGCACCGGTCTTTTGACGCACCGCCGCGATGTTGCCCGCGTCGACGCCGGCGCCCGGCATGATGACGATGCGTCCCGCTGCCTGGTCGACCAATGCACGGATCAACGCGGCACCTTCCGGTGCGCTTTCCCGCTGACCCGACGTCAGGATCCTTTCGCAGCCGAGCGAAACGATGTCTTCGAGCGCACGATGCGGATCGCGGGCGAGATCGAACGCACGATGGAACGTCACACCGAGCCATTCGGCCGCGTCGATCATCGCCTGGCACGACCCGATCGCCACATCGCCGTCCGCGTCGAGCGCGCCGATGACGACGCCGTCGCAACCGAGGCGCACGCAGGTTTCGATATCGCCGAGCATCGTTTCGATCTCGTTCGCATCGTAAAGAAAATCGCCCGCGCGTGGCCGGATCAACACGTACAGCGGAATGCGAAGATGCTCCCGCGCGAGCGCGATCGTCGCGTACGACGGCGTCAGGCCGCCTTCGCCGAGACTCGCGCACAACTCGACGCGCCCCGCGCCGGCTTCCTGAGCGACGAGCGCGGAAGCCACCGAATTGGCGGCGATCTCGAGCAGCGGAGCGACTTCGGTCATGCGCTCAATACGAGCTTTGCGCCGGGATCAGTGCGTCTTTCCTGCCGGCATCGCAGACCGCGTACGAGAACCCTTTCTGGATCGCCCATGCGCCGACTTCGCCGCGCTTGTTGATCGCGAGGAAGCCGACCTGGATGTCCTTCATCGCAGAAGGCTTGCGCTTGATGATGCGCGTAACCGCTTCGCGGCACGCATCCTGCGGCGAGTGTCCCTGCCGCATTAGCTCGACGACGAGGAAGCTGCCGCAGTTGCGGATGACCTCTTCGCCGACGCCGGTCGAAGTCGCAGCGCCCACCTCGTTGTCGACATAGAGACCCGCGCCGACGATCGGGCTGTCGCCGACGCGGCCGTGGAGTTTCCACGCCATGCCGCTGGTCGTGCATGCGCCGGAAAGATTGCCTTGCGCATCGAGCGCGAGCATGCCGATCGTGTCGTGGTTGCGCGCATCGCCGCGCACGCCGTCGCGGGCCGCTTCGTAACTCTTCACTTCGCCGTTGACGACCGGTTTGTAGTTCGCGGTCTTCAGCCACTCGTGCCATGCTTTCTCGGATTCCGGCGTCAGCAACTCTTCTTTCGGAAATCCCTGTTCGATCGCGAACTGCAGCGCGCCGTCGCCGACCAGCAGCACGTGCGGCGTCTTCTCCATCACGCGCCGCGCGACGGAAATCGGATGCGCGATATGCTCGATCGCGGCAACAGCGCCGCAATTGCCGTGCTCGTCCATGATGCTCGCATCCAGCGTCACCTTGCCGTCGCGATCCGGGTAACCCGCTCGACCGACGCTGTGATTGCGCAGATCCGCCTCCGGCACGCGCGCGCCAGCCTCGACCGCATCGAGCGCGCGCCCGTTCTTCGCGAGGACTTCCCACGCGGCCTGATTCGCGGCGACGCCGAAGTCCCAGGTCGAGACGACGCGCGGCTTCGTGCCGGATTCGCGCGATGCCGCCGGCGCCGACATAGCGCGATTCGCTGCCAGCAGCAGGGACGATGCGAGAACCGAATCCTGTAGAAACCGTCGACGGTCGGCCATGTTTGATCCTTTGTAACGAGCAGGCGTTCTAGCGTACCTTGCCGGGCACCGGGCGGGAGAGGGTCCGAATCCAGAGTTTGGAGAATCAGCGTGCTGCTGAGCGAGAAAATACTTTCCGAAGCCGCCGCGTGGTCGTGAAGAGTAAGACCGCGTCCAGCCCGAATGCCAAAATGGCTGCGGCCAACGGCGCATAGAGACTGGACTTCCAGACGGCCGAAAGACCTGCTGAAACCGCCAGGAAGAAAACGAGCACGAGAATCTGCTGTCCGAAGGGGCGAACCGCATCCGACGACTCGCCGCACTGCGGGCATCGATACGCTCGCCAGAATGCCCAGCTCAACAAGCGCGAACGGCGTGCAGGCGCGCCGCAATGAGGACAGCTCAACTCCATTTCGTGCTCCGTTCGTGCGCATCGCGAAGATACGCCGACACCTTGCGATTCCTCAATTCTCTCGTGTTTCACCGCCGTCTCGCATCAACGCGCGCCAGCCTTCGATACCGAGCCGCCGCAACGTCTCGATATTGCGCCGATAGATCTCATCGGTATCTTCCATCGCCTCAACAGCGCGATCGATGCTGGATTCGCGCAACAGATGCAGCATCGGATACGGCGAGCGGTTGGTGCAATTCTCGATCGCGTCGGCATCGGTATCGGCGAAACGATACTCCGGATGAAAGCTCGCGATCTGCAGCTCGCCTTCGAAGCCGAGCGCTTGCACCGTCGCGTCCGCGACCTCGAGAAAATCGTTGTAGTCGATGAAATCGGTGAGCGCGCCTGGATGGATCAGCAGCGTCGTCTCGCGAACCGACGGGTCGGCGGCGTGCAAGGCGACAAGCTCCTCGCGCAGATCGTCGATCAGCGCGTCTTCGTCGCGCGCGAGACTGACGCGAAAATGCAGTCGCCGCTGGACCAGAGGTGCCCGCGCAAACGGGCACAGGTTGAGGCCGATCACGACGCGTTCCACCCAGTGCCGCGTGGCTGCAATCACTTGAGCGGCGTCGATCGTCGCATCGGCGCTAGCGCTCGGCGGCGCAGAAGCAATATTCATGGCCCGAGCGTATCACCGCCCCGAGCATCGGAGCTTCTGGGGAGCAAATCCCATCAATTCTGGATATGAATCTGTATCGGGTAGTACGCCCCCGACAACAGCGAAGCATCCCACACGTACGTCTCGTCGCCGTAGCTCGGATGGCTCTTCAGTCCCGAAGGCTCGGTCGCCTGCACGAAGAGCTCGTAGTCGCCGTTCGCGAATGGGGTGCTGTCGAAGCCGCGGATGTATCGGCCTTGCGGCGTCGGCACGTCGCGTGCGGTGGCGAGTGTGAGTAGGCGCTGGCTCGCCGATTCGTCGGCGCCGCTAGGCCGGATGAAGACATCGACGCTCGCGATGCCGCCGGTTCCGCCCGCGCTCCATATTTCCGTGCTCTGCACCGGGAACACCATCAGCTCGGGCGCCCAGTTGGCGTAACTGTGATTGCCGACGACGAAATGGATCGGCACGTTGCCGCTCACCGCGATGCGCGCCGGCGGATCTGCGGTCAGGTGATGCGTCTCGTCGACCTGCGTATCGCCGATCTGCTCGAAGCGCGCCGGCGGCCCAAGCCGCGGCAGTCCGCTGTGCAACGGAAAATCATGGATGGCCGCGGGCGGCGTATAAGCCGGCGCGCTTCCCGGCGGATAGGAGACTTCGACGTGCACGTTGAGAATGCCGGTGTTCTCGGCGAAAAACTGGAACGCGTTGTCGCCGAGGCTGAGCGGCGAAGGGCCGTCGTGCGGGATCGTGCCGAGCGGAATGCGCACGGTGTACGGAATGCCCCAGACCAGAAGGTCGGGATTCATCGGAACGCTGTTGTTGGTGCGTTCCGGCAGCGCGAATTCGGCGCCACCGTTCAGCGTTACCTGGTCGCCGTCGACGAGCGTGAAGTTCGAGTAGTCGCCCATCTGATACGTGAGCACGAGCGCGGCTTCAGCGCTCGCACCTATCTGCGTCGGCTTCAGAACGTCGGGAATGTTGACAGTGAACGTCGGGAACTCGTTGTTTCCGCGACTGGCTTTCTGGTAGTCGGTGCCCGCGATACGCGTGACGTAGTTGTGCACTTCGCGCGGCGCGACATCGGGTCCGTCGAACCCGAAGTTGTCCCAGTGCACGAGGTAATACGGCACCGCGTCCTTCGGCGTGTTGTAGCCGAACGCGATCCACAGCGGCTCGTAGTCGCCGGGCGCGAGCGTCGCCGGTGCGAAGCTCGCGTCGATCACGCTGCGTCCATCGATCAGTACCTCGATGCCGTCGGTGCCGACGCGCGCCTCGAAGTGGCGACGCACGTTCGAAACCGCCTGGCGTCCCGCCGCTTCCATGTCGACCGACGCGACTTGATGCGAAGCGCCGTCCATGCCGACGAGATTCACGCTGAACGTCTGGAACTGCGCGCGCAGTCGCAACATGCCCGCCGGGAGGCCGGTTGCGCCGTCCATGTCGAAGAAATCGGTGTGTCCCGTGAGGTCGGTCGAAACCGGGTTGAGGTCGAGATACCACACGGAGCGCGAGCTCAACGGGCTGTCCATGTCGAACACGATGTGCCGGCGCACGCCGGACTCGATGCGTACGAGTTTGCGAAAGCGCTGCGAGGTCTGCGAGCGATCGCCAGTGTTGTCAGTGCGCGTACCGTTCAACGTGTGCGCGTGATACTGATCGTTGATGAAGAAGAGGTTGAAGCGCGCATCGGTGGACGTGACCGTCGCGTTGTTCCACAAGGTCTCGTCGGCGGGCCCGAGCGGCAGGTTGAAGTCGTCGAAGTGCGTCATCGACGCGCGCAACGCATCGACGCGCGTCGCATCGCCGCCGTCGAACGTCACATCCGTCGGCAAGCTCGTGATTTCGCCGAGCGCATCGATGCGCTGCACGCGCACGTGATACGGCGTGGCGTTGAGCAGCGGCTGCAACTGCACGCGGCGGTTGCCGGTCACCAGCCAGCGCACGTCGGTCGTCGCATCGACCGACGTATCGCTTTTCGCAAGACAACCGAGATCGCCGTCGTGATGCGGATTGGGTCGGCCCAGCTGCAACTTTCCGGGCGCGGTTCCCTCCGGCCACCACGTAACCAGAAAGCCCGCGTCGTCGTGACCGCTGCCGTCCATCGTCCACCACTGTCCCCACGCATTCTCGCCGTCGTAATCCATCGACAGCGTCGCGACGCGATCGTCGCGCTCGATCTGGACCACGGGCGCCGCGGCGAGCGGCTCGAATCCGCTGCGGAAGATGGATTCGGCCTGGGCCGAACCAGCGATGGCGATTGCGACCAGCGCTGCGTCGAAGACGCGCCTGATGCGTGCGCGCGTGTGCGCGTGGCGAAGACAGGCAGGATTCGCGTTCATCGGCGGGCTCCGGCGGTCTGGTGGTGGAGTGTTGGCCCGCGGCGATCGACGAACTGACGAGTTCGTCACAAGGTGCGCAATTTCGTCGTCCGCCGCATCCGCAGCGGCGTGCCCGACACGCCGCACGAACGCTTTCTCATCGCAACCCCGGACGCAGCCGCCTGGAACGATGCCCCTTAACGCACGCGCGGCGCCGCGCTGAGCGGATCCGGGTCCCGTTATCAGAGACAGATTCATGCAGGGTGCGCAATCGTGGGAACATTGCGCGCCTCTGCGTGCTTGGGATTGGAATGCCATGAATCGTTGTGCTCAGTTCATCGCCCTTTGCGGACTCGTCTTCGCCACGTCGTCGCCCGCCGCGCCTCAGCCAGACTCGACACAGGAAACGAAGTCGAGCGAAGGCATTTATCGCTTGCCGTTCGCGGATGCCACGAAGGTGAAAGTGTTCGACGACTTCCGCACGCACCGCCCGGTTGGGCGCATGGATCTGTTCGCGATCGAAGGCCGCGAACCGTATAGCGTCGTCGCTGCGGCGCCCGGCCGCATCGTCGCGATCCAGGACGGTTACGGCGAGCAGCAGAGTGGGCGCGCGGCCGCGGACTGTCACAACAACTACGTCTGGATCGCGCACGCGAACGGCGAATGGACGAACTATTCGCACGTCGCACACGGCTCGGTCACGCGCAAAGCGAAGCTCAAGGTGGGCGATCACGTCGAGGCGGGCCAGTACATCGGCGACGAAGATGCGATCGGCTGCGCGATGTTGAAGCACGTGCATTTCGAAGTGGCCACGCCCAAGGCAGGGGACGCGATCGACGCGGGCGGGTTTCTCGTCGACAACGAGGGCGGCAAGCGCGAACGCGAACCGCGCTTCTGTGGCATCGACGGGCGGGTCGTCAAGGATGCCGTGTATACCGCGGGGGCATGCGGTTCGGCGGCGACAAAAGCCCATTAGAGTGCGGGAGACAAAACGGCAGGATTGCCGTTTTGCGCGACAGAGCCGCCCGCACGGCGAGCGGCACAACCCTCGAAATGGATCAGAGTGCGTTCGTGCCGTAGCGGCACTTCACATCGGCGGCATCTTGTCGAACTTCGGCAAAGCAGGATCGATGTGATCCCAAGCAAGCGCGCGCGAGGCGTACGTCACCATCTGCGGCTTGTAGCGGCTGGGATCATCGAGGCTTGCCGCGTGCACGGTGAAAAGATCCGGCATCGCCTTGAACGTCATGTACACCGGTGAGCCGCACTCCGGACAGAACGCGCGCACCTTGACGTTGCCGGTATCGCCGACGATGTCCCAATGTTTCGCCTTGCCTTCGAGCTTCACGGCCTTCCGGTCCGCGAACGTCAGGTAGGAGCCGTGGCCGGTGCCGCTCTTGTGCTGGCAGTCGCGGCACTGGCAATCGTTCATTACCAGCGGCTCGGCGGAGATTTCGTAGCGGATCGCGCCGCAGGCGCAGCCGCCGGTGTAGGGTTTGCTCATGGGTTTCTCCTGTCTCCGTGTTGGAAGTTGGGAGACAGGCTAGTACCGGGGTGGCGTGGGGCGGGAGTTACAAGTGTGGCGGGAATCAGCGAGCAAGCCGGCCGTGCGAAAAGCGCCGTCTAAGTGTCTTCCAGAAGCTGTTCGAGTCGGCGAGGGTAGTGGTTGAGAAAGTCCCTCGTGACGACGTAGTGCTCCAGATCCTCGTACGTCGATTCGCTGAGCCCGGACGCATCGAACAGAACGATCTTCGCGTTCGGATACGCGAGCAGGATCGGCGAATGGGTCGCGATCACGAATTGCGAATTCGCCTCGACGAGCTCGTGAATCGCACGCAGGGCCGCAAGCTGGCGACTCGGCGACAATGCGGCTTCAGGCTCGTCGAGCAGATAAATGCCGTCGCCCCGCAACTTGTCGACCAGCAACGACATGAACGACTCCCCGTGCGATCGCGCGTGCAGCGATTTGTCGCCGTAGCCCTGGAGATAACCCACGTCGTCCATATAGGTCGCGACGTTGAAGAAACTCTCCGCGCGCAGAAAGTATCCGTCCTTCGGTTTCGGCGTGCCGCGCGCGAGACGCAGCGCGCCATGCAACGGAGACACCGAGCGCACCGTCTCGAACCGCACGTTGCGCGTGCCGCCTTCCGGGCCGAAGCCTAATGCGACGGCAATCGCCTCCAGAACGGTCGACTTGCCGGAGCCGTTCTCGCCCACGAAGAACGTGACATTCGGATGGAATTCGATCGATGGGAGATTGCGGACCGAGGGAATGTTGAAGGGATAGGCGTCGTAGTCGATGTCGACGTCGGGGCGAAAGGATGCGTTGATTAGATACGGGCGCTCGCGGGCAGGCATGGGTCTCTGCTGGCTATGAAGCTCTCGCCGACTGACGATAGATGAAATGGAACCACCAAGCTATCGGGATAGCTATGAGCCCGCCAAGATAGGCCGAGTTGTGCATGTATCCCACGCAAATGAAATTGCGCGGGCGTTCGAGGCCCTGGGGAACGAACCAGTCGGCGTACTCGCTGAGATTGAGGTGCGTAGTCCGGATGAAGCCATAGGCCAACCCCAGGAGGGCGAAGGTGAGCGTGAAGACCGAAATGACGGCAAGCGAAAGCAAAAGTGCCTTTCGCATTTGTCGAGCGGTTGGGTGGATGAACCCTGCGATTCCTGTGAGCAGACCAACAGGTATTCCCATCCACCAAGATGCCAGAAAGCCGACTTCGGCAGCGCGGATCCGCTCCGGGATGTTCGCGTCCAACAACTGGAACTGAGGGAATTTGAATCGGGTGAAGTACTCGTTCGAGACGGTGTAGCTGATTTGATCGTGGAGGATGCCGAAGGCGCCCGCGGCGAGCATAGTGACGATCATAAATGCAATGAGAGCGATGAGTCTTTGCATGGCTTAAAAAAAAGACCTGAGAAAGCCTTCTCGCAAAAAAAGGGTTCTTCAAGAAAAATGAAGCTGACCCCTTTGTCTCCACAGGTGAATCCGGTGCCGGATGGGAGGCCAGGATAACGTTGGCTGGCGGCATTGTCCCGGCGACCTGGAGAGAGGCACAGGTGAGGAGGGTTGCGACGAGGAGCAACAGGCGCGCATAAGCTGGTCCACATCGACTCCAAAGATTGCCGGCGACAGCGTCGTCTTTCTGGCTGTCACCCTGTGAAGTCGTGACTGCCGTCACCTCACTCAGATTCCTGCAAAAGGTGACCTTTTCCCGTCCTCGGGAGTAGCATTTGCTCACAGGTCTTGCGGCGGACGGCATCAATGAAGTATGTGCGGGATGTGCTCGTCGTTCTGCTTGTACTCTTGGCGGGCTGTACTCTCCTAAGAATACCTGTTGTCGCGGTGTTCCTTGAGTTCTACGAGAAGCAGGTAGACATGCTCTCAACGATCACCGTCGCGGTGTTCACGGGTTTCCTTTGGCGCTCGACGGATAAATTGTGGAAACAGGCCGTGAGCCAATCGAACGATGCGCAGGCATCGATCGCCACGTCCGCGCGGGCAGCGACCGCAATGGAGCGGCTTGCCGCGAATACGCAGACGCAGCTTCGTGCCTACCTCTCTGTCAATGTGGGCATCAACATTTACCAGGAAACAGTCGATGGTCAGGACAGGCGTTTTGAGGGGCAAGCGATCTTGCTAAACAATGGACAGACGCCAGCGCGTCACGTTCGCCACCAGATTAGAGCTGCGATCTTGCCGAATCCGTTGCCCGACAATTTCGCGGCGCCCGCCTACGAGCACGGGCTAGTTGGCAACGGCGTTGTGGGTCCCCACAACCATGTGATTCTCACTGCCTGGGTTCGAGACATGATCCGTGAGATGGATGTTCCGCTCGTCAAGAGGGGGCAGGACAGGGCATTGTATGTATGGGGAAGGGTGACGTACGACGACGTGTTCGATCAGGCGCACGAGTTAACGTTCCGCTATATGGTTTTGTGGCGACCGAATAACTCGTCAGTAGGTCTATTTACAGAGGACTACAATGCCTCGACGTAACATGAAGCACGCACGAGTACCAGCGGACCTTTTGCGCTCTGAAACGAGCTAGCCGCTCCAAAGCGAGGGCTCCCTCCGTCCTCTCCGGGTGCTCCATGAAGATATTCGTAAGCTCAACGTCATACGATCTATTTGATTTAAGGGCCTTTACTGTATCAGTCCTATCGCAAATGGGCCACGAAGCGATATTTCACGAAAGTCCAACATTCCCCGCTCTCCTGAATTCCCACTCTCATGATCAATGCTTGCAGGCGGTTCAAAGATCCGATCTCGTACTCTGCTTGATAGATCGACGATATGGGGGGCGCTACGCTGGAGGTGGGAGTGAGTATAAAAAGGACTTAAATATTTCTGTCCGTGGGCGGGATCGCTCTGGCAAGAAGAAGACTTTCAAGCTAGTGGTGAAAGGTGACGACTTGTCGATTACATGGCTAGAGCTAATAGCTGCATATGAGAACGGGATACCTGTAGTGACATTCGCCAGGCAACGCACTTTAGATGAAAAGGAAACACGTCGAGCCAATCAGTTCTTAGGCACTTTCAGACCATCTTATGCCGAGGCCAATCAAATCTTCGACATGCTCGACTGGATTACAAAGCAGAAGGCAAATAACTGGATCACGTCATTCAATACAGTTGTCGACTACGAGCAGAAGCTAAAGGCATGGATTGGAGAGCTGGATAGAACGATAGCAACATCCGACTCTTCGCGCGTCGTAGGCGATATGGGGGATGAGCGCAGTGACAACCCGGTAGGTCGGTTCGCAGTCATAGTGGAAGGCGAGGTGGATCGTCTTTTTGTGTCCGAGCTCGTTCAGAAACTTGAGTTGAATGCAAATTTTGTTATTGTCCCAACTTACGGTAAGCGTAATGCAATTGACAATTTCAACAACGTTGTTGCTCCGTACGCTAAGATTTTTGACGAGGTAATCATCCTCTTAGATTCTGACAGCTCCGACAGTAAGGCAGTTGCCAAAGAAAATACGAATCTAAGAAAACTGATCGGATCCCGGATCAATATCCGTCATTTCTTGGCAATACCTAGTATTGAGGCATGGATTTCTGCTGGCTTTGATAGCGATGTTTTCTATGATGGCGTTATAGATAAGAGTCAATTCAAAAAAAATTTTGGGACGCCAAGTATAAATCATGTAAGAAACTTATTGAAACACAAGTTCGATCTCGATCGCGCCTTAGACAGAAACACTGATCTTCGCGCGTTTGTCGATCACTTGAGGAGTGTATCAATAGGGTCGATATTGCCAGGGATATAATAAGCGCTCGGTTCGCGCAGGTAATTGTCTCGTCATTATCTTGCAAAAACAGCAGTGCGAGCTATATGGTGATTATAAATTTGGTCGTGGCTATCTCGGCGCTTGTCGTATCAGCGATTAGCCTGGGTTTCTCGATTCACTTCTGGAGAAGATCTTTTCGGCCAATCGTCACCGCAATTGTGAAAACTCATTCTGGTGGGAATATAGCGATACTTTACGACCTCGTAATACTTAATTCCGGGACGATCCCTGCGAAGAACTTAAGGTTGAGGGCGGACGAAGGGTCGCTGACCGCGGCGCTGGGACAAGATGCGACGGCGAAAAACAAGGCACGTTGGCTTGTGTGCTTCACAGACAAAATGTCTATTCCCCTGCTGCACAACGGGGATCGCACCTCCTGTTCCTTTGGAACGAGCAAAGCGAACAACGCTGGTTTCTGGAAGTACAAGGCCGCGATTGCGATCACCCTTACTTATGAGGGATGGTTTGGGAAAACGTATGAACAGAACCAGGAGATCTACATAGTAGATTCAGACAGCTTCACTGATGGCAAATGGTCTTAGCTACTTGCGATCGATGCCATTGGATTCTCCGGCAGAGGTAGAACGGATAGGTAGCATGCGTGCTGGTCTGCGGGTGCATGGGAAGGACCGGTGCGCGTCGCGTAGGTCTGGATGTTCCGACGCAACCGGCGACCAGCAGACCGTACATGCTCTCCCGCAATCGGGACGGGGAACGGCGCGCTCGCAGGTGTGAGAAGGCGCGCGAGCGTGGGATGCAGCGCGCGTCGACCTGAAATCTAGTCGAACCCGTCCGCGAAAATCAGGTCGTTCAACACGCGCGCGGCGAAATGATCGACGTGTGCCGAGTCGATCACGTTGAGCGAGCCGACGAACACGATCTGGTTGTCCTGTAAGGCGACGCCGTTGAAAAGCTGGCCGCTCGGAGCGGTCAGGCCGAAGTCGTAGGTCTTCTTGCCGAGCGTGCCGAAGCTCGCGTCGGGCGTGCCATTGGGCATCAGGCGTGCGGCGACGGCGAGAATGCCCGATGTGGTCGGGTTCACGGCGGCGCCCGCGACGACGAGCCTGCCGTTGCTCTGTTCGGCGAGGCCGAGCGCGAGGTCCTGACCGTTCGCTGCCAGATCGAAAACGATCGTCGTGCGGCCGCCGATGCCGAAGCTCGTGTCGAGTGTTCCGTCCGGCAACAGGCGCACGATCGCCATGTCCTGGTTCAAATCACTGGTCGGCGATGAATCGGTGATGCCGCCGAGCACGATGCGGCCGTCGCGCTGCAGCGCGAGGCTGTACGCGCCGTCGCTGTTGCTGCCGCCCGCGCCGCCGAGGTCGAACGCAATGACGGTGCGACCGTCCGCGCTGAAATCGGGATCGAGCTGTCCGTTCGCGAGCACGCGCGCGACGGCGAAGTCGGTTCCACCCGGCGTGCCGTTGTCGACGTAGCCCGCGACGACGATGCGGCCTTGCGCATCGATGGCGACGCGCGTCGCGATGTCGTCCTTCGAAGTGCTCGCGGCCAGATTGAATCCGATCGTCACGCGGCCCGTCAGATTGAACGACGTGTCGCGCGTGCCGTCGGCGTTGAGTTGCACGATCGCGAAATCGGATCCGTCCAATTCGGTGGCCGCGTATCCCGCGACGACGATCTTGCCGTCGGGCTTGATCGCGATCGCGGCCGCGTAGTCGTTTTCGGTGCCGCCGAGATCGAAGTTGATGACCGATTTGCCGGTGCCGGCGCCGAATGTCGCTGTATCCAGCGTGCCGTCGGCGTTGAGCCGCGCGACGGCAAAATCCACATTGCCTGAGGTTCCCGGTTGTGTCGGGCCGGCGATGACGATCTTGCCGTCGGCCTGCACGGCGATGCCCTGGCAATTGTCGTTGTTGCCGCCGAAATCGATCGTGGTCTTGCCGTCGAAGCTGAAGCTCGTGTCGAGATCGCCGTCGGCCGTGAAGCGCGCGACGAAGAAATCGTACGCGCCGACGCCTTCGCCGTTGCAGAGCAGTATCTTACCGTCCGGCTGCATCGCCATGCCGGCGGGAAGATTGGATATGCCGTCCGTTAGTCCGGTCAGGCGAAAGCCATTCGTTCCGAACGTAGTATCGAGATCGCCGTCCGCTGCCGAAGCGATCGCGCAGACAACCCCAAGCGCCAGACCTGGCGCGGTCTTTCCGATGAGCGCACGCATGGCCTCTCCCTCCGCGAGTGCGGGCCTAACATACCGCAAAGCGCTTGGGATTTCGTGACGGCGTTTTCCCTTCTGCCGCTTTGCGGGAGGTGCGGGAGGCGGATGAGGGATCCCTTGAGAGGCGCTTACAAGCTTTCCCTCACCCGAGCCCTCTCCCGCAAGCGGGAGAGGGGGCAAAGGCGTTAGAGTAAGACGGTGCCCGAGGCTTTCTGCGGACCTTACGCCGAAGCCACACGCACAGGCCGCGCATCGGCATCGAGCGCCGTCGCCACGCGCCGCTGCTCGTTGCGCAACGCATCCGGCATGCGCTCGCCGAACGAATCGAGATATTCGCCGATGCTGTCGATCTCGTGACGCCAGCCGGCGGTGTCGATGTCGAGCAATGCTTCGACGGCGCGGTCG
>Ga0068859_100000727_pt1 | contig 33122 bp, 22 predicted proteins | sample KBSSwiS22_FD_66585 | JGI IMG/M metagenome (GOLD analysis project Ga0068859, IMG submission 66585) | Switchgrass rhizosphere microbial communities from Kellogg Biological Station, Michigan, USA - KBS Switchgrass S2-2 | ecosystem: Host-associated > Plants > Roots > Rhizosphere > Soil ...
ACCATCATAAAAGGCAGCCTAAGTTGGGCTAAAAATTAAAAACGCTCCTATTACTTTTGTATAAGTAAAGAGAGCGTTTTTATAAGATTCAACAAGCAGGCAATCGTTAAAGCCCCACAAATATATGGGCTAGTTTGGAAAAAAACGCAATTAAGTTAAATAATTATTAAGATTTTCATATAGCAAGCAATCGTTAAAGCCGCTCTATTTCTATAGAGGGGCTATTTTTTTGTTAGCACAAAATAAACCATTTTGGCTAAAAAAGTATAAGAAATCAATTTCATTTTTTCCACCTATGTTCATATCTCTGTGTTGCCCCTCACGCCACTTCCTTCTTTGTGCGGAAAGTAAAATACTTCTGGCTGAGGTAACTTACAATAATTACAATTACGGTAATGAGGCATTGACTGAAGAAGGCCTCCCAGTGAAATATCTTTACAAATAATTTCAGCAATACATAATTAAGGCCAAGCATACTCGCAAACGATACAAAATACCTGAAGAACTGGATACGGCCTTTAAGATTAGAATCAACAAACACCACGTACTTCATCAGTAAAAAGCCGGTGATAATATTTACAAAAGACCCCACCGCCAGTGAGGCCACATAAGGTTCAAAGCTGATGAGCCCCAGGTGCAAAACCTCTTTATCAAAAACAAAAGTGTAAAAGATAAAGTTTACCGCAAGGCCCAGTAATGTATTTGCGCCACCACAAGCTGCATAGCGAAAAGTTTGTTCCGGCATTATTTTGCGAAACGGCGGATAAAAAAAATCTATGAATGCTATGATCTTGTCTTTCGGCATTAATTATAAGATGGAAAATTAGCAAATGTGCAACGGTGCAATTCCCAAAGAGATGTTAATGGTACGTGGTCTGACGTCCTCGTCTGACCACGTGTTAGCTTCCGCACAAGGTCAGACGAGGACGTCAGACCTTGTGCGAACCATGTGTTACGCATACATCTCTTCCTTACTTGCTTTCACCCTTGCATCTTCAAGGTATTCATCATAAGTCATCAGCTTATCAATAATGCCTTTAGGTGTTAATTCAATAATACGGTTGGCAACGGTTTGCATAAACTGGTGATCGTGTGTGGTGAGCAACACAATACCTGTATAAGCAATCATGCTATCGTTAAAAGCAGTGATGCTTTCAAGATCAAGATGGTTGGTGGGTTCATCCAGCATTAACACATTCGGATTTTGCAGCATCATCTTACTAACCATACAACGCACTTTCTCTCCCCCGCTCAGTACATTTGTTTTCTTCATGATCTCATCCCCTGTAAACAACATTTTTCCCAGGAAACCACGTAAAAAATCTTCATCCACATCCTTTGTGCCCGGTGGTACGTACTGGCGCAACCAGTCCATTAAATTATAACTGCTGCCGGTAAAATATTCAGAGTTGTCATTAGGCAGATAAGCAGTGGTAACGGTGGTGCCCCATTCGTAAGTGCCTTTATCTGGTTTTATCCTGCCATTTAAAATTTCAAAAAAAGTAGTCAGCGCCATTGGGTCTTTACTCACAAAAGCGATCTTATCGCCTTTCTGCACATCAAAACGCACTTTGCTGAAAAGCGTTTTGCCTTCAATGGATTTTGAAAGGTCTTCTACTTTCAAAATTTCATTACCCACTTCACGCTCCTGCTTAAAAATAATGCCGGGATATTTCCTGCTGCTGGGGGTAATATCTTCAAACACCAGTTTATCCAATGCTTTTTTACGGCTTGTAGCCTGTTTGCTTTTAGAAGCGTTGGCGCTAAAACGTGCAATAAATTCCAACAGGTCTTTTTTCTTTTCCTCCATCTTCTTGTTCTTGTCGCCTGCCTGCCTTGCTGCCAACTGAGAACTTTCGTACCAGAAAGTATAGTTACCGGTGTAAATTTTTATTTTGTTTTTATCCACATCGGCCACATGCGTACACACTGCATCTAAAAAGTGACGATCGTGACTTACCACCAAAACGATGTTCTCATAATCCGCTAAAAAATTCTCTAACCAGCTGATGGTTTCCACATCAAGGTTGTTGGTAGGTTCATCCAGTAATAAAATATCAGGATTACCAAAGATGGCTTGCGCCAGCAACACCCTTACTTTAATGTTGGCGGCCACATCTTTCATCAGTGTTTGGTGCAGTGCATCTTCAACGCCCAGTTCGCTAAGCATAGTTGCCGCATCACTTTCTGCAGTGTAGCCCCCCATTTCGCCAAACTGTTCTTCCAGTTCGCCCGCTTTAATACCATCAGCTTCGGTAAAATCTTCTTTGGCATAAATAGCATCTCTTTCATGCATCACTTTCCACATTTTGCTGTGACCCATCATCACGGTATTTACCACGGTATGTTCGTCAAATGCAAACTGGTTCTGGTTCAGCACTGCCATACGTTCACCGGGAGTAATATCCACCGTGCCTTTGTTGGGTTCAATTTCTCCACTCAGTATTTTTAAGAAAGTAGATTTACCGGCCCCGTTGGCACCAATGATACCATAACAATTCCCTTTTGTAAAATTGATGTTCACCTCATCAAACAAAACCCTTTTGCCGTAAGCCAGCGTTATATTATTTGCACTTATCATAATTGTAAAAAAGTGTGCAAAGATAAGGATGGATTGGGGATTTTAGATTGGCGATTTTAGATTTGTAAAGGCCGGAACCGATTTTTAACTGTTATTTTGCCCGCTTGCCCGCATTATTTGCTTTATTATTGCATTTGCATTCAAATTAGTAGTATGAAAACAACCTTGCTGTACACCTTTTTGCTGCTGCCTTTTATTGGCCTGGCCCAAACTAAAGAAAGCTTTACTGTTCACTTTGAGTTTAATAAATACAACCTGACTGCTGCAACAAAAGCCAGCTTAGACAGTTTTATTGCTGCAGCAAAAACATTGCACAGCAAAAGTAATATTGAATTAAACGGGCATTGCGATTTTGTTGGCAACGATGTGTATAACGATCACCTGAGTATACAAAGGGTTACGGCAGTGCGGCAGTATTTGCTGCAACACAATTTTGCATTGACAGCTTTTAGCGTAACAAAAGGACATGGCAAAAGAGAGCCGCTGAATAACAATGCCACCGATAAAGAACGCATGTTAAACCGAAGGGTGGAAATTACCGTTACAAGAGCAGTAACACAGGCGGGAGATGCAGTAATTACAACTGCCACTCCAAGCAAGGAAATAAAAAAAGATACCCCCGTTGAAGTTCCGGCTAAAGCAATTATAAAAGCACTACCACCATTACCCGAAAAAAAATTAAGTGAACAGATTGCAGATACTGCAGTTAAACCGGGCAGCAGTATTGTTTTAAAGAACCTGAATTTTGTTGGGGGAAGACACCAATTATTAGACGAAAGTTTTCCGATACTGCAGGAATTACTTGATGTGATGCGAAAAAATAAAAACCTGAAAATAGAAGTGCAGGGACATATCTGTTGCCTGCCGGGTAATGTAGATGGCTTTGATGAAGAAACGGAAACGAATAATTTATCTGAAGAAAGGGCAAAAGCAGTAAAGGAATACCTGGTAAAAAATGGAATTGAACCCGGAAGAGTTGCTTATGTGGGCCTGGGCCATAGTTATCCTATTTACAGCTACCCTGAAAAAACTGAAATGGAAAAAACGGCTAACCGCAGGGTGGAGATAAAAATTTTGAGTAAGTAAATTGTACAAAGGTTGTCAACCTTACCTTTTTTTATTAGCCTAACTAAGGTTATTTTTGCCGCATGTCAGTAGTAGAAAATTTACAACAAAGCACAGTAGCAAGTTTAACCGCATTATTCGGACAGGCGTTTACCGAAAAAGATTTCCAGGTAAACCAAACCAAACCTGAATTTGAAGGCGATTATACCATCGTGTTGTTCTCATTGGTAAAATCATTGAAATTATCCCCTGATGCCATCGGCACTAAACTGGGCGACCATCTTATCCAAAACAATCCTGCTTTATTTACAAAATACAATTTCATTAAAGGTTTTTTAAACCTCACCATTGCTGATGCGTACTGGATGGAAATGGTATCCAAACACCACAGCGATGAATGTTTTGGCAAACATGCCCTGAATGGTAAAAAAGTAATGGTGGAATATTCTTCGCCCAATACCAACAAACCTTTGCACCTGGGACATTTAAGAAATAATTTTTTAGGATGGAGTGTGGCCGAAATTTTTAAGGCTAACGGTTACGAAGTAATAAAAAGCTGTATGGTAAATGACAGGGGCATTCATATTTGTAAGAGTATGATTGCATGGCAGAAATGGGGAAATGGAGAGACTCCTGAATCTACTGGTATAAAAGGAGATCATCTTGTAGGTGATTATTATGTAAAATTTGAACAGGAATTAAAAAAACAAACTTCGGATTTAATCACAAAAGAAAATCTTAACGACTACACTCATTATACAGAAGAGGAAAAGAATAAAGTACTTGAACTATCTAAACAAAGGAGTCAGCTACTGGCAGATAACAACGAAAAGAATAAAGAAAAGGTCATCAAAATTGATGATGATATTACTGAAATAAGAAGATCGGCAACTGATATCATGAAAGAAGCAAAACAAATGCTTTTTGATTGGGAAGCTGGCAAACCTGATGTAATTGAACTCTGGGAAAAAATGAATAGCTGGGTGTATGCAGGATTTGACATTACCTACAAAAACATCGGCAGCGATTTTGATAAAACCTATTACGAAAGCAAAACGTATTTGCTGGGTAAGAAAACAGTGGAAGAAGGCTTGCAAAAAAATGTTTTTATCAAAGAAGCAGATAACAGTGTGTGGATAGACTTAACTGCTGATGGACTGGATAAAAAAATTGTGCAGCGTAAAGATGGTACTTCGGTGTACATAACACAGGATATTGGCCTGGCACAGGATAAATACAATGAATATAAAATTGACCGCAGCATTTATGTGATTGGTGATGAACAAAATTACCACATGAAAGTGCTGAAGTTAATTGCAGAAAAATTGCAATTACCCAACGCAGAAAATATTTATCACCTGAGTTACGGTATGGTAGAATTGCCCACTGGTAAAATGAAAAGCCGTGAAGGTACTGTTGTAGATGCTGATGATATTGTGGACGAGATGGAAAAAGTAGCACAGGAAAAAACAGAAGAGCTGGGTAAGGTAAAAGATTTTACTGCGGAAGAATTGACTGCACTCTATCACACCATTGGTTTGGGTGCATTAAAGTTTTTCCTGTTAAGAGTTGATCCTAAAAAGAAAATGATATTTAATCCTGAAGAGAGTATCGATTTTCATGGTTTTACCGGGCCGTTTATTCAATTTAATCATGCAAGGATAAAATCTATTTTGAGGAAATCGTCAGGCGTGCCCTTCGACGTCGCTCAGGATGGTGAGTCGTCAGTCGTGAGTGGGTTCCTGCCATTAGAGAAAGAATTGGCGGTGGCGCTGGAGCAATATCCAACTATTGTAAAGCAGGCTTGTGATGAAATGAATCCTTCGGCTATTGCTATTTATGTGTACAATATTGCAAAAACGTTTAGTTCATTTTATACGGAGCATTCTATTGCTAATGCTGAAACGGAAGAAAAGAAGCAACTGCGTTTACAGCTGGCTGCTATGACGGCGAATGTTATTAAGAGTGGGATGCATTTGATGGGAGTTGAAGTGCCGGAGCGGATGTGATTTATTGTTCCGACTTAATATCAACGATATTATAATTGTCTTCGCTCATTTCCGAGACGGTCTCAATTCTGTCTGTACTTATTCCTCCTTTTTCAACCAAATACTTCCTAATCACTTCAAGCCTTTTGATACTGATGTCTCCCAGGTTTTTGCCACGGCTATGCTGTAACCTTTCGCCGCTATACGCAGTAACAGTAATGTGTGCTTCCGGGTTGTTTTTCATTTTTACAATAATTGTTGCCAGCGTTGCTTTATTATCTGCACTTAATTTAACGGAGTTATTTTTAAACAAAAGGCTTGGCATTTCACCTATATATCCTGGTGGCAGCATGATTCCCATTGTATGAGGTTCACCTTTTGATCTTTCCTGAAGCGCCACATCATAATTTGCTGCTAACATTGCCGGATGATAAGTGCGAACAGCAGTAATTAAATCTCCATAACTAAAATAAAGATTATGGCTGGTTGCAGTTACAGTTGCTATCTCAAAACTAAATTTCCCTTCTGCATCTGTTATTGCAACCTGGGCGGAATCAAAAGCAACTGTTGCTTTTTCTAATGGCTTTCCTTCACTGTCTTTTATAGTCCCGGAAATGATGATCTTACCTCCCGCTAACTGTGCTTTATTTTTTTGATTTGAATCGTAAACAATTGAGGGCTTTAAATTTTTGCCAACAGCAGTTGATGTCAATGCTTTAAAACTAAGTACAGTAAAAAATGCAGCCGCTATTTTATTAAACTTTGATATTAATAACTTTCTTCCTTTAATAACAGGTAAAATATCACGGTTCAGTTGCGAATTATGAAAACGTCCGCAATGCATAGCCGGACTTTGTTTAAAAAAATTGAGCAACTCATTATCATTCATCTGCGAAAAATCATACACCACATTATTGCATTGTGCACAATGTTTGCCATCGCCAGCTTTTGGCATAGCCTCCCAGTTTTGAGCACATGGGTTGGGAATATTAATATGTAGTACAGATTTTTCTTTCATTATAGTACCTGTAAGTTGTATTATACTCACTTGCCCAGCTATTCCCGCTTTATTATAACGTAAGTAGTTGTCTTCACAAGTGTTATAAAATTTAATTTTGGAATAATCAGAGCAAGTGAGTATAAAAATACAAAAAGTAAACGTAGCGGTGTGCTATTCTAAAGTTTTTCTTATCCCTTCTTTAAAACTGGTTGGCTGATAACCCAAATCCCTTTTTGCTTTATCAATTACAAGCCCCGTCTTTGGCGGTCGCTTTGCAGCCTGCACCCAATCTGCTGTGGTTATTTTTTTTATCAGTGAAGTATCCAGTTGTAAAAATGCTGCAGTGGCCATTGCAATTTCATAAGGTGTAAGCACATCTTCGCCACAAATATTGTAAATGCCTGCTGCATTTTTTTCCAGCATGGCTGTTATGCCCCATGCAAAATCTCCTGCATAAGTGGGCGTACGTACCTGGTCGTTAAACACTTCATACACTTCTCCCCTTTCCAGTTTTTCTCTTACAATAGTTACAATATTATTCCGCTTGTTAAAAGGCTTGCCGTAATTCAGTACTGTTCTCACAATACTCCAGTTGTATTCGTATTGTTTAACCAATGCTTCTGCCCTAAGTTTTGTTAGTCCGTAATAATTTACCGGATTGGGAGTATCATCTTCAGCATACATCCCCCTTTCACCATCAAAAACAAAATCGGTACTGCAGAATAAAAAAGTGGCAGCATATTCTTTTGCAGCCCGCAATAAAATGGCAGTGCCCTCTATATTTATTGCATCGGCAAGAGGTTTGTTTACTTCGCACTCATCAGGTTTGCTGATGGCGCCTGCATGTATAATATGTGTGGGTTGATGTTTTTCAAATACGGTTGTTACTGCTTCAACAGCAGTAAAATCCATGGCTTCATACACAAAATGCTCATTGGTAAAAGGTAACTTGCTTTCACCTTTACCTGTTGCAATTACAACATGGTTATTTTTCAAAAGTTGTTCCACCATGTAATAACCCAAAAAACCATTTGCACCAGTGATAAGTACTTTCATTAAAACAAAGATGCCATATAAATTTTAAGAGAACAATTTTTTATTCATCCCTTCTTTTTACTATCAATTGGGTTTTACAGTGGGTGTATTATTCGTCATCCATGTAGCAAAAGTTTCTGCAATTTTCCAGGTATTGCCGGCATACTTCTGCGGCCTTGCAAGTACATAATCCAAAAAATCTTTTACATTATTGTTGGTAACCATTTGCATAGCAGCAAATAATTTTTTACCCGCAAATATGCCGCTGGTAATATCCATGTTCTGCCCGTTATCCTGTTTCAGCATTTCCCGGCCTGTAAATTTTATATCAGTTACCAATGAATCAATTAAACTGTTTTCGCTTTGTTCATTTAAAATTGCCGGTGTATTAAAATCAAAAAAGCTGCCACCAGTTACGTGTTCAAAATAAACAGCATTTTTCACCAGGCCATAAAATCTTCCTTTATATGTTGCAGGGTACACCGTATAAGTATACAGAAGATCATTTTTTTGCGGCTTTTTTTGAGTGTCGTATAAATGCAAGCTATAATAATAATACTCCCCTTTTATAAGTTTACATCTTCCCCAACCAATTGCAGTGGTATCATAATTGCCATTAGAATAATTGTGCCTGGCTAAGCCCATCTGTTCTTTTTCAATAATCACCTTTGAACCCGCTGGTATTTGCACCTGCACTACAATAATACTGTCGCTTGCAGGAACCATATATCCTGTAATGGTAAATGCAAAAGCTTCTTTATTTTTCTCCTGCTGTGCAATTACTTGCAATGACAAAAAAATATAGCTGCCTATTAATACATAAGTTTTCATTATTATAAGTTTAAATAAATGTAAGCTTCGTGTTTTAGAGCTGCAATACCTGCCCCAGGGTATATTTATTTTGCAATTGTTTTAAAAAAGCATTATTAATTTGAATAAAAACTATTATTACAGCTAATGTGTATTTTTGACACATCAAAAAATCAAGTCTTTAACTTATCTTTGGCACATGGAAAAAAAAGTAACAAAAATTGGTGTACTTACTTCCGGTGGTGATAGTCCGGGTATGAACGCGGCTGTACGTGCAGTGGTACGCACGGGTATTTACCACGGAATGGAAGTATTTGGTATTATGAGAGGTTATAGCGGTATGGTTGAAAATGATATTTTCAGAATGGAAAGTAAAAGTGTGGCCAATATCATTCAGCGTGGCGGCACAATTTTAAAAACATCCCGATGCAAAGAATTCTTTACCCCCGAAGGCAGAAAAACGGCTTACGACAATTTAAAGAAACATGGTATTAATGGCCTGGTGATCATTGGTGGTGATGGCAGCTTTCGCGGCGCACAAACCTTCAGCAATGAATTTGATATCCCCTGCATTGGCTTACCCGGAACCATAGATAAAGATATTGCAGGAACGGACTTTACCATTGGTTTTGATACTGCTGTAAACACTGCTGTAGAAGCCATTGATAAAATACGGGATACTGCAGATGCCCACGACCGTTTATTCATTATTGAAGTAATGGGCCGTGATGCTGGCTATATTGCATTACACAGCGGTATTGCAACTGGTGCAGAAAATATCCTGATACCAGAAAGAAAGACCATCATCAACGATATCATTAAAGCACTGGAAGAAAAAGAGCGCCGTCATAAATTAGTGAACTTAATTGTGGTGGCCGAAGGTGAAGAGTTTGGTGGTGCTGATGAAGTAGCCAAAGTGATCAAACAAAGATTGCCGCAGCAGGAAGTAAGGGTTTGCATCTTGGGTCATATACAAAGAGGTGGCAGCCCCAGTTGCAGCGACCGTTTAATTGCCAGCCGCATGGGTTATCATGCAGTAGAATCTTTAATGGTAGGAAGACATAATGTTTTTGTAGGAATAGTAAATAACAAAATGCATTACATCCCGCTAAATGAAGCTGTAAAGAAAAAACAAAGGATCAGTGAAGAGTGGATGACCGTGGTGAAGATATTATCGAGCTAAGAGAGCGGTTACGGGTTAGTTTTGTTACGGGTTAATTATCGTTAGCGATGTATTAGTGCAAAACAAACAAATCTAACCCGTAACTCGTAACCTTTTAACCCGCAACTCGTAACACAACTCGTAACTTTAAAAAATCAAACTCGCAAATCGTAACATCCAAAAAAATCATGAGTAAAAACCTTACACAATACCTGCACCACCAAATGGATAAGCAGGCAGGCCTTGAACATTCTCAAAAAAGAACCAAAATTGTTGCCACTGTGGGCCCGGCATGCGACACTTACGAAAAACTGCTGGCTCTTGTAAAGGCGGGTGTGAATGTTTTCCGGCTTAATTTTTCTCACGGCGCTTACGAAAGCAAAAAACAGATCATCGACTACATACGTGAGATCAATAAAAAAGAACCTTATAATATTGCCATACTGGGTGACCTGCAGGGCCCTAAACTAAGGGTGGGTGAATTGGAAGGTGGCAGCCTGGATTTAAAAGAAGGTGATGAAATTATTTTGACCACCGAAAAAGTAGTGGGCACCAAACAAAAGATCTATGTAAGTTATCAAAACCTTGCTACAGATGTAAAACCTGGTGAACGCATTTTTTTTGACGATGGAAAAATGGAAGTGCAACTGGTAAAAGTGCTGAATGAAAAAGAAGTTTTGATAAGGGTAAGCCTGGGTGGTACGCTGCTTCCTAAAAAAGGGGTAAACCTTCCCGATAGTGAACTCACCATGCCTTCCCTTACACCAAAAGATATTGAAGACCTGGAATTCATTATTGATAATAACCTGGATTGGGTGGCACTTTCATTTGTTAGAAAACCAATAGATATTACTGACCTTAAAAAAAGGATCAAAGCCAGGAACAGCAAAATAAAAGTGATTGCTAAAATAGAAATGCCCGAAGCATTAAAGAACATCAGGGATATTATTGTAGAAAGCGATGGCATCATGGTTGCCCGTGGTGATTTGGGTGTAGAAGTTCCCGTGGAGCAGGTTCCTATTTTGCAAAAAGAGATCATCCGCAAATGTATGCACCGTGCAAAGCCCGTAATTGTGGCTACGCAGATGATGGAAAGTATGATGGAGCGTACCAAACCCAACCGCAGTGAAGTAACAGACGTTGCCAATGCCGTACTGGAAGGTGCAGATGCCGTGATGCTGAGTGGCGAAACTGCAATGGGCGACTACCCCACACTGGTGGTGGAAATGATGAGCAAGATCATTACCGAAGTAGAAAGAACTGTTTACGATTATGACAGGGACGATATCCTGAAACCACAACCTCATTCTCCCTCTTTTTTAAGTGATGCCATTTGTTACAGTGCCTGCAAACTGGCGCAGGATACCAATGCCACCGCTTTAATCGGTATGACACAAAGTGGCTACACCGGTTTTATGCTCAGCAGTTACCGCCCCAAATCATTGCTGTATATCTTTAGCAAAGAAAGAACTTTGATCAACCAGCTTAGTCTAAGCTGGGGCGTTAGAGCCATTTATTATGCTGAGGAAGACAGTCTTGATGATATTATTTTTGATGAGATAGAGATATTAAAGCAAAGAGGTTTCTTAAAAGCCGGGGATGTGGTGGTAAATACGGGAAGTACTCCTGTTGACCTGCATTTGCCTACCAATATTATAAAGATCACAAAAATAGAATAGTAAAATTTACGGTTGTCAACCTTTGAAAGGTTGACAACCGTAAAAAATATTTTTTATCATTGCCAGCAACAAACAATAATAGCGGCAACAATATTACCCACCACGGTATAAGCACAATTGATCAAATACAAACCGGCAGGCCTTTTTTCATACAGGTAAGAAATAGAGATGGCGGTAGTGCCAAATAATAACCCGGTGATGGCGCCTAATTTAACTCCACTCACCCAACAAGCTGTAATATCCATACGATGTACCAGGATGGAAAGCCCTGCAGCAGTAAGCACCATCAGCACCAGTGAGCCGCCAAACATTACGCCCATTCCCTTTTTAGCATCGGGGTCGTTGGGGTTAACTTTAGTGTACTCGATCCATTTTTTTGCAAATAGAAGTTTTGAATACCACAGGGCGCCCAGCACCCAGTAGGCAATACCGCCAACCAGTACGGCCAGCCAGTTAATGTCCTTTAAAAACTCTGTGTTCATGCTTGAAGGTTTAGGTTAACAAAAATGTTTCAAACAAAATAGAAAGAATTTTCACAAATTGCAAGTATGTACAATTATAACGGCAGGATATTTAGGGCTGTAGCCAATACCAGCAGCGGAGAAGTAAGCGATCAAACAATATTTGAATACCACCAGTTGGGTAATATTGTAACCGCAGTATATCATGGCGGTAATATCATTTTGGGAAACCTAATAGCGTTAGTTGATGCCGAAGGCAAGTTAGATATGCGTTACCAGCACATCAACACTGCCAATAAATTAATGACAGGTATTTGCATCTCCACACCCGAACTTTTACCCAATGGAAAAATAAGGTTACACGAAAAATGGCAATGGACTTGTGGTGATATGAGTGCAGGGGAATCTGTGATTGAAGAAGTGTAAAGTTTTGATTTTACTGTAAAATTAATCAAGTCTTACTGTTGCTGGTATCAAAGCCCCATCGTGGCGACATTTTGGTAGTAGAGGACATTAGAAAAGATCCAAGCCCCATCGGGGCGACATTTTTTTATTTGAGCCTTCGATAAAATGTCGCCCCGATGGGGCTTAGGTGTAGCAGCTTTTTGTATTGTTACCAAAATGCCGCCACGATGTGGCTTTAAAAACATAAGTTATTATTTCGATTGCATAAACTGCAACAAATTTCTCTTTGCTGTATTCCTTATTTTATTCTGAAAAAATTTATTCCAGCCCAATAACCATCCGCTGAAACCTAAAGCCTGCGCACTCCATCGGTGCAGGCTAAATGCATCACTGTGCTCAATGATCTTACCATTGGCAAATTTCATATTAGCCCTTACTTTATTCACCACTTTTTTACCGGTCTTGCTAAAAGTATAAGTAGCCACCCAATCGCAGGTACTGTATTCTTCATCCAGGTCGATGATATTGCCATAAGTAAGTGAAAAATCTTTGGCATTTTTACACAACATCTCCCACATACATTTTACTTCATCGCCTTTTAATAAACCAAAGGCAGGATCAAAGAAAACAATATCATCACTATAGCACCTATTCATGGTTGCATAATCCTTTTTTTGAAAGGCCTCATAAAATTGGACAATCGTTTGTGCATTATTTGACATCAGAAACAGTTTAGATTCGCTAAATTTAGCACTCAAATAAATATAAAATGAAAAAACCTTCCCTTGTCCTCCTGTTTTTAACTATTATAACGGCAAAAACTATTGCACAGGATACAGATTCACTATGGGTAAGAAATAATTATTACAAAATAGAACGGATGATCACCATGAGGGATGGCATTAAATTGTTTACTGCTTTTTATATTCCTAAAGACAGTTCAGAAAAACATCCCATTCTTTTCAACCGTACGCCTTATACCTGTTCACCTTACGGAGAAGATAAATTCAACCCACGTTTATACAGCAGTTACTGGATCAACTATCTAAAAGAAGGCTATATCATTGCCATACAGGATGTACGCGGCAAATGGATGAGTGAAGGTACTTATGAAGATATCAGGCCATTCAATCCCAATAAAAAAGGTAAAGACATTGATGAAGCAAGCGATACGTATGATGCCATTGATTGGATGATCAATAATATTCCCGGCAATAATAAAAGAGTAGGTGTGTTTGGCATTTCCTATCCCGGATTTTACAGCACTATGGCAGCGCTGAGTAATCATCCGGCATTAAAAGCAGTGAGCCCGCAGGCACCGGTTACCGATTGGTTCATTGGTGATGATTTTCACCACAACGGTGCATTAATGGTGATGGATGCCTTTAATTTTTACAGCGGGTTTGGATTGCCAAGGCCAAAACCAACCACAGCTGGTAAACCCGGTTTCAGCATTCCTTCGCAGGATAATTATGATTTCTTTTTAAAGACAGGTGCCTTAAAAAACTTCAGTAAAATATTGGGTGATAGTATTGCATTCTGGAACGACCTGATGAACCATCCCAATTATAATGATTGGTGGAAAGCGAGAAACCCAAGAAATTTTGTAACCAATATAAAACCTGCCATGCTTGAAGTAGGCGGATTGTTTGATGCAGAAGATTGTTTTGGTGCCTGGAATTTATACAAAGCCATTGAAGAAAAAAGTAAGAATACTGATAACCGTTTGGTGATGGGGCCATGGTTTCATGGTGGCTGGGGTGGCAGAAGTGATGGTGATTATATGGGTAATATAAGATTTGGCAGCAGAACAAGTGAATACTATCAAAGGAATATTGAGATCCCATTCTTTAATTTTTATTTGAAATTAAAAGGCACGGTACATGATATTGCCGAAGCGAATATTTTCTTTAGTGGAGAAAATGAATGGAAAAGATTCGATCAGTGGCCACCTGCAAATGTAAAATATACAGTTGCAGCACTAAATGCCGGCAATGACTTGAGTATTATGATACCCGATTTTGACACTACCCAAAAAAGAAAACCATTATTACCTGGCAATAGTGCAGATTATACAGAATACATCAGCGATCCTGCACACCCTGTTCCATATACAGAAGATGTACATTTAAACAGAACAAGAGAATACATGACCGATGATCAAAGATTTGCAAGTCGCAGACCAGATGTGCTGACATTCACTTCTGGTAATTTGCCTGAAGATGTAACATTGGCCGGTCCGCTTGTTGCTGATTTAATGGTAAGCCTTTCTACCACCGATGCAGATTTTGTAGTAAAACTCATTGATGTTTTTCCAAACGATTTCAAATACGATGAAAAAGAATTTGGCAAAGGTAACGGCAAAGATTACCCGATGGGTGGTTATCAAATGCTGGTACGTGGCGAGATCATGAGGGGGAAATTCCGCAATAGCTTCGAAAAACCAGAACCTTTTGTGCCAGGAAAGGTTACAGAAGTAAAATACACTTTACCTGATGTGGCGCATACATTTAAAAAAGGCCATAAAATTATGATACAAATTCAAAGCAGTTGGTTTCCTATTGCTGATAGGAACCCGCAAACTTTTACAGATATCTATCATTGCAGTGATCACGATTTTCAAAAATCAACTGTTCGCATTTATCATAATACAACTAATCAAACCAAATTTATCTTGCCAATATTAGTTCAATGAAAAAAATATTTTTAAGCCTTTGCTGTTGTATTGCCATCAATTCAATCGTATGGTCGCAAAACAATTTTGTAAAAGATAATTTTACAAAGATGGAAACCACCATTACTATGAGGGATGGCATAAAATTATACACGGTGATCTATATGCCTAAAGATGAATCGCAGCCCTACCCTTTTTTGATGGAACGTACACCTTACTCTGCCGGACCTTATGGCGCCGACAATTATCCTCGTTCCCTTGGCCCCACCGAAAGCCTGATGAAAGAAAAATACATTTTTGTATACCAGGATGTGCGTGGCCGTTATATGAGCGAAGGAATTAATCTTGAAGTAACACCCTACATCGCCAATAAAAAAAGCAAAGCGGATGTTGATGAAAGCAGTGATACTTATGATACCGTTGACTGGTTAATTAAAAATATCAAAAACAATAATGGCCGTGTAGGTTTGGCTGGTATTTCTTACCCCGGATTTTATGCCACAGCATGTTTGCCCGGCGCACATCCTGCAATAAAAGCAGTGAGCCCGCAAGCGCCGGTTACCGATGAATTTGTTGGCGATGATGCCAACCATAACGGTGCATTTTATTTGCTGGACAATTTCAGTTTCATGAATTTCTTTGACATGGAAAGAAATGGCCCGGTTAAAGATTATGATAAACCGGTTTTTACTGGTGGCACCAAAGATGTGTACCAGTTCTATTTAAAAATGGGCACCATTAAAAATACCAACAGCGCCAAATACTACAATAACAAAAGTGTTATCTGGAATGAATATCTGCAACACGATACTTATGATGCTTACTGGCGTGCAAGAAATATTCGTCCGCATTTAAAAAATATTACTATTCCAACGTTGGTGGTGGGTGGTTGGTTTGATGCGGAAGATCTTTTTGGCGCATTGCATACTTATGAAGCGATAGAAAAACAAAGTCCGAAAAATAACAACCGTTTAGTGATGGGCCCGTGGACGCATGGCGCATGGGCCAGCGGTGAGTGGACAAAATTTGCCACACATGAATTTGGCAGCAACACCAGCAAATATTTCCAGGATAGTTTAGAAACCACCTTTTTTAATTATTACTTAAAAGACAAAGGCAATTTTACCGCTGCTGAAGCCACCGTATTTGAAACCGGCAGCAACCAATGGAAAAGTTATGATGTATGGCCGCCAAAAAATGAAGGTCCTGTTGCCTATTATTTTAATGCCGGTAACAAACTCTCTTTACAAAAAGAAAATAGTAAAAGCAGTTTTGATGAATACATCAGCGACCCGGCTAAACCGGTACCTTATACCAATGGCACATTCGGCAGGCGCAATAATGAATACATGGCTGAAGACCAGCGTTTTGCTGCATCCAGGCCAGATGTGGTATTTTTTGAAACTGATGAGCTAACGGAAGACCTTACACTATCCGGAAGGATAAGTGCTGATCTTTTTGTAAGCATTACCGGTACTGATGCTGATTTTATTGTAAAGCTGATTGACGTATTGCCTGACACTACCGCAACACCTAAAGGCTCACCAAGAGGATTCAGCATGGCGGGTTACCAACGGTTGGTAAGGGCCGAAGTGATGAGAGGAAAGTTTCGCAACAGTTACGAAAAGCCCGAAGCATTTGTTCCCGGCAAGATCAGCGAAGTAAAATTTGACCTGAATGATGTGGCACATACTTTTAAAAAAGGCCACCGCATCATGGTGCAGGTACAAAGCAGTTGGTTTCCATTGGTAGACAGGAATCCACAAAAATTCATGCGTATACCCGATGCCGGAGAACAGGATTTTCAAAAGGCCACCATAAGAATTTATCATGATGCGGCAAATGCAAGCAAAATTGTTTTGCCGGTTTTAAAATAAAATGGTTACAAAATTTAGCTTACCTGCACTTATATAAAAATGTATTTTATGAAATTGATCGTTTTAGTTTTTTTGATACTGACTGGATTTTCAGTAACAGCTCAAAATAGTATTAATGTGGTGCCAATGCCAGTGGAAGTAAAAATGGGAAAGGGTGATATACTGATCAACAGAAACACACAAATAGTTTTGGAAGGTAGCCATCTTGAAAAGTGTGCAGCAGTATTAAATGATTACTTGCTGGCGAACTATGGTTTTAAATTAAAAACTGTAAAGAAATATGCTGTTGCCAATTCCATAACATTAAATTATGAAAGACTGGATAACAACTTACCTGGTGCTTATAATTTAACAGCAGATAAAAAAGGTGTTTATATTGCCGGAGATAACGAAGAAGGTGTTTTTTATGGCATACAGACTTTACTGCAACTATTGCCGCTGCGATCTGCATCAGCACTAAAAAATTATTCATTATCCATTCCTCAATTATCCATTGCAGACCATCCACGTTTTGCTTACCGCGGCATGCACCTCGATGTTGGCCGCCACTACTACCCTGTCTCCTTTATCAAAAAGTATATTGATTATTTAGCTGCTTACAAATACAATACTTTTCACTGGCATTTAACGGAAGACCAGGGCTGGCGTATTGAAATAAAAAAATATCCTTTGCTTACACAAGTAGGCAGTTGCAGGGACAGAACTTTAATTGGCCGCTACGGCAGCAATAAATATGACAGCATAAAATATTGCGGTTATTATACACAGGATCAAATAAAAGACATTGTAAAATATGCAGCTGACCGTTACATCACTGTTATCCCCGAAATTGAAATGCCCGGGCATAGCACAGCTGCATTGGCCAGTTATCCTTATTTGGGTTGTACCAAAGGCCCGTACAAAGTAATGGACACCTGGGGTGTATTGGATGATGTGTATTGTGCCGGCAACGATTCTACATTTACCTTCCTGGAAAATGTTTTGGATGAAGTGTTGCAACTGTTCCCTTCCAAATACATTCATATTGGCGGCGATGAATGCCCGAAAGCAAGATGGAAGGTGTGCCCGCTTTGCCAGCAAAGAATTAAAGACAATAATTTAAAAGATGAACATGACCTGCAGCGTTATTTTATTGAGCGCATTGAAAAATATTTAAACAGCAAGGGCCGCAATATTATTGGCTGGGATGAAATTTTAGAAGGTGGTCTTGCACCTAACGCCACCGTAATGAGCTGGCGTGGTGAAGAAGGTGGCATACAGGCAGCACAGCAGGATCATGATGTGATAATGACGCCAGGCAGCAATTGTTATTTTGATCATACCCAAACTAAAAATGAAGATAGTGTAACCATTGGCGGTTACTTACCTATAGAAACGGTGTATAGTTATGAGCCTGTACCGGCGGTATTAAATGAAGCACAGGCTAAACATGTTTTGGGCGCACAGGGTAATGTATGGACTGAATATATGGGTAATACCAGGAAAGTGGAATACATGGTGTTTCCCCGCCTGATGGCATTGAGTGAAGTATTGTGGAGCCCGAAAGATAAAAGAGACTGGAAGGATTTTGAAAGAAGAGTACCGATAGTTTTTGGAAGACTGGAGAAGGCAAAAATTAATTATAGTAAAGCATTTTATGATCCCATGGTAAACATTATTCCATCTGTTGATTTTGATGGCGTAAATATTTCAGTTACCTCAAGACAAAAAAAGAGTATGTATTATTTTGGGAACAAAACTGAAAGCCAGTTTGCCCTGTATCCCGATTCCATCAATTCAAAAATTAAAAAATCGGGTGTTTATGGCATCAGGCTGCTTGGGAAAATGAATGCGGAGACACCCGGGGAAAAATGGGGACTTGCTACGCTATCTCCTTTTGATTTTTTGTTTTCAACTGATATTACCTTTTCTTTCAACAAAGCCACCGGCAAAAAAATTACTCTTGCAACTGAGCCTGCTAAAAATTATCCCGGTGATGGTGCTTTTACATTGGTGAATGGTGTGCAAAATAATAAAGGCCTTGCTAAATCCAATGAATTTTTGGGTTTCTTAGGTAAAGATGTTGATGTACTGATCGATCTGCAAAACACAACCACTATCAGTAAAATAACTGTTCATGTGCTGGATCAAAGGGGCAGTTGGATATATTTACCCCAGCAAGTTGAAATCACCTATATCCCTGATGCTGATTTTACGGCTGATGACTTGAAAAATTTTCCTAAAGAAGTAAAAAACATTGACCCGCTAAAAGATACAGGCATAAAAACTATTGTGGTGGAAGGTAAGCATGATTGCAGGTACCTGAAAGTGGTGGTGAAAAACTTTGGTACTATTCCTGATGGTAATCCTGGTGCAGGTACGCCGGCATGGTTATTTGTGGATGAAATTGAAGCGGAGTAGCACCATGTTGTTCACACGGTCAGACGAGGGCGTCAGACCGTGTGAACAACATGATCTGACGTCCTCGTCTGATCATGTTGCATGGTCCGACGTCCCCGTCTGATCATGTCGCATGGTCCGACGTCCTCGTCTGACTATGTTGCATTGTCTGACGCCCTCGTCTGACAATGCAAAAAAAACAACAATGAAAAAACTCTTACTATACGTTGCCTTATGCTCCTGTTGCAGTGTTACTGCGCAGCAACACTATATCGCACCCACCGATTCTTTAGTAATAAAAAAATTATCGCAATGGCAGGATTGGAAATTTGGTTTACTCATGCATTGGGGCACCTACAGCCAATGGGGCGTGGTAGAAAGCTGGAGTATTTGTCCTGAAGATGAAGGCTGGACACAAAGAGACAGTGCACATGGTAAAACATACAATGACTATAAAAAGAATTACGAAGCCTTACAAACAACTTTCAATCCGCAAAATTTTGATCCTGCTAAATGGGCTGCAGCTGCAAAAGATGCCGGTATGAAATATGTGGTGTTTACCACCAAACATCATGACGGCTTTTGCATGTTCGATACCAAACAAACAGATTATAAGGTCACGTCTTCCAAAACACCATTTGCAGTAAATGCTAAAAGTAATATTGCGAAGGAAGTATTTGATGCGTTTAGAAAACAAGGATTAGCAACAGGCGCTTATTTCAGCAAACCCGACTGGCATGTTGACAACTACTGGTGGCCTTATTTTCCGCCTAAAGACAGGAATGTAAATTATGATCCTAAAAAATATCCGCAGCGCTGGAATGCGTTTAAAGATTTCACCTACAATCAAATTAAAGAGTTGATGAGTGAGTATGGTAAGATGGATATTTTATGGCTCGATGGCGGCTGGGTAAGGCCGAAGTATACTATTGATACCGCAATAGAGTGGCAACGCACCATTCCATACGACCAGGATATTGACATGGCTAAAATTGCGGCTATGGCAAGGCGTTATCAGCCCGGGCTTTTGGTGGTTGACCGCAGCGTAGGGTACGAATATGAAAATTATGTAACGCCGGAACAGCAATTACCATCTACATTGCTGCCCTATCCCTGGGAAACCTGCATGACAATGGCCAACAGTTGGAGTTATGTGCCGCATGATAAATACAAATCCACCAATGAACTCATACACACACTGGTAAAAATTGTGGGCACTGGTGGCAACTTTTTATTAAACGTTGGCCCCGATGCAAACGGCGAATGGGATACTGCGGCTTATACCAGGTTAAAAGAAATTGGTGAGTGGATGAAAATAAATGGAGAAGCTATTTATAACACCAGGCCTTCAACCACTCCCATCTATGACCATACTTATTTTACTGTTTCGAAAGATAAAAGTGCTGGTTACATTTTGGTATTGTTAAAAGAAAAAGATAATTCTTTTACCAACGGAGTTGTATTTGATGTGGAGGATCTTTATAATGGAAAGTTCAGCCATATTCAAATATTGGGCACCACTATAAAAATGCCTGTAACAAAATATACCGATTCAAAAGGTGCTCACATGCTGAAAATTGAATTCAAAAATGATAAAGCCATCAGGAACATGAAGCATGCAGTTGTTTTTAAACTGATCAAATAATGCAATTGATAATTAACTGCAATTATTTAAATGAGTAAGCAACTGCTTTACTGTTATTCATTCCAAAAATTATTTCATTATTCATTGCCACCATACTCCTGCAATTGCCTTGTATGCTTAATCCGCTTTGCCATTGTGGTACATAAGTAAAATTACCTTTGCCGTCTCCTAATAACAACATGGCGTGGTTAGCATCATAACGACTGAACTTGATACGTGTAAAAGTATTATTACCTGCAAGAATCAGATCTTTATTACCATCTTTATTTACATCAGCAGTAACAATGCTGTACACCGGTGCGTATTGTGCTTCTATTGGTAATTGTTTTGCAATAAATTCCTGGCCGGTATTTTCTAAATATAGTGTTGCAAGTGTATTTGCTTTTAATTCACCAGTGTTATCTAATTGTTCCTTTGTAAACATATTTTCTTTGGTAACATCTGCATAAGCTGTATAATCAAGATATTTTTTATTCAGCATCGGTACTTGCTGCACAATATCATCTCTTGAATAAGCCGGATATGAAGTGTTGCCTATGAAATAAAATAAAAAAGGATCAACAGAACCATTACCATCAAAATCTTTGTAGTACATACTCATGGGAGTTTGTTCAGTGGTGGTAAATTGGTTATTCAATCCCTGGTTGCCGAGTACAAGATCAATGTCGCCGTCTTTATCAAAATCATCTGCATAAATTTTATTCCACCAACCGGCTGCTGGAAATTTTATGTAGGTTGCTGATGCATCAACTAATTTCCCTTTTTGATTGAGAAATATCTTAGGCGACATCCATTCTCCCACTACTATTAAATCTTTTATTCCATCTTTATTAATATCGGCAAACGCTGCGTCTGTTACCATTCCAATATGAGCTATTGCCGGGCAGACTGATGTTGTGGCATCAGCAAAATTTCCTTTACCATCATTGAGCAATATTTTACTTTCCGGTGTTACAGGATATTGTCCCGGCACACATCTTCCTCCAACAAAAATATCCATATCACCATCACCATCAATATCTGCAACAGTAGCACAACCTTTACTGGTAAGCATTGCAGGCAACGCATTTTCTTTTTTTGAAAAATTGCCATTGCCGTCATTAAGATAAAGCCTGTCCTGCAATGCCGGATCATTAGTCATAAATTCATAACCGCCGCTGCCCACATACAGGTCCATATCACCATCGTTATCTGCATCAAAAAAAACAGCTGCTACATCTTCGCTTGCTGCATCTTTACTAAAAGCTGGTTGTGGTTTTGTAATAAATGTTCCGCTAGCAGTTTGTAAAAACAATTGGCCGGGCTGTCCTTTTGCGCCACCAATAAAAATATCTTCCCTGCCATCTTTATTTACATCAGCTTTTGCCATGCATGGCCCTTGTCTTGATAAATACGAAGGCAGTAAACTCTGCACCGTAAAATCATTGAATTCATTTTCAGCATGTACAAAACTGATGGCAGCAGAATCCGTTGTGAACAATGTTGAAACACTGCCGGAATTATAATTCCATTTTTCAGTTGCTTCAGCTTGTTTAACTGTAAGGGTTTGATTGGCTTTTATATTTTTAAGCACTTGTGTTTTATCATCATTCCATATTATTCTTACAGAATCAACAGTTGCATTTTTACCTAGTCCAAAATTCAATATGTCATCCACTGAAGAACAATATCCTCTTACCGGATTTTGTTCCTGGTAAAATGTTTTACCGCCCTGCATCACCATTATTTTTGCACCAAAGCCTAAACTATTTTTTGATTGCCCCTGCAATTTTATTTTAAGGAAATTATTTTTTTCAATTGTCTCTGCATTGTTCTCGTAAATTCCTGCATAATCATCGGTGTTGTTAGTAATAAGATCCATATCGCCATCGCCATCTAAATCGGCATATACGGCGCCGTGCGACAATGTTTTTTCATCTAATCCCCAATCATTTATTTTATTGATGAATTTATCGTTGCCTTCATTTTTAAAAATGTAATTTTCAATTTTAATACCCGGCATGTGCGAAATATATTCTGCAGCACTTACTGCACTTCCACCCTGTTGCATTTTCATCGATTGATCCATAGAGTATTTTACAAACTGGATATCCGTATTATCTCTTTTGTAACCATTGCTTACAAAAAGATCTTTCATGCCATCATTATCAAAATCACACAACAGCGGGCTCCAGCTCCAATCGGTATTAGACACGCCTGCCAGTTGACCTATCTCACTAAAACTTCCATCGCCATTATTTTTTTGCAAACTGTTTTTCATATACTGGTAAGGCATTCCTTTTTTAAACAAAGGATCGTACTGATCAAATCCATCAATGCCCATGTGCATTTTTTGTGCATGGTTGCCTTCGGGAAGCATATCCAGTTCCATCACATCGGGCAGTGCATCGTTATTATAATCGGCCACATCAATACCCATCGCATACAATGAAGTGTGCGAAAAACTTTTATTCAATTGCTCTGTAAATGTACCGTTCTTATTGTTGATAAAATAATAATCGGGTTCTTTAAAATCATTGGCGATATAAATATCCGGCCATCCGTCTTTATTAATATCGGTGGTGCTTACACCCAAACTAAAAGTTAACACATTGGATGTAATACCTGCCTGTGCTGATACATCAGAAAAATGACCATTATCATTTCTAAATAATTTATTGCTCAATACACTGTCTGCTTTCTGGCTGCGCATTTGTACATATTCAATTTTACCTTTTGAATATTCCGGTGTTGATTGATTGATGAGCATCATATCCAGATCGCCATCTTTATCATAATCAAAAAAAGAAGCTTGCGTGGAATAACCAGCATCATCTAATCCGTACTCCGCAGCTTTTTCACTGAATGTTAAATCGCCATTGTTGATGAAGAGTAAATTTTTTCTGAAGGCAATGTTTGATAAACCTGATCTGCAAATATAAATATCCAGTTTACCATCGCCATTTACATCTGCCATAGTAACACCGGTACACCAGCCTTCTTTTGCGGCGATGCCTGACTTTTCTGTAATGTCTTCAAAAGTAAAATTGCCTTTGTTTAAGTACAAACGATTTTTTACCATGTTGCCGGTAAAACAAATATCCGGTAAGCCATCATTATTAATATCGCCAACAGCTACACCGCCCCCATTATAAAAGTAAGGATACAATACAATATTAAATTCTGGATTATCTTCTTTAAGCAGGTTCCTGAAATTAATGCCCGTTTTATCTTCAGATAATTTGGTAAACAGTTTTTGTTTATCTGCATGATTGCATGAAAACAAAATAAAAAACAAAAAATAACTGCAGCAGAATAATCGCAAACGCATGATGATTTATTTTTTACAAGATAACTCAAAAAAAGCCACCCAAAGACTTGAGTGGCTTACCAAACATACTACATGATTGAAAAAATGCTTAAGGTTTATCCCACCACAATCTTGTGCCACCATTATCAGGTCCGCCTAATGTAGCAATTGCTGCGGCCAGGGCCGGGTTATTGGCCTCATCTGTCGGCATATTGATACGACGAATAAATACGGTTGAAGAAATTTTACCTCCACTATTATTTATTATTACCGGAAATAATTTTGGATAACCTGTTCTCCTGAATTCACTCCACGCTTCTTGCCCATCAGGATACATACTGATCCATTTTTGTGTAATGATACGTTCCAGGTTTTCATCAAATGAGCCGGCACCATTCCATTTAATAGTGATAGTGCTAAGATAAGGAGAGCCTGTTAATACATTATTTTGCCCCGGTGTAATTGCCTTAGGATCGATATATGGAGCAGGTTTTAAAACAGCGTTACCATAATAAGCTGGTGCACCAGATAATCCATACTGATCAAAGGAACGTTGAATACCTGCTTCATAGTTTGTTTGCGCTGATCCTGCACCTGTCCATCCCCGTAAGGCTGCTTCTGCTTTTAAGAAGGCTGCTTCTGCACAGGTCATCATTTGTGCAAAATTTGGAAAGGTTACCAGTTTTGAGAAATCGCCATAACGGGTTTTTGCATCAATGTTTATACCTTGTCGTATGCCTTTGTATTGCCCGGCTACAACAGGATCAACCGCAGGAACAAAATATTTAGGTAATCTTGGATCGCTGTAACCAGATAATATAGATTCCATTGGTGCACTCATTCTTATATCACCCCATTCATTATTAAAAACATTTAAGGGATGATTAGTGCCCAGGTCAATATTAAAATTATCAGCATTAGTGGCTAATAAACCTGCGCTGTTTGCCAAAGCAGCTTCACCTTCTGTTTTTGCCTTTGCTGCATCAGCCTTTACAATGCGTAAGGCTAGGCGTAACCGTAAGGTATTAGCAAAACGTACCCACTTGCCATAATCTCCGCCATAAACAAGATCTGCTTTACTAAACACACCACCTGCAATTGCAGTTTGCCCTGCTTTAGGCGTTAGAATTGTAATGGCTTCATTTAAATCTGCAAAAAAAGCATTGTAAGCAGCTTGCTGACTATCAAAATCCACCCCCAGGTCATTATTCGGTTGCCTGTATTTTGTATAAATAATTGGTCCGAAAATATCGCTTACCCTGTGCATGGCTTCTACCTTTAAAATTTTTGCCATGGCATAAATTTCAGGCGCAGCTGTTTTGGTTAAAGGTTCCACTTTTGATATGGGAAGCATTACCGATCCAAATGCACTGGAATAACCCGGGCTCCATGCCCATGTGTTCCAGCCATCAACCAGGTTATAGGTCATGTTATTACTGTTGCCTGCAAACGGCGTTGGAGGCATCATATAACCAGAATACACATCGCCCATTAAGTTTTGCTGCAATTGCGTAACCCATGCCGGAGAAGCTACATAGATACTTCTTTCTGCATTTTGCAAAGAGGCTACTATCAATGCACCGTCAGGATTAAGGTCTGCATCACTAGCTCCAAATGGATTAGTATTATATTCTTCAAACTTTTTTGTGCAACTGCTTAAGCCTGTCATAAAAAGCAAAGCAATAATTAAAGCGATGATGATATTATTTTTGATATATTTTTTCATACACATAATTGTTGTTTTAAAATTTACAATGACATTTGAATATTTAATCCAAGACTTCTTACCGATGGTAAACTAAATACATCCACGCCTTGTAAACCATTACCGGTGCTCATACTTGTTTCAGGATCAAATGGTGCTTTCTTACTAAAGAAAAATAAATTCTTTCCAACTAAAGAAATGTGCAGGTCTTTTATTACTGTACTATTTAGTTTTAACCTGTATCCAACTGCTAATTCCTGTAATCTTACATTAGTAGCGTCATACATGTAGTATTCTGTGATGCCTGCTCTACCACCAACTGTGGTATAAAAAACTTCAGCAGGTATTTTACCACTATAAGCACCGCCACCAACTTTTGATGCAGCAATATCTACACCTCCGTTTCTTCTTGCATCAGCACTTGCCTTGCTTACTCCGTATTGATCCAACACGGCTTGTGTAATACTCATTACTTTACCACCAAAGCGGCCATTGATGAGGAAGCTAAGCGACAAATTATTTTTAAGGGTGAAGGAGTTGCTCCAGCCCAAAACTAATTTTGGATTGGGATTACCCACCACTCCAAATTCGCCAGCTTGCGGAGCACCTGTAGTAGCATCTACCACAATATTTCCTGCGGCATCTCTTAAGAACTGCATACCGGTAATATCGCCAAAGCTTCCACCTCTGCGGATCACCAGGTTGTAATTGTTTACGCCGCCATCAGTTATTTTATAATTTACGTTTGGTGGAATTTGAGAAGCCAGTTCAACAATTTTATTTTTGTTAGCAGTAATGTTTAAAGAAGTGGTCCATTTAATATACTTACTTAAAGCATTGTTATAATCTACTGTTGCTTCAATACCGGAGTTTTGGATATTACCTGCATTAAGGTAAAATTTACTTAAGCCTGTACCTAAAGAGGTAGAGCTTAATTCGAAGTATTGATTTTTAGTATTGGATTTATACCAGGTAAAATCAAAGCCCAAATGATTATTTAAAAAACGCCATTCGGTTCCAATTTCTGTTGAGGTAGATAACTCTGGTTTTAAATAAGTACCAGGTAAAGGCCCTTTATCATTTGATACCAGTTGCCCGTTACGAATTAAGTTTAATGGATTGGTGGAGTAGGTTGCTACATCGCTGCCCACTTGTGCATAAGCAGCCCTTAGCTTTGCAAAGCTTATTGCTGTTGGCAATTTAAAGATGTCGCTTAAGATGGCATTGCCACCTACCGAAGGATAAAAATAATTATCCTTAGGCGTGAATGCCAGTGCAGATGACCAGTCATTCCTTGCTGTTACATCAAGATAATATTTACTGTCGAAATTAAAATTCACACTTGCAAAAACAGATTGTAATTGTTTTCTGTTACCTGCCTGGAAATAAGTAGAACCACTGCCTGGTGTTAAATTCATATTGCCCACATTAAACTGGTTGGCAAAAGTTAAACCACCGCCTTTTGAATCAAAGAAATCCTGGTACCCTGTGTGCAGGTCCTGTATGCTTGAACCAACAGTGGCCACCACACCAAATTTACCAGTGATCTGTTTATTGTAAGTAGCAATAAGATCGCCGTATAGTTGTGTATTGTCCTGCTTATCTAAAGTATAACGGCCATTGGCATCAGCCAGTGTGCCCTGTGTACCTGCATAAGCCTTCAGTTCGTAATTGCTGTTTGATTTATCTACATTGCCTCTTGCCTGTATAGAAAGATCTTTAGTTAACTTATATTTTAACACCAGCGAGCCAAACACCCTGAAAAGTTTATCATCAGTTTTATTCCTGTTAAGCACCCAGTAAGGATTTTGCTGGTTATCATCTCCGGCTAAGTTGGCATCGTAATTTATATTCCACCAGTCCTGCAACATAACGTTACGGGTTGGACTAAAATATTCAAAATTATTTTTGTACTTATTAAAATCCAATCCACGTGGCATAAGGTATAAACCTGTTAGTGGATTATAGTACAAACCACTGGTTGCCCTGTTATGTACTTTTTGAGAAGCCACAATTACATTGGCATCTAAGGTTAACCTGTCGTTGAGCATTTTCATAGTTTCCCTTACAGAAAAATTATGCCTGTTGAAAGTATTGGTAGGCAAAATTCCATTGCTGTTGGTATTGCTGTAAGAAAAATAAGTTTGTGCTTTATCAGTACCGCCGCTAACAGATAAACTGTTGATCCATGTAGAACCTGTGCGGAAAAAATCTTTTACATGATCAGGTGAGCTGCCCGCAGGTCCCCAGCTAAAACTACCTGCAGATGTTGCACCTGCATTGCCTTGTTTATAATCCCATTGCAATTTAGGAAGGTAAGCCGCTTTATCTGCTGTAATGGAAGATGAAAAATCTACTTTCACCTGGCCTGATTTTCCTTTTTTAGTAGTGATGAGTATAACACCATTATTACCTTGAGAACCATACAATGCAGATGCTGCTGCACCTTTTAATACACTGATGGTTTCAATATCATCCGGATTTATATTGGAGATACCATCACCACCATCCCTGCCGCCGCTGCCGGAGCCGCTCGCCTGCCCCCAAACATCTGTGGGCTGTGCAGGAGAATAGTTGCTCATTGGTACACCATCTATAACATACAATGGTTGATTTTCCCTGGTTGATTTTTGGCCACGAAGAATTACTCTTGCAGAACCACCAGCACCTGAAGCACTCCTGTTTACGGTAACGCCTGCAATACGTCCATTGATATTGTTGATTACGTTAGCATCTTTTACAGTAGTTAATTCTGAATTGCTTACTTTTTGTGTGGAGTAAGTTAAACTTTTTGCCTTTCGCTGTATACCCAGTGCAGTAACCACCACTTCATTCATCTGGTTAACCTTTTCTATTAACTGGATGGAAAAATAATTTTCATTACTCACTGTTACTTCCTGCATTTCGTATCCCACAAAAGAGAAGATCAACACTTCTCCTTTTGCAGCTTCAATGCTGAATAAACCATTGGCATTGGTGGATGTGCCCCTGTTCTTCCCTTTAACGGTTACGCTTACCCCGGAAATAGCGTTACCGTTTTTATCCGTTATTTTTCCCGTAACAATATCTTCCATTGCAATACTCCTGGACGACATGTTATTCAGATCAGGAATATCGGCTTTATTTTTTTCGGCTTCCTTTACGGAAAGAATAACAAAGGTTTTAGCGTTGATCATCTTAAAAGTAAGGCCGGTATTCTTCAGCATTTTTTCTAAGATCACCTCCACAGCTTCCTGCATATCAGTTACCGGGTTTACAATTTTTGTGCTCAATGCCTGGTTGGAGAATAAAAAATAAACACCTTTTATCTTATTCAGTTCTTTTAAAACATTGATCAGTTTGTTCTTTTCATTTTTATCATCCGTTTGCAGATAGGTTTTATCTCCTGCCTTATTAACCATTTTGGTGTTTAGTGCATAATAATTTTGTGAATACGCCTGGCTTATACCTACAGAAAAACACATCGGCAATAATACCAGTAGTAATAAATTGGTTTTTGGCATTCTCATTTTAAGCAGCTTTAAAAGTTTAATTAATTATTTACTTTAGTAGCAATGATCGTAATCACATTGCCGGATCGCTGAACACTAAAATTCACTGTTTCATCATCTGATGCATCAATTGTTTGCAGTAACGCATCCAGGTTATCATTTGGCATTATACCGTTAATGCCTGAAAGACTGTCTCCCTTAACTCTAACGTCAACTCCGTAATGCTCCCTGATAATTTCGGCAACATCATTTATCGGCGTATTATCAAATTCCAGTTTGTTTTCTGTCCAGGCCATGTAATCCTGTTTAACCACAGTTTTCTTTTGTATTTGTTCTTGTACAAATTCAACCTGGTCTCCTGGCTTCATTAATATTTCGGCCTGGCCCGGGCGGTGTATCTTTACACTACCCTCCTTTAAAATGATACTGCTTTTGCCATTACGGTTTTTTACATCAAACGAAGTACCTGTTACTTCAATATCAAATGCATCAGTGTGTACAATGAATTTATTGTGCTGGGCTGTTTTCTTTACATGAAAAAAAGCTTCTCCCTGTATCCATACTTCCCTGTCTGTTCCTTCTTTCCATTGGTTGGGGTACGTTAATTTACTGTTGGCATTTAACGTTACTTCTGTGCCATCGGGCAGCTTATCCTGCCTTATTTGTCCATAAGCAGTTGCCAATACCGGTTTTTCAGCATTCTTACTAAATAAAAATTGCAGGCCAATGGTTAAAACGCTGATAAAAATTGCAGCAGCAGCAACGCTGTACCATACTTTCCTGCGCCCTACCGGTATCACTTTTGCAGTACTGTTTTCTTTTTCAGCAGTAATATTATTCCTTAACCTTGCTTCTGCAATTGTAAGTTGCGCATCACTTACAGTAGCATCAGTTAATTGCACTTGCAATAAAATTGCAGCAGCTTCATCCGCTACTGATTTCTTTTGCGGATTTTCTGCAAACCAGGCATTCCAAAGAGCAACATTTTTTTCGTCGGTTTTATATACCCATGACAGGAAACTGTCATCAGATATAAAATCTTCTAATTGATTATAATCTTTATTCATAATTGGTGTATATACACAATAAAGTGTAACCAACTGCTTTTTTGTAACCATCATTTTGAAACTTTCTTTATTTTTTTTCTTTGCACTGCCAAACCTTTTGTTTATTTGTAACACCAATTACCAAACTGCTCGCTAAACTTATTGCTTATTAGCTGCGCCTAAGTCCATAATATGGGAATAACCGACAATGAAAGGGATATCACACTTTGGAACCAATTTAAAAATGGCGATGAAGAGGCTTTTGTAGTGTTGTTTCGGAATTACTATTCCGGTCTTTTTAATTATGGCTGTAAGATTACTGCAGATAGCGAACTGGTGGAAGATTGTATCCAGGAATTATTTATGGAGATATGGCGCTCAGCAGGTAAGGCAGATATCATTTCCTTTAAGGCCTACATCTTTAAGGCTTTTAAATTCAAGATGGTACGGTTGATTACAAAAAACAATAAAGCAAGATCGATCAGTGATACTACAACTGAAAATGCATTTGAACTGAGCCATGATAATTTTATTATTGATAAAGAATTAAATGCTGCTAAAAGAGAAAAAGTACTGCAGGCATTACAAGAATTATCGCCACGGCAAAAAGAGATCATCTATTTAAAATTTTACCAGAGCCTGAGTTATGAAGAAGTGAGTGAAATTATGCAGATCAATTACCAGGCTGCTCGCAACCTCATTTACCAGGCAATTAAAGTGATGAAGAATGCCATTACTTACCAGCTTATTTTTGGCTTGCTGCTGAATAAATAAAAAATAATCCCGGATTTCAGGTTACAAAAAATGTAATAACGGCACTTATTTACGAAATCGTTTTAGTTGTAATACCAACAGTTTTAAAAAAAGAATAGCCTATTTTTACAACAACAGATCTCTTACTACTTATGAACAAAATAGACCTGACAGATTCTTTAGAAAAAATTCCGGTAAAGATATTTCCTAATTCCAGCGATGGTTCAGCATTTGTGGCTGCACAAATTGCAACGCTCATTAAACAAAAAGAAAGCGAAGGAAAAAAATGTGTGATTGGCCTTGCCACCGGCTCTTCCCCAAAAACTTTGTATGCTCACCTGGTGCGTATGCATAAGGAAGAAGGACTGAGTTTTAAAAACGTGATCACTTTTAACCTGGACCAGTATTACCCCATGGATAAAGATGCCCTGCAGAGTTATCATTATTTCATGCGCAAAAATTTATTTGAACATACCGATATCAACCCGGAAAATTATCACCTGCCCGATGGCATGATCACCAAAGAAAAAGTAAAAGAACATTGCCTTAATTACGAAAAACAAATTGAAGCAGCAGGCGGGCTCGACTTACAAATACTCGGCATTGGTATCAACGGGCATATTGGTTTTAATGAACCCGGCAGTGGCATTTACAGTAAAACCCGTTTGGTAACGCTTGACCACAGCACCCGTATTGCCAATGCTTACGAGTTTGGCAATATGAGTGAAGTGCCGCGGATGGCCATCACTATGGGCATCAGTACCATTTTAAAAAGTAAGAAAATAATTTTAATGGCCTGGGGGCAAACAAAAGCTCCCGTGATACAAAAAGCAGTAGAGCTGGATGATACCGAAGATATTCCTGCATCGCTTTTACAAAATCATGATGACTGCACTTTTATTGTGGATGAAGCGGCAGCAAGTGAGCTGACACGATTTAAAAGTCCCTGGCTTACCGGTGAATGCGAATGGACAGCAACGATGGTACGCCGTGCAGTTACTAATTTGGCATTAAAGATCAACAAACCTGTCCTTAGTTTAACCAATGAAGATTATAATGATAATGGGTTGAATGACCTGCTTACTGAAAAAGGTAATGCTTATGAAATAAATTTAGAAGTGTATTACATGCTTCGTGATTCCATCACCGGGTGGCCGGGTGGCAAGCAGCATGCAACAGGTATTAAACATCCTGAGCGCAGCACACCGTTTCCAAAAAAAGTAATTATTTTTTCTCCGCATCCCGATGATGATATCATCAGCATGGGCGGTACATTCATGCGCCTGCACGACCAGGGACATGAAGTGCATGTGGCTTATCAAACCAGTGGCAATATTGCAGTAACCGATGAATTTGTTACCAGGTTCATTGACTTTGCCGTGGGTTTTGAAAACATGTTTGATATTGATGAAACCAAGAGTAAAAAAATATTGGATAATGCCACGGCATTTTTAAAAACAAAAAAGAGCAGTGAAAAAGATACCGAAGAGATACGTGCTATTAAAGGTTTGATAAGAAGATGCGAAGCCAAAGCTACTTGTAAATATGTGGGTTTAAAAGAAGACCAAATTCATTTTCAGAACCTGCCTTTTTATGAAACAGGTACCATTGAAAAAAATCCGATGGGTGAAGCTGATGTGGTAATAACAATGAACTTACTCAAAGAAATTAAACCACAGCAGATCTATTGCGCCGGTGATTTTGCTGATCCGCATGGTACCCACAAAGTTTGTTTTGATGTGGTGCTGGAAGCCCTCAAAAGGTTAAAGGTTGAAGGTTTCCCGCAGGGCCCCGTGGGAAAGTTGAAGGAGGAAAAGAACTGGATTGATGATTGCTGGCTGTGGTTGTACAAAGGGGCATGGCAGGAATGGGATATCACCGAAATTGAAATGGCCATTCCCATGAGCCCCGACCAGGTGGTAAAGAAACGCCATGGTATCTTCATTCACCAATCCCAAAAAGACAGTGTGCCTTTCCAGGGTAGTGATGACAGGGAATTTTGGCAGCGTGCCGAGGAACGAAATGCCAGTACAGCTTCGTTGTATGCAAGGCTGGGATTGACTCAATATGCGGCTAT